>Ga0316605_10000167_pt1 | contig 60323 bp, 63 predicted proteins | sample OWC_soil_day20_n_FD_207666 | JGI IMG/M metagenome (GOLD analysis project Ga0316605, IMG submission 207666) | Wetland soil microbial communities from Old Woman Creek delta, Ohio, United States - OWC_soil_day20_noCT | ecosystem: Environmental > Terrestrial > Soil > Wetlands | place: USA: Ohio...
TCAGTGCGTTTGCCTTTAATGCTTTTTTGCAACTTGCGTCGCTTCGCATCAAGACACCCACACTTATCGGTTGTCCAATTTGTTAAAGATCAGTTCCACCCCGCCGAACTAGATGTCCGTCAGCAGCAGAGAGGCGAGATTATGAAGCAAACCCCCCACCCCGTCAAGCATTCCAAGAAATTTTACTGGAATGCTTTTTTTATTTTTCGCACCGCCTGAAACCAGAGTTTCGTTACCTAGGTTACTGGTTGCGGGGGCAGGACTTGAACCTGCGACCTTCGGGTTATGAGCCCGACGAGCTGCCAACTGCTCCACCCCGCGTCAGTGAGAGGGGCGCATTATCCAGACACAGACAAGTCACGTCAAGAACAATCTCCGAAAAAGGGATTATTTCTTTTCGACCCATTGTATGAGCGACGACCATTGCTCCATATCGCGACGATGCTTTGCGCGAGGCGGATCGAATACGGTCCCACCTGCCGCTGCGACATTTACGTAATTCTGGGTATTGCGAAGGTAGGCAACGATAGGAATATCGAAATGCTTCAGGAACTCTTCAAGCATAGCTGCGGCCCGAGTCCTCGGGTCGACACGCATTGCAACGATCCCAACTTTCATGCGCACGCCACGGACTTCGTTGCGAATGGAGTTTAGAAAATCCTCAGTCGCGGCCATATCAAATACAGAAGGAACCAGCGGGACCAAAACCTTATCAACCGTACGCAGATAGTCTGACAGCTTATAGCCCTGGAGGCCGGCAGGAGCATCAACGACGACCCAGTCAGCCTCGCGCGGGAGATTCAACCCGATTTGATTACCGGCAAAATAACCAGTGATAGGGGGCAGCACAGGGTCACGAAAGGCCATCCAGCGCAAGGAAGATTGCTGACGATCAAGATCGCACAAGGTAGTTTTCTTACCTTGATTTGCGAAATAACCAGACAGATTCGTTGCCAGCGTTGTCTTGCCAGCCCCACCTTTCGGATTTGCAACCAGAACCGCTCGCATAGAACCCCCTATATATTTGCTGCAGCATTATATTCGCCACCGCAAAGGCGTCATAGATGCATAGAATGTGGTTTTTTACCCTACAAGATAAACATGACCACTAAAGTCGCGAGCGATCGTCAGGGAATTCAGTCTGTTGAGGTAGGTTTTCGCCTCTTACGGGTGCTGGCAGCCACTAATCGTCCGATGATGTTGCGCGATATCGCCAAAGGCGCCGGAATGCCGGCTGCCAAGGCGCATCGCTACATGGTCAGCTTCCTGCGCATCGGCATTGTCGAGCAGGACTCAAGTAGTGGTCGCTACGATCTCGGCGCCTACGCATTGGAACTTGGCTTATCAGGATTGGGGCGACTGGATCCGGTCCGTTTGTCAGGCCCGATTCTGGAAACACTTTGCGAAGAGATTCACGAGACCGTGGCGCTTGCAGTCTGGGGCACCCACGGAGCGACCATTGTGCGCATTGTTGACGCGGGCGGCCCCATCACCATCACGTTGCGTCCGGGAACAACCTTGCCGCTCTGCAACTCAGCCACCGGACGAGCCTTTGCCGCCTTCTACCGGTCTCCTTTTCTCAAGAAGATGCTGGACGACGAACTGCGCGAAATGTCCGAATCCAGCAAGACGGCTGTGACAACCGTTCGCCGACAGCTGGAAAAAAATCTGACTGAAATCCGTTCCCACGGCATTGCACGTGCAACTGGTAGCCTGACACCGGGCATCAACGGCTTCAGCGCTCCGGTATACGATCACACCGGCAGCATGGTCGCAGCGATTACTTCACTAGGGACAATGGGGGAGTTCGATGTGGAATGGGAGAGTTCCGTTGCCAAAGCAATGCTGGCATCAGCAGTAGCACTCTCTCACCGCCTCGGCTATGGCAGCATGGCCGAGTAACTTACTGGTGCCCCCGAACGGAATCGAACCGCTACCTGATGATTACAAATCAACTGCACGACCTTCATGCTACGGGGGCCCAAGCGATGGGGCGGGATTATAGCTTGAACATTCAAATTTCGACATGACCACACTGACAAACCCGTTCGAAATTGCGCGGGAGACCCTGCGCCTGCTCGCCACCCGCCGGATTCCGCCAACTCCTGACAACTATCAGACGCTTTATCACGAGATTACCGGCACGAAGCCTTCTGCCGCTTCATTCCCCGAGCAGCAATTACGTTCGTTGGCAGCAGCACTCCCCAAAGCTTCGCCGGATCAGTTGCGCCTGGCTCGCCATCTTGACGAAGCCGTCAAAGCAGCCAACTGGGAAGAATACAAAAACCATCTGGTCGAATTCATCACCGGTCTGGCCGATTCGCAAAAACTGGCATGGTCTGATGTTATTTCAGACCTGTTTCGGCAGTGGGACGCCAAGCACCCCGGGCTAACCTCGGCGCGCAAACGTGAGGCGCTTGATCACGTGTTGACAAGCAGCGGGGCAAACCCTGACACCCTGTTTAGCCGCTTGCAGAGCCTTTTGCGATCATGGGGGCATGGCAAGGACCAGGAAAAGTCCGATTCCGTCGAAGTGATTCAGCCAGAAGCAGTCGCCGCCCCGACATCCTTGCCGAGCGCCACCGATCTTCTGCCAGAACTCCGAGAACTTTTTGCTTTTACGCTGGAAACGGCAATTGCCACTCAATTGATGGAGAGCCCGCAGCTTTCCAGTGATGCCAAGGTGCTGGCCAACGATATACGGAACGCCGTCAGCCCGGCTCAGTTGCAGGAGTTCCTGACTCGCCTGAAACGATTCGCCTTCAAGCTTGAATTGCTAGCGGAAGACCAGACCGAATTGCGGCACAGCCTGCTCAGCCTGCTCAGATTGCTGGTTGGCAACATTACCGAATTGGTTCTGGATGATCATTGGCTGCACGGGCAGATCGAAGTGGTCAAGGACATCATCGACAAACCACTCTCGCAGCGCGCTCTTGACGATGCCGAGGCACGACTGAAGGAGGTCTTGTTCAAGCAGGCCCAACTCAAAGCCAGCCTCGCCGAAGCCAGGGATGCAATCAAGCACATGCTCGCCGGCTTCGTCGATCACTTGGCTGATTTTGCCGAAGCGACATCGGATTACCACGACAAGATTGAAATCTGCGCCGGCAAAATCAGTTCTGCCAATGACATCTCTGAACTAGAGGGCGTTTTGGGCGAAGTCATGCGCGAGACCCGAACGATCCAGATCAACGCTCAGCGCTCCAGGGACGAACTGAGATCAACACAGCAAAAGGTCAAAGAGTCAGAGGCTCGAATCAAGGAGCTTGAGCATGAACTTGAAGCCACCAGCGATCTGGTCCGCCACGACCAACTGACCGGTGCGCTGAACCGGCGTGGCCTTGAAGAAATTTTCAGCAAAGAAGTCGCTCGGGCAGCACGTCGTGACACGACACTTTGCGTCGCCTTGCTCGACATCGATAACTTCAAGAAGCTTAACGACTCCATGGGCCACGATGTCGGTGACGAAGCACTGATCCATCTCGCCACCGTGTGCCGCGAGACGCTGCGCCCTCAGGATACTGTTGCCCGCTATGGCGGCGAGGAGTTCATCATTCTCCTGCCTGAAACACCGCTGGATGATGCCGTAATCGCACTCACCCGCCTGCAACGCGAACTGACAAAAAAGTTCTTCCTGCACGACAACGAAAAAGTCTTGATCACCTTCAGTGCCGGCGTCACCCAAATGCAGCACGAAGACAATCAGGCAACCGTGATCAAACGTGCCGACGAGGCGATGTATCAAGCCAAGCAAACCGGCAAGAATCGTGTGGTCCCGGCTGAATATAGCTCAGCTCGCTAACGCAGGAACGGCATCGAAACATTCTCTATAAAATTACCCGCCCGACGCGCATAGGCAGTCAGAGTCAACCGCCACCAAACGGGTACCTTCACCATCGAAAAATCCACAGGGGGAAACCTGATGTCCCAATCTCACGAGTCAGCCATCGTCTCCTATTCACCCAGCGACAGCATCGAAGCCAGAAAAGAAATTTTTCACCTGATGAACACCTATCAGGCAACCGATGACGAGAAAGAACGATCGCTAGGCCTATTTTTACGAGGCTCGCTACTGGCACGCATTCTTGCCATCACCGATATCTACAAGCAGATCGTGAACATCCCTGGAGCAATATTTGATATCGGCACTTGGCGCGGACAAACCGCTGTGATCTGTGAAAATCTCCGAGCCATCTACGAACCGCTGCATTTCAACCGAAGGATTGTCTGCTTCGACACCTTCGAGGGCTACAAGGGGTTTTCAGAAAAGGACAAGGCAACCAGCCTCCACCGTGATGGCACTTACGGTGTAGGTGGCGACGACTATGCTGCCTTTTTGAGCCACCTGCTGGTCCAGCACGAAAAAAGCAATGCCATGGGACACAACCATGGAAAACACAAGGTTATCAAAGGCGATTGCCGCGAAACCATTCCTCATTTTTTCGCCGAAAACCCTAGCGAATACCTTGCCTTGGCATTTTTCGACGTCAACTCCTACGATCCAACGCTCAAATCGTTTGAGCACGTATGGGAAAAGCTGGTACCCGGAGGCATTGCAGCATTCTGGCAATTGACCCGCGACAGCATTCCTGCAGAAGCCCGTGTTTACGGGGAAAACATACTTCCAAATTACAAGCATACGATACAACGTACCACTACCTATCCGGGGCTCTGCTACCTGGTCAAACCATAACGCACCAAGGAAGCCACCATGGACACCGTCATCATCGGAAATGGCATTCTCGCCTTGACAATCGCCTTCCGACTTTCGCGTGCGGCAGGCGAGAAAGACACCATCTCGATTATCGGCAAACGGGAACGAACAGGTTCTGCCACACTCGCCGCCGGCGCGATGCTGAATTCGTTTGCCGAGATCGAAGCAGACTCACTCGACAACGAACTGGACTTATATCGATTTGAGCTGAGCCACCTTGCGACCAAGATGTGGCCAAAATTCGAACAGGAACTTATCACCGCCGCCGGATCATGCTTGCCGAGCGGATGCCGCAATTGCCAAGGCTTTCAAGGGGGTGGATGCGTCGATTGCGGCACATACATCGTCAACAACACCGCAGCAGATGATCTGGACGATGAAAATTTCGACGCCATCCTCAATGCGCTTCGAGAGTTCAATGAGCCCCATGAACTGATATCGCCACGCGACATTCCCAACTACCTGCCTGATCAGCGGTACCGCGCAACGCGGGCTCTCTATATTTTCAATGAGGGGTGGTTCAATCCCCGGCTGATGATTGAAAAACTGGAGGCAATTTTAGCCAACTCACCGCAAGTCAATTTTATAAACACCAACGTTGCAAAATTACTCAAGGAGAATGAAACAGTCAGCGCAGTCGAGCTGGAAGACGGCAGCGCTATCGCGGGAGAAAACTTCATACTTGCCGCAGGAGCAGCAGTCTCCGACCTCGTCAACAACAGCGCACTGGGTATTGATATCCAGCGAATATTCTATGGCGTTGGCGTTTCCGTGGAAATCCGCAGCCCGGATTTCCCCCACAAAAAGTGCATCAGAACGCCGAATCGCGGCCTAGCTTGCGGCATATACAGCGTGCCGTACATCACAGCCGACTGCAATGACCATATCCTTCTGGGTGCCAGCAATTTCATTTCGCCGACTCCTTACCCCTATGGGCGTATAACCAGCGTCGAGTCGCTTTTGAAAGCAGGGATGGAGCAAATAAACCGAAATTTCTACCGAGCAGATCTGGTGCGGGTGAATGTTGGCTGGCGCCCAACCAGTCAGGATACCTACCCAATGATTGGAAGAACATCGATCCAGAACCTGATCATCGTCTCGGCAACCAAGCGTGACGGTTTTCACATGTCACCACTGATCTCGGAATATGTCGTCGCAATGCTTAACGGGCAACCTGTCGACAAGCGCTTTGACGTTTTCGCCCCTGAACGTAGTCCGATTCGTCCCCTCACACGAGAGCAAGCCATCAACAAGGCCGTTCGTCATCAGACAAGTGCAGCCTATCAACATGGTTTCTCGCCATCCAAGAGCCGTATGCCTGAGCAGGTAGGAAAAATGTTCCGTGATGAACTGGAACGACTGCACGATCAGGTGGGCGCATACGACTGGGGCATACCCCCTGAAATGCTGGACATGTATCGCTATGGCCACGCAAAACCCTGACTTTTCCCTTGAACTCAACGACAGGCTTTCCCAAACACACGTAAGCCCTCTCTGGAATGAAAAAAGTCGCGATCCTGCAATCCAACTACATTCCATGGAAAGGTTACTTCGACCTGATCGCGGCAGTCGATGAGTTTATCCTTTATGACGATGCCCAATTCACCAAGAACGATTGGCGAAATCGGAACAAAATCAAGACACCCCATGGCCTGGAATGGTTGAGCATTCCCGTCGGCGCTAATATTCACCGACAAATACGTGAAGTTAGCCCGAGCTCCCACCTCTGGCAGGAAAAACACTGGAAATCGCTTTGCAACAATTACTCAAAAGCACCGTTTTTCTGGGAAATCGCCCCCATTCTCAAGCCACTTTATCTCGAAACCGTCCATAACAATCTCTCACAGCTGAACCGTATGTTCATCGAGACGATATGTGCTTACCTTGGAATCAAAACCAAAATCACCAATTCGTGGGATTATGGTTTCGTTCCGGGGCGTATAGAACGACTGCTCCATATCTGCCATCAGGCTGGAGCCACCGAATATATTTCCGGACCAGCCGCCCAGAGCTACATTGATGACACATTATTTGCCAAAGCAAATATCGAGTTAACCTGGTTCAGCTACAACAGCTACCCTGAGTATCCGCAGCGTGGCGGGGCCTTTGAGCATGGCGTCTCCATCGTTGACCTCCTATTCAATTGTGGCCAAACCTCGGCCAAATACATGAAATACACGGCAAGATAAAAGTGCTTGGTTTCCGGGAGAAGCCCGAGGATCATGCAGACTCCAGCATTACTACGCCTCGCAGCCAGCCAATGAGCAACGATCACATCCCTTTTAATAAACCATTTGTCGTCGGCAAAGAGTTATTCAATATCGCCCAAGCAGTCATGAACGGGGTGTTGTCTGGCGACGGCGAATTTACCCAGCGTTGCCAAACCTGGCTGGAGCATCATCTGGGCACGCCAAAAGCCCTGCTCACCCATTCCTGCACTGCGGCCTTGGAAATGGCGGCCATTCTTTCTGAAGTGGGCCCTGGCGACGAAGTAATCATGCCATCGTTTACCTTTGTTTCCACTGCCAACGCATTCGTTTTGCGTGGTGCAACCCCTGTCTTTGTCGACATCCGGAGCGACACGCTGAATATTGACGAACAACTCGTTGCTTCGGCCGTAACCAGCAAGACAAAGGCGATTGTCGCCGTACATTATGCAGGGCAGCCTTGCGCCATGGACTCGCTGTTACAAACCGCTCGAAACAACAATCTGATATTGATAGAGGATGCTGCCCAAGCCATTTTATCGGAAGAAAAAGGCTGCTCCCTGGGCACCATCGGCGACCTTGGATGCCTGAGTTTTCACGAAACCAAGAACGTCATCAGCGGTGAAGGTGGAGCCTTGTTGATCAACAACAAGCAACTGACAGAGCGCGCGGAAATAATTTGGCAAAAGGGCACAAACCGGAAGTCCTTCTTGCGGGGCGAGACATCCAAATATACGTGGGTGGATATCGGATCATCCTTCCTGCCCAGCGAATTGAGTGCCGCATTTCTCTACGCGCAATTAGAACACGCTCGCCGTATCAACTCGCACCGCCGAACCCTCTACTTGAAATATCTGGATTTGCTCGGCCCCATGGCGAAACAGGGTCTATTCAAACTACCAGCCATCAAGGAAGAAAAGCCGGCCAATGCCCATATTTTCTACATTTTGTGTAGAAACCCAGACGAGCGAGGGTCACTCATCAAGCATCTCGCTCACAACGGAATCGACGCCGTATTCCATTACGTTCCGCTTCATGACTCGCCAGCGGGGCTACGCTATGCGCGCACACACGGCAACCTGCCGGTAACGACAGAGATATCCAACGCCCTGCTACGCCTGCCAATGTTCACCGAAATGGCGACGAGCGATGTGCGTCGCGTCTGTACTGCAATTGCCGCTTTCTACAAGACACAACCCCCCAACCAGAATTCCGGCACCTGAGCCTGTGATAATCATGGAAAAAGATATTTTTGGCCAGATTCGCTCCCCGTACTATTTATATACACCGCCCTATACAGAAGCTTCGGGGGGTACGCGAGCTATTCATTATTTGTGTCATGCACTCAATCTCATCGGTGAAGAAGCCTATGTAACGACTGACATCGTCTCCAAAGATTTACGTACACCAACGCTCAACGATGAAACACGGGCACGACACGCCTCCTTGGGGCTGGAGCCAATCACAATTTATCCGGAAATTGTTCCGGATAATCCGTTGGCCGGAAAACATGTGGTTCGCTACCTGCTGAACTCCCCAGGAGTGGTCAACGCACAGGAAATCACTTGGGGAAAAAGCGATCTGATATTCAGCTTCGGCCGGGAAATACTTCCTCCTGGCATGGATGCACATGTCCTGCAGATCCCATTGATCAACACCAGGATATACAACCGGGATGAAACGAACGATCAGAAACGCAGCGGAAAACTGGTGTTCATCAACCGCTACCTAGCTCGTGGTGGCAAATTGCAGCCTATTACCGCGGATGCAATCGAGATTTCGTATCGCGTTCCCTCACGGACGCCTGAGGAACTTGCTGCACTCTACAAGCAAGCCGAAGTGCTATACACCTACGAACCTTCAACAGCGTGTTTCGAAGCACTGCTTTGCGGCTGCCCTGTCGTCTATATTCCCAACGAGCTGCTGCTTCCCAAGCGATTCGAGGGCTACCTGGGAACAGATGGGTGCGCTTGGGGAACTGCATCGGAAGCGCTGGCACATGCCAAAGCAACAGTTCACCTTGCCCCCAAAAACTACCAAAAAAAACAATCTTCCTTCTGGAAACAACTCGACAGCTTTGTCGAAATAACCCAGAAAAAGAGTCAGGATGAACGTCAAACAGATCTTCCTCCGGCAGGACCCCAACACCTTGGCAATCTGGAACGGGCCTACAAAAAATGGTTGGCCAACCGCGAGATACTCCACGAAGACATCCTTGCCCTTGACCAGCGCTCGCAATCCAGCACCGATACTCCAACCGGTTTCCACATCTTTCTGAGGTTGGCGCCAGGCAACGAACGCCTGCTCGCCGACACACTCGACAGCCTTGGGGCTCAAATACTCACGACATGGCATCTTGATATCGTTACCACGCTTCCAGCCCCCGAAGGTTTGGCCGACGTGCCGTGTCTCGGTTGGCATACGCTGCCTTCGTTAAATGACTCAAAATCTGCAATTGACTACCTAGTTAACATCAGAAACTTGCAGTGGGTCGTCGAGTTGCCCATCGGGGCGAGACTCGACCCCCTGTATCTCTGGCGCGTGGAACAGGAGTCTCGCTCTTCGCCGGAAATGGTTGCCTGCTTCACCGACGACGATTGCGTTGCGGAAAACAACGAACGGCACTCCCCCAGATTCAAACCTGGTGCGAATCCCAGCGCGCTGCTTGCCTCTGATTTGGCCGGCCCCGTTTGCATGGCTCACGATGCTTGGTTCAAAAGTGGTGGCGCCACTCCTGGAGCGGGTAGCCCATGGTTTTCGCAGTTACTGCGAACCGCCCGCCAATTCGGTTGGGGGTCGATCAAACATATCCCGGACGTTCTGATCACTTACCCTGGGCGATTCCCTTCTGAAGTCGAGCCCTGCATCACCGCCCTGATCGAAGACTTCGCCATTGCCGGCCCCCCCGCCGAAATCATTCCGGTTTCCGGCCAAAGCTGGAACATCCGGCAACAGCTTGGAGCCCCTCCAGCCGTTTCGATAGCCATCCTCTCCCAAGGGCAACTTGACCTGCTTTCGCGTTGCGTCGAAAGCATCATCGAAAAGACCAGTTACCCGGAACTAGAAATTCTGCTTTCTGTTGACGCCAGCTGCACGGATCCAGATCTTGAGAGCTGGTTGACCAACTTGCCCAATCAATTCGGCAGAAAGATATGCATTGTCCGCCCCGGATTAGCTGGAACTCATGCCAGCCGATGCAATGCTGCCATCGAAAACGCAAGTAACGAATTGGTCGCTCTTGTACGTGAAGAAGCCGTGATCATTCAAAGCAATTGGCTTCGAGAACTAGTCAGCACCTGCATGAAGGAAGGGGTCGTTGCCGCCGCGCCGCGCCTTATCGCTCCTGGCAACGCCATCATTCAGAATGCCGGCAGCGTCCTTGGCCTAAAGGGCATAGTGGGCTCACCTTACGAGGGCGAAGCCAAACTTGGTGAGAACGGAATACTCGACTGCCTTCAGGTGGCCCGTGATGTGAGCATCCTGCCGGAGGCCTGCATGCTGGTAGCCAAGACGGCTTACCAGCAAGCGGGGGGCATGGACGCCATCCATCTCGGCAATCATCATGCCGAAATTGATCTTTGTCTGAAACTGCGAAAGAACACCAAGCGCCTTGTCTTTCAACCAATGGCTACCGTCGTCTATGGTGGTCGTTCTGAACTTCCCGCCGAGGGGGAGATTGAACACCAATCCAATCTGGCCATCATTGAATCCCAAGCGAGGGCTGTGCTACTTGCACGCTGGGGAAAGGAAACCGCATCTGATCCCTACTGGAATCCAAATCTGTCCCTAGCCAGTGCAGTCCCAACACCAGAACAAGAATTCCATGCGCAATGGCAACACCTTCCATCCAATACACCGCGCTTTCTCGTTCGCACGCTCACCAACGGCCAAGGTATTTTCCGCGTGACATCCCCCCTGCGATCACTACGCAAGGCAGGCATGGCCAGTGAATGTATCTGGGCACAGGAGGGGCCGCGAGAACCCAGCGCTGCAGAGGTTCTACGCCTAGGTCCTGACACCATTGTCGTACAGCATTACATTCACAATCGTTTCCTGGCTGCGCTCGACTCCTGGCATAAACTGCCCAACCGCCCCTTTATCGTTTACACCATCGATGACCTGCTCACCAACCTGGCGGAAAGCAACCCATTCCGAAAAAATCTGCCAGCCAATACCCGGGCCTGCTTGAAATATGCCCTCGATCGCTGCGACAGGATGGTCGCGTCTACAGCATTTCTGGCTGACACCTATCGCAACTTTATTGGCGATATCCGTATCGTCCCCAACCGGCTGGAAAAAAATATCTGGCTCCCTTTGCAAAGTCGAAAACGCACCGGCAAGAAGCCGCGTATCGGCTGGGCGGGAGGAACGACGCACCATGGCGACCTTATCTTGCTCAAAGAAGTCATCGAGCAAACGCGCGCTGAGGCTGACTGGGTTTTCTTCGGGATGTGTCCGGAGGAAATTCGTCCGATAGTCAGTGAGTACCACCCGCTGGGCTCTTTTGCCGAATATCCGGCCCGTCTGGCAGCACTCAATCTCGACATTGCGGTTGCCCCCCTTGCCACGATCCCGTTCAATCAAGGCAAGAGCAATCTACGCCTGCTGGAATATGGCATTTTGGGAATCCCGGTCATTTGTACCGACATCGATCCCTATCGCGGAAGCCCGGCGTGTTGTGTCGCCAATACGGCGAGTGCCTGGACCAAAGCCCTGCGCGAACGAATTCATGATGCCAACGCCAGAGAACGTGAAGGGAACAATTTACGCCAATGGGTACACGACGGATATTTGCTTGAGAACCACCTTGAAGAGTGGCTGCTAGCCCATCTTCCTGATCGAAAATAAGCCATCGAAGAAAAGTATCAAAAACTCTCTAAAGTATTTTTTGCAGCGGCCGTTAATTAACTTGTCAGCGAATTAATCGCCGTACAAAAAGGGCGGTAAAGAACCGAACAGGCTAGTAACCGGCCCCACGTACCAACTTACGAGGAGATTCAAAATGGCATCGACTATCAACACCAACACCTACTCCCTCAATGCTCAGCGCAACCTGAACAAGAATTCCCTGGGTCTGGCTTCCGCACTTGAGCGTCTGTCTTCCGGTCTGCGTGTGAACTCCGCAAAGGACGACGCTGCTGGCCTCGCCATCGGCATGGACATGGAAAAGGCATCCCGCTCCATTCAAGCCAGCATTCGTCAAGCCTCCGACAACATTTCCAAGGCACAAGTTGCTGACGGCGCCCTCGCAGTGGTCGGTGATATCGCTCAACGTATCGCGGAACTGGTTAGCCAGCGCGGCAACTCCAACCTGACTGCAACGCAACAGGGCTACATCGATACGGAAATTGGCACTCTAGTTACTGCAGCTGGTACGGTTCAGACGAATGCAACCTTCAACGGCTCCGCTTCGTTCGCCGCCATCACGGTTACCTCGGCCACCGTCGCAGCTGTGATTACCAGTGTTGCCTCCCTGCGTGCCACCCAGGGTGCGACGATGAATACTGAAGAGTTCAACATTCAGTCGTTCCAGGTGAACTACGAAAACACGATGGCCGCCAAGAGCCGCATCATGGATGCTGACTTCGCCGAAGAAACATCGCGTCTGTCGCGCTTCCAGATTCTCCAGCAGGCCGGTACCGCGATGATTTCGCAAGCCAATGCCATCCCGCAGAACGTACTGTCCCTCCTGCGCTAATCGTTGAAGCAGTAATGGCTCAGCAGAGGCGCGCGGGACTTTCGATCCCCCGCGCCTTTACTGATTAGGAGCCGAAAATGAGTATTGAATCGATAGCAGCCAGCATTGGCATGCAGCGGCCGACTCAAGGCGAATCTTCCTCTCGAAACGCGGAAGCCTCGCAAAGAGTAACAGCCAGAAAAGCAGAATCTGCCCCCCCGGCAGAAGCCAAGCAGAACGCAAGCGGTAATCAGCAGTCAAACAATCTGCCTGCGCTTGAAGAAGCGGTTAAACAGCTCTCAGACTTTGCATCCCAAAATCGGCCGGAGTTGAGTTTTTCGGTAGACGAAGCATCCGGCGTACACGTTGTTAGAATAGTCGACACGACGACAAAGGAAGTCATTCGTCAATTTCCATCTGAAGAGGCAATTCAGTTGGCCCAGGCTTTGGACAAATTGCAAGGGTTGTTCGTCAAGGACAAAGCTTGACCGTTTCATAGGAGGTACGCTCGATGGCAACTACTAGCTCATTGGGAATCGGCGCCGGTGTAGACCTGCAATCATTGCTGACGAAACTGTTAGCGGCCGAGCGTACGCCTATCGATACGCTGACGACCCGCATTTCGACGGCCAATAGCAAGATTTCTCTCTATGGCACCCTCAAGTCGAAGCTGGATGCTGTGAGAACAGCGGCAGATACCCTCCAGTTTCCCTCCAGGCTCGCCGCAATAACCGCTACATCCAGTGACACTACCGTCGCGAGCGCCACAGCGGACTTCACGGCTACGGCCGGCAGTTATGCGGTCAACGTGACCAAGCTGGCCACAGCGCAAAAGAGCTTTTCCCAAGCCTATGATGCCGGCACAACTTTCGGCCAGGGAACGCTCGACTTCGTTGTTGGCGGGACGGCACATTCAATCGACCTGACGGACCAAACCAGCTATACACTGCAAGAGATCCTTGGCAAGATCAATGATGCCGACATTGGCGTCAGGGCAAGCGTCATTTCAGGCACTGATGGCGATCGCCTGATCCTGACCGGAGCGCAAACGGGGGCCAGTAACGGCTTTACATTCTCGACCACGATTGCTGCGCCGGACTCCGTCCCATCGGGTACGCCTCAGACCAAGCTCGATGAATTCGACCCATCGACTGACCTTGCCAGCTCAATAGCCGACGATGCTACGGCAACAATTGATGGCGTTCCTGTCACCTCCAGCACCAACAGCTTCACGGACGCCATCGCCGGCGTGACCGTCTCTGCGCTGAAATTGGGGACCACCAATATCACTGTCCAAACGGATAGCGCCAAGATCGTTACGGCAGCCCAAGCCCTCGTCGACAGCTACAATGCCTCCGTTACATTGATCAAGTCGAACAGCAACTATGACCTGACCACGAAGACTGCACAGGCTTTCAATGCAGACTCTGCGGCGCGCAACGTAATCACGCTTCTGGGCAACGCCAGAACAACCGTTCCAACGGAGTTATCTTCTGCCAACATCAAGTCACTGGCCGAACTGGGTATCAGCGTTCAGCAAACAGGCTTGCTAACACTGGACACTACCGCGCTCAAGAGCGCCATCAGCAAGTCTGCCAGCGATGTAACCAAGGCCTTGGGTGCCTACGGAAAATCATTCAGCGACTCGATTGGCGCCATGCTGGATACCGGCGGCCTCGTAACCAATCGGGTCGATAGCCTGAACACCTCCGTCAAGACCTTCAAAGAGAGCCAGGCGGCGCTTGAAATTCGAGTTGCAGGAATTGAAAAGCGCTATCGTGCTCAATTCACCGCCCTCGACAAGATGATCAGCTCCATGCAAACCACCAGCAGCTACCTGACGCAGCAACTCGCTGCATTGGCGAAATAGGCTCGACGAAACTAGCAGTTCTTTCTGTTGCGTAATTGATAAGATACCCCCATGTTTTCAAATCCCATCGCCACCTATCAGCAAATGGAAATCGAGTCCGATGTCCGTGGCGCTGACCCGCATCGCCTTATCGTCCTGTTGTTTGACGGTGCAGAAAGCGCGCTGCGGCAGGCTCAGGTGTTCTTGGCTGCCAATGACATGGAAGGAAAATCCGATGCCTTATCAAAGGCTATCGAGATCATCATGAGTGGCCTTTCTGCCAGTCTCAACGTGGAAAGTGGCGGCGAACTGGCTGCTAATCTGCAAGCGCTGTATACCTACATGATTTCCAGACTGATCCATGCCAACATCCACAAGGATGCGTCTGCAGTCACCGAAGTGCAGAAGTTGCTGGGAGAAATTTCAGGCGCCTGGCGTGAAATGGGGCAAAACCTCCGCCAGTCCGGAAACAACAATTCATGATGCACTGTAAATGCCTACTGCCGCTCTGACCCGGCTGGATAAAGCAGTCCAGACAGTCATCGACATTGCCGAACAAAGCAATTGGGACAAGCTTGATGCGGTTTTGGAAGAGCTACTACCCGACATTGCTGCGATTCATTCAAGTCAGTACGCGACCAAGTTGAGCGCAAGCGACACGGCAACAGTCAATAAATTGCTGCAAAAGCTCCAGACAGCAGTCAATCACTGCCTGACAAGGAAAGCGCAAATAGCCCCCCTCGTCGAAGCGCTATCAGCAACAAAGCAGATCGCTAACGAAAAATGATCCCACCGGACGTTGCCAGTAGCCTTCGTCAGGTTCTCCCGGATCAGAGTCTCCTCAATAATGCGCAGACCCAACCCGTTGCTGCCGCGCAAAAGGTTGCTGACGTCCTTAGCGGCCTTGTTCCTGGCCAACGCATTCTGGCCGAGATTTCTTCACTTCTTCCAAATGGAAGTTATCGCGCAGTTGTTGCCCAGCGTGATGTCACCCTGGCACTGCCCTTCTCAGCCAAGCCCGGCGACACGCTGGAACTGGAAGTCGCCGAGAGCGACGGCAAGATAACGCTGGCATTTGTTGCCAACCGTACCGACAACTCCGCTGCAAAAGCCAATCTCGAGTCAGTATCAACATCACTCAGCCCCGCCGGAAAACTCATCGGTACGCTGATGAACGAAATCGGAGGGGAAGGCAGGAAAGCCCCGCCAGTCCCGCTCAATGGCAGCGCCCCTATACTCAATACGATGCCGGATACTGCTGCCGACATTGCCCCCATACTAAAACAGGCACTCACTCAGAGCGGGATGTTCTACGAGGCCCACCAGGCGCGCTGGGTTGCAGGGCAACTACCCACTGAAGCACTTCGCCAAGAGCCTCAGGGAAAGCTCTCGCCCCTCCCCATTCCTGGAACGGCTGATCAAGCACCGGGAATAAAAACCGGCGACATCCAATCCACCAATGCGATCTCCATCGCTACGGCCGCCCCTGCCGCGGCGACTGATCAAGCCACACCCACCACCAACCGGATTCCTCACGAGCTGACCCCCTTGGTCCAGCAACAACTGGATGGTCTCTCCACTCAGAATTTCGCGTGGCAAGGCCAAATTTGGCCCGGACAGGAAATGTGGTGGGAAATCGGCGAAGACGGGAAACACACGAATGCTCAGAATGATGAGGAATCGCAGAAGTGGCAGACGCGCCTGAAACTGTCACTTCCCGTGCTCGGCCAGATAGAAGCGACGCTGAACCTGAATGCCGGAGGCGAAGTCACCATTTCCCTCTTCGCAGGAAACGAGGCCAGCGAAGTACAGTTACGCAATGCTTCGGCGCAGCTAACAAGCCAATTCGAGGCAGCCGGCCTGCACTTGACGCAGTTGTCACTCCAACAGCATGGCCAAACCGAGTAGCGACAGTGTTCGCGAGGCCATTGCCCTCGCCTATCGACAGACCGATGCAGCGCCACGCGTTGTCGCCAAAGGCAAAGGGTTGGTTGCCGAGGAAATCATCGCCCGCGCCAAAGAGCACGGCGTCTTTGTTCACGAGTCACCGGAACTGGTTGCCCTCCTGACTCAAGTCGATATTGACGAGCACATTCCCCCACAACTCTATCTCGCGATCGCCGAATTGCTTGCCTGGCTTTACCGAATCGAGCACGGAGATACAAGCTCCCCTCCGATCTGAGCCAATGGGCGGTGTCACGGCTTTGACGATGGTTTACTATTAGCCGATCTGTTCAAATCCACTCAAGCATGTCCCAAATCACTGAAGAAGACGTTGTTCCCGATTTTGAAATCAATCATCCCGAGGATTTTTCTCAGTACTTACTGAGCAATCCGCGCGATATAGTCTTTTTCCTCAACCTGCTTATCAAGCGGCGAAGCATCGTTACTGCATACCTTGATGACGGCCAGAAATTTTTTCTGACCACAATCCTGGCAATCGACGAGGAAGCAGGCACCGTACTCCTTGACCCTCCCTCGAGCAGCGAAAAAAATCCGCAACCCACGTCAGCCAAGCAATTGACGCTGGTTGCCAGCCAAGACAAGGTCAAGATTCAGTTTCACCTGGGCGGGCCACATCAAATCCTTTACCAAGGGCAAACCCTGCTGGCTGCACCGACTCCATCCGTGATACTGCGCTTGCAGCGTCGGGAATTCTTCCGCCTTGAACCGCCGATCTCCCACCCGGTGTACTGCAAAGTGGCAGCATTAACCACCACGGAGAAGGTTCAAGTTTTCGAGTTGCAACTTTCGAACATCAGCGGAGGGGGTCTTAGCCTGATCGGGCCAATCGAGATAGTCGATTACTTTCCCCGGGAAGCCCTTTTCAAGGAGTGTCGGCTGGATATCCCCGGAGAAGGCGTCATTCTGGTCAACCTGCGGGTTCGCAAGACCATTGAAATCTCGCCCCAGAGCGGCCAGCATAGCCTGCGCATCGGCTGCGAATACATTGGTTTGCCGAGCAGCCGACTGGCCATGATCGAGCGCTACATCGCCCGCATCGAACGCGAACGCAAAGCTCGCGATTCGGGACTGGTTGCTTAGACCTGCATGTTCATCACGTCCTGATAGGCCGTGACGAGCTTGTTGCGGACCTGAACCATTTCCTGAAAAGACACACTGGCTGTCTGCAGGGCGATCATTACCTCGTGCAGATTCTGGTTGGTGTCACCAGCGGCAAGTTTTTCCGCCATCTGATCCGCCTGCTGCTGGGTTTGATTTACCTTGTCAATGGAACCCTGCAGGATCTGGGCGAAGTCAGCCCCACCCGCAGCCGGCGCACTGCTTTCCGCCGTCTTGCCGGTAGCTTGCGCTGCGGTTGTACGCAGCGTGCTCAACATTTGCTCAATTCCTAGCGTATCCATTTTCAGCTCCTTAAATCTCGGTTCTTATCAAGCAATTCTCAGGCCAGATTCAGTCATTGAAATGCCCTTCATCCCGATACTGCTGCAACTTGTAGCGCAAGGTACGTTCTGAAATACCCAGCCGCTCAATCGCCTTTTTGCGGGAACCACCCACCTCAACCAAGGTGCGCAGGATATGCTCCCGCTCCAAGTCTTTCATATTATCGACCTTTTTATCGGCCTCCGTTAGCCCCACCGCTGGCGAAAGCTCCGGCACCAGAGGTTTTTCGCCACCAGGGCGAGGCGCAAGATTCAAGGCTTCCGGACCGATGCTGCTTCCCGTCGCCATGATCAACGCCCGCTGAATCACATTCTCCAGCTCACGCACATTGCCGGGCCAGGAATGCGCCGTGAGCGCAGTTTCGGCGCCAGGCGACAACGACATTCCGGTCCGTCCGAAACGACCGCCATGCTCAACGACAAAATGACGGGCAATCGGCACGATATCTTCCCGCCTTTGCCGCAATGACGGAATGGCCACAGGGAATACATTCAGCCGGTAATACAGATCCTCGCGGAATACCCCCTTGGCGACGGCTTCGGCCATGTCTCGATTGGAGGTGGCAATGATCCGGATATTCAAGGCGACCGGTTTCTTTCCACCCACCCGTTCCACCTCACGCTCCTGCAGAACGCGCAGCAGTTTTGCCTGCAGGCTCATCGGCATTTCAGTCACTTCATCGAGTAACAGCGTGCCATCCTGAGCCTGTTCGAACTTGCCCGCCTGTGCCTGTTGAGCGCCGGTAAATGCGCCCTTTTCATAACCGAACAGGGTGGCCTCGAGCAGACTATCCGGAATCGCCGCGCAGTTGATGGCAACAAAGGGGCCATTCTTGCGTGCTGACTGGCGATGGATGAAGCGAGCGACCACTTCCTTGCCAACACCCGACTCACCGGTCAGCAACACCGTCGCATCCGTCTGAGCAACGCGCTGGGCCATGGAGAACAGCTCACGGCTTGCCGGGTCGATGGCGATCACCCCTGCACCATCATCCGAAGCCGGTAATTCGTATTTATTGATATGGGCAAGCAAGGCCTGCGGCTCAAATGGCTTGAGCAAAAAGTCGCATGCCCCGGAGCGCATGGCATCGACCGCCTTGTCCACTTCCGCGTAGGCCGTCATCAACACGACCGGCAAATGCGGCAGACGGGCGCGGATTTCCTTGAGCAAGGTGATGCCATCCATCGGCATCATTCGAACGTCGCTGACAACGATGGAAAAAGCCTGCTCTCCCAGCACCTTCAGCGCCGCCTCGCCACCATCCACCGCAACGCAAGGACGCCCGGCCAACTCCAGCGTGTCGGCAATTGCTTCACGCAAGCTAGGATCATCTTCGACCACGAGAATTGGCAAATTGTGTTCAGCCATTGTTTTCTGTTCCAGCCTCTAGCGCCCCGACCGGCAGCGTCATGACAAACTCGGCGCCAGCACCGGGCTCTGAAAAAAGCTCAATCGCACCACCGTGCGCCCGAGCCACACCCAAGGCAATCGCCAAGCCCAGACCGGTTCCCTGCCCCTTGGTCGTAAAAAAAGGTTCAAAAATACGTGCCTGTGTTTCACGGGAGACGCCGGGCCCACTATCGCGTACGCCAATGGCGAGCAGATCGCCACGCCGATTGCCGGTCAGGCAAATTTTGCCGCCTGCCGGCGTCGCCTGCATGGCGTTCTCCAGCAAATTAACCAACGCGCCAAACAAGGCCTTGCGGCTACCGACGAGAACAGCCCCTTCGCACCCGTCTAGTAGAGCAAATTCCAAACCATGCTCACGCATCAGCGGCTCGACTGTTTGCGCCGCCTCCGCCAGCAGGTCACCCGCCTCGATCACGTCGCGTCCAATGCTTTCACCACGGGCAAACAGCAGCACATCCTGGATCAGCCGCTCAAGACGGCGCAACTGACCAGTCGCCTTTTCTGAAAATCGGGCGCGCGCTTCATCCGCCACTCCCGGCTGGCCGAGATTCGATGTGTAGAGCAGCGCCGCGGCCAGCGGGGTGCGCAACTGATGTGCCAGAGAGGCGGCCATTTCGCCCATCGCGGCAAGGCGCTGGTTACGCTCAAGCTCCGTTTTCATCCGATGCGCGGCCGTCACGTCGTGGATCAGCAGAATTTTCCCACCAGCCGATGGCAGGGCACTTTCTGCGATGGAGACCCGGCCGTCACCAATCAGCCATTCGCCCACCGTCAGCGTCGGCTCAAGGTGAGCACGAGCCACATCGCCCCAATGCCGGCCAACCATGTCGGCGCCGAACATGGCCATCGCCGCAGGGTTGAAGGCTGCAACGACCGCAGCGGCATCAAGCAGCACAACGCCCGCCGGCAAGGCGTCAAGCAAGGACGACAAACGCTCGGAAAGCGCATCCTTCTCCTGATATTGACGTCGCAACTCGCCATTGGCGATCGCCAACTCCTCGGTCAGCGAGGTCACGCGAGTCTGCAAAGCCTCATATGCCTGCGTCAACTCAGCCGAAACCTGGTTGAACATGGCGAATGCACGCTGCAACTCGGCGGTCTTGGTGTCGGAATCTGGCGTCACGGGTTTGGCCTGCACGGCTAAGATCGAAAAAGATAGGGTGAATTCAGCGCGGGTAATAGTAGAATATTTCTAGGAAAATTTGGCTTCTCAATTGATTCTTCTTCTGTTTACCGTAATTCGACCGAGCATTAATGGCAGCAACGACTGAGACGACAGCAGGAACCGCTCCGGAACAAAATCCGGTCGAACGGCTGCGCGAGGCATTCAACCGGCTCGGCAGCCAGCAGAAGATTGTCTTCATGGTGGCTATAGCAGCCCTTGTTGCAGTCGTCGTCGGCGCCATCCTGTGGAGCCGACAGCCTGACTGGAAGGTACTTTTCTCGAATCTCACGGAAAAAGATGGCGGCTCCATCGCAGCCATTCTTGAACAGCAGAATATCCCTCACCGCTACAGCAACAGTGGTGCCTTGCTCGTCCCTTCAGAACGGGTCCATGAGGTGCGCTTGAAGCTTGCCTCGCAAGGCCTGCCAAGGGGTGGAATGGTCGGTTTCGAGTTGATGGAAAACCAGAAATTCGGGGTCAGCCAGTTCGCTGAGCAGGTGAACTACCAACGCGGTCTGGAAGGCGAGCTGGCAAGAACCATCCAGTCCATCGGCTCGGTTCAGTCTGCCCGTGTTCATCTGGCCATTCCCAAGCCGTCGGTGTTCGTTCGCGAAGAGCAGAAACCGACTGCATCCGTCATGCTCAATCTTTACCCCGGCCGCACGCTTGATGGTGGACAGATCGCCGGTATCACACACTTGGTTTCGTCCAGCGTTCCTCAGTTGCCCGCCTCAAACGTCACCGTGCTCGACCAGAGTGGCGCCCTGTTATCGCAACTGAAGAGCAAGCTGACCGAGGCCGGGCTCGACCCAACACAAATCAAATACGTTCGCGACGTCGAAAATAGCATCATCAAACGGATCGAAGAGATCCTCAGCCCGATGCTGGGCAACGACAATTTCAAGGTGCAGGTCGCCGCCGACATCGACTTTTCGCAAACAGAACAGACTGCCGAGAGCTACCGTCCGAACAACACGCCGGAAAGCACCAGCATCCGTAGCCAGCAGAACAATGAAACGGCCAGCGTCAATCAGGCTGCTGGCGGCGTTCCTGGCGCACTGACCAACCAGCCTCCAGTGCCTGCCACCGCCCCCTTGACCCAGCCGGCCACCGGCGCCACTCCCGGCCAGCCAGCCAAGCCCGGTGACCTTCAGGGCAAGATCGATGCTGCTGGCGTAACGGCGCCGCTCAACGCCGCCGGCCAACCGATCAGCACGAGCAAAAACGCCACGATCAACTATGAACTAGACAAGACCATCCGCCACACCAAGCAGGGGATGGGCAATATCCGGCGCCTGTCGGCAGCCGTCGTGGTCAATCACCGCAAGGACGTCGACAAGACGGGCAAGCCGCTGACCAAGCCACTTCCCGACGCAGAAATGAAGCAAATCAACGAGCTTGTTCGTGAAGCGATGGGATACACCAAGGAACGCGGGGATACGCTCTCCGTGGCCAACGCCCCCTTCACCGCCACCGACAAGACCGAAAACGAACTGCCGATCTGGAAAGACCCGGAGAGTGTTTCGTACGCCAAGGATCTGTTCAAATACCTGCTGATCGCTGCCATCGTCGCCTTCCTCTACCTGAAGGTGATCCAACCGTCTCTCAAAACCATGTTCCCGCCTCGCCAGGAAGGCGAAAAACATGCCGGGGAGGCAGCGGGAGGCGGCTCGGGCCTAGGCGGCATATTTGGCGGCGGGGCCGGCAGCGGTGAAGACGGTGGCGAAGATGGCGCAACTCAGGTGCATATCGACCAATATGCCGTCAAGATCCAGAAGGCACGGGATTTCGCCGAGAAGGATTCGAAGGCGGTAGCCAACATCATCAAGGACTGGATGGGCGTCAATGGCAACTAGCCCTGAAGAAGGCCTCGAAAAGAGTGCCACACTGCTTATCGCACTTGGCGCCGATCACGCTGCGGAAGTCCTCAAGCACCTTGGCCCGCGCGAGGTGCAGAAGCTTGGCCACGCGATGGCGGCACTCAAGTCCGTTCCGCGCACCAAGGTCGAAGCGATACTCAACGAATTCCAGCAGATTGCCGAAGAACAATCGGCCATGCACGTCGATACCGATGATTACATCCGCTCGGTTCTGACCAAAGCGCTCGGTGATGACAAGGCATCGAACCTCATTTCGCGCATCCTGCAAAGCGGGGAGACCTCCGGCATTGAGGGCCTGAAGTGGATGGATGCCACGACGGTTGCCGACCTGATCAAGAACGAGCACCCGCAGATCATCGCCACCATCCTGGTGCACCTCGAACACGATCACTCCAGCGAAATTCTCAATCACTTCACAGAGCGCTTGCGCAACGACGTCGTGCTGCGGATCGCCACCCTGGAAGGCATCCAGCCCGCCGCTCTGAAAGAGCTAAACGAGGCAATGGCTCGAATTCTCGCCGGCTCGACCAGCGTCAAGCGGACAGCGATGGGTGGGGTACGAACCGTTGCCGAAATCCTCAACTTCATCGGCACGGCCAATGAAACCTCGGTCGTTGATGCCATCCGCGAATACGACCCCGATCTCGCCCAGAAGATTCTCGACGAAATGTTCGTTTTCGAGAACCTGATGGATATCGACGATCGTTCCATCCAGCTCATCCTGCGCGAAGTGCAATCCGATTCGCTCATCCTAGCCCTCAAGGGTGCTTCGCCGGAATTGCGCGAGAAAATATTCAAGAACATGTCGCAGCGCGCTGCCGAAATGTTGCGCGAAGACCTCGAATCCAAAGGCCCGGTACGTCTTTCCGAAGTGGAAGCCGAGCAGAAGGAAATCCTCAAGGTTGTCCGTCGCCTTGCCGACGAAGGGCAGATCGTCATCGGTGGCGCCGGTGGCGAGCAGATGCTCTGATTCAGCACTGAACCATGATCATTCCCAAAGAGGAACTCACCCACTTCCACCGCTGGCAGGCCGGATCATTCGATAAAAAGCCGGTAGCCACCGCAGAGGCACCTCCGCAAACGCCTGACATGCAGGCGGCCCCTTTGGATACGCATGAGGTGCTCACCGAGGAATTCAAGCTCCCCACCGCCGAAGACATCGAACGGATGCACGAAGATGCCCGAGCCACCGGCTACCAGGCCGGCTTCGCCGAGGGACAGGCAGCAGGAGAGCAACAAGCACGTGAGATTGCCGAAGCCCAGGCGCAGCAGCTTGCCACCCTGATTAGCAACCTGAAAAACTCGGTTGCTGATCTTGAGAACACCGTTGCCGACCAGCTGCTTGCGCTGGCTATTGAAATCGCGGCCCAAGTCACCCGAAGCGCAGTTAACGTCAAGCCAGAACTATTGTTGCCGGTGATTCGGGAAGCGGTCAGCACCTTGCCAATGCACCATGCCCATATTGTTCTCCACTTGAATCCGCGCGATATCGAACATGTCCGAACTGAAGCCGGCGAGCAGCTTGCCCAGATTGGGGCCCAACTTATCGAAGACGGCACAGTCTCTCCGGGTGGGTGCATGTTGCAGGCGGGAGCCAGCGAAGTCGACGCCACGATTGAAACGCGCTGGAAGCGTGTTCTCGAAGCCATCGGAACAGAGCCACAGGAATGGCTGACCCTCTGATCCCCGACGATCTGCCCGACCACCCGGCACGCTGGAACAATTTCCTGCAAAACTGTGGAACCGCAGCGAGTAACTCTCAGCCGCTTTGGCCCGTCGGACGCCTGACTCGCATTAACGGGTTGGTCATGGAAGCAGCCGGGCTAAAGCTGCCACTCGGCAGCACCTGCAAGATATACCCATCGAGTGGTGCGCCGATTGAAGCAGAGGTTGTTGGATTTGCCGGCGAAAAACTCTACCTGATGCCATCTGACGATGTGTATGGCCTTGCTCCAGGCTCGAAGGTGGTCGCTGTCGAATCACCCAATGCATTGCCGAAGGTCGGCGGGCCACCGCCATTCCGGCGCCGCGCCATAGACCGGGCCAAGCAAGGGCCAGTCGGCGAGGAGTTGTTGGGCCGCGTCCTGGATGGTGTCGGCCGCCCCCTCGACAACAAGGGGCCATTGATCGCAGCCCAGACTCGACCACTGCAAAGCCGACCGGTTAACCCGATGTCGCGTGCCGCCATCCATCAGCCGCTGGATGTCGGGATCCGCGCCATCAACGCGCTGCTGACCGTCGGCCGAGGCCAGCGCATGGGGCTGTTTGCCGGCTCCGGCGTCGGCAAGTCGGTGCTGCTGGGCATGATGGCCCGCTACACCGAAGCCGAAGTGATTGTTGTCGGGCTGATTGGCGAGCGCGGTCGAGAGGTCAAGGAGTTCATCGAACAGATTCTCGGCGACGAAGGCATGCGGCGCTCCGTCGTCGTGGCAGCCCCGGCCGATACCGGCCCCTTGATGCGACTTCAAGGTGCCGCCTACGCCACAACGATTGCCGAATATTTCCGTGACCAGGGGAAACACGTCCTGCTGATCATGGATTCCCTGACTCGCTACGCCATGGCTCAACGCGAAATCGCCCTGGCGATTGGCGAACCTCCCGCCACTCGGGGCTATCCGCCATCCGTATTCGCCCGCCTGCCCCAGTTGGTTGAGCGCGCCGGCAATGGCCAGGAGGGCGGCGGCTCCATCACGGCTTTCTATACGGTTCTGGCGGAGGGCGACGACCAGCAGGATCCGATTGCCGACTCGGCGCGAGCAATTCTTGACGGCCACATCGTGCTATCCCGCACCCTTGCCGATGCCGGCCACTACCCGGCCATCGACATCGAGCAATCGATCAGCCGCGCCATGGTCAACCTGATCGATGCCCCCCATCTGGACCAGATTCGCAAATTCAAGGTCTTGTTCGCACGCTATCAACGATCGCGCGACCTGATCTCCGTCGGCGCCTACGCACCGGGCTCCGACCCTGTTCTCGACCAGGCGATCAGCCTATACCCGAGAATGGAAAGCTTTCTGCAGCAGCAACTTGTCGAACAGGCTGATTTCCCCAGCAGCCTGGAAGCCCTCAAGACGCTTTTTTGATAATCGATGCCCCAGCCCTTCACGCTCCAGCCACTACTTGACCTGATGCAAACCCGCACCGACGAGGCGACGCGCCAACTCGGCCAACTGATTGCGGCAGAACAGAACCAGCGTAGCCGCCTGCAGATGCTTGAACAGTATCGCGAGGAATATGCGCAACGTCTTCGCGAGGCGACCCAGCAGGGCATCACCCGGATGATCCTGCGCAATTACCAGGACTTTCTTGCGCGTATAGATGAAGCAGTCAACCAGCAAAAAATTGCTGTCGAGAACTCCGAACGAGGCACGAAGGCAGGAAAAGAAAACTGGCAGGCTCAGAACAAGCAATTAAAAGCCATCGACACGCTTTCACAACGCCACGATGCACGCGAGCGCTATCGGGAAAACAAGCAGGACCAAAAACTTCAGGACGAATTTTCTACCCGAAAGTATGGGGTCAGAGAAGACCCTGACAGCCAGGAGCCGTAATAGGCACGCATATTGCTTAAATCTCCCCGATATATCTATCTTTCGAGGTGCAGGCATGAGCGTGAGTGTCATTTCCAACGTAGCGTCCGCCATGGGTCTAGCGACGCCTGCCGCCGCACCCGAAGGCATTGAAGGCCTGGCGGGCGATTTTGCAGCGCTGCTTTCCGGGCAGACACTGGCCGCAATGATGACTTTGGCGGACTCGGACACAGCCAAAAACCTTGCCAATCAAGGTAACTCAAAAGACAGTGGGGTAAAGAGCGAAAAGGCGGCGGACGACAACAGCAATTTGCCCTTCGATCCCGCTGCGCTTGTGGCGATGATCGGTAATCCTCAACTACAGCCGGCAATCCCCATTACTCCCCAGGCCATAGGCGAAGTGCTGAAGCCATCCCAGGACAAGGATCTCGCGCTGGCGATCTCGGCACAACTCAGCGGGCAGCCCCGGGAACGCTCAAGCACAGCCCTTACTGAAGCAGCGATAACCCCGGCGGAATACAAGCTCCCCCTCAATCTTTCCGAGCGAGAAGCGCCTGCAGGCAAGCTGGCGAGCGATGCGGCAAATATTGCCGCATCCTCTGAAACAATCAATTTCAACGCAAGCCTGTCCGCCGCGCTCCAGCCAAAAGGCTCCTCGTCCGAGCATCAACTCACCGTCAATACTCCGTTGCACGCTGAAGCATGGCCAAAACAGTTTGGAGAGAAGATCGTCTGGCTGGCCAAGAACGATCAACAAACGGCGCAAATCAATATCAACCCGCCGCAACTGGGGCCGGTTCAGATTACCCTGAACCTCAACGGCGATCACGCCACTGCGTTGTTTTCGTCGCAGAACGCCGAAGTCCGCCAGGCTATTGAAGCCTCCTTGCCGCAATTGAAAGAAATGCTGTCGGCGGCAGGTATCAGCCTGGGTGATACCAACGTTGGCGCAAACCTGGCTCAACAAAACCAGAACAATCCTTTCCTGGCGCCAAACAAGAACCAATCGATGCCTGAAAACGCTATACTCCCGGCGAATGACAATACGCCAAACACTGGCATTGCACAGGTCCTGCACAAGGGCCGTGGGCTGGTAGATTTGTTCGCGTAATAAACAAGGGATTCCAGACAGGAGGAAACATGGCCAAGGATGCCAAACCAGCGGAAGAAGGGGCAGAAGCTCCCAAGAAAAGCAAAAAACTGTTGATCATCATCCTGGCGGTAGTCCTGTTGCTGGTCCTTGGCGGTGGCGGCGCAGCATTCATGCTGCTCAAGAAGGCTGATCCTGAAGATGGCGATGAAGAAGTCGCCGAGGAGACAACCAAGCACAAGAAAAAAGACAAGAAGAAAGACGCCCACGCTGCGCCGGTCTTTGTCAATCTTGATCCGTTCACTGTCAATCTGGTTCCGGAAACTGGTGACCAGTATCTGCAGGTCGCGCTGTCTCTCGAGCTTGAGGACCCCTTGGCAGAACCACCGCTCAAGGCGCAGATGCCGAAGATTCGCAACAATCTCACTTTGCTGCTTTCATCCAAGAAAGCTTCAGAACTGTTGCCCAAGGAAGGCAAGGAGCAATTAGCCGAGGCGCTGAAGGACGAGATCAATTCGGTCATCGAACCTCCCAAGAAAAACAAGAAGGGCGAAGTCGTCGCGCCGGAAGGCCCCGTCAAATCTGTCCTCTTCACTTCCTTCATCATCCAGTAAGGAGCCATGGCAGGCGACTTTCTCTCCCAGGACGAGGTAGATGCCCTACTCAAGGGCGTTACCGGCGAAACTGACGAACCCGAAGAGAGTGAGGGCGAAGGGGGTGGCGTTCGCTCCTACAATATCGGCACTCAGGAGCGGATTGTCCGTGGCCGAATGCCGACGCTGGAGTTGGTTAACGAGCGCTTCGCGCGCTACCTGCGGATTGGCCTCTTCAACTACATGCATCGTAATGCCGAGATTTCGGTCGGCCCGATCCGTGTCCAGAAATACAGCGAGTTCATTCGCAACCTGGTGGTTCCGACCAACCTGAACCTGGTCATTGCCAAGCCCCTGCGGGGTACGGCGTTGTTCGTCTTCGACCCGAATCTGGTCTTCCTGGTCGTGGACAACATGTTTGGCGGCGATGGCCGCTTCCACACCCGTGTCGAAGGTCGTGACTTCACCGCTACCGAGCAACGAATTATCCAGGGCTTGCTCAATGTCGTTTTCAACGAATACAGCAAGTCCTGGAAACCGGTCTACGACATCAACTTCGAATACATCCGGTCGGAGATGAATTCCCAGTTCGCCAATATCGCCACCCCGTCGGAAATCGTTGTCTCGACGACTTTTACGCTGGAGTTTGGTGGCGCAACGGCGGACATGCATATCTGCTTCCCTTACTCCATGCTTGAGCCGATCCGTGATCTGCTCTACAGCACAATGCAGAGCGACCAGCTGTCGTCGGACAAACGCTGGATAGGCACCTTGCGCAAGCAGCTGCAGGGCGCCGAAGTGGAAATCGTGGCACAACTTGGCTCAGGCAGTATTACGCTTGGTCAGATACTGAAGCTGAAGGTGGGCGATGTCATTCCCCTTCATATCCCGGAAAAGATTGAAGCCTTGGTCGACAGCGTCCCGCTGATGGAATGCACCTACGGACAACAAAGCGGCCAATATGCACTGAAGGTCGAGCGATTCATAGCCTCCTCGCCCGAAGCACCGCACGCCGAGCCGGCAACAGGAGAAAAAAATGGCTGACGAAATGGAAAACATCGAGAGCACCGCGACGGAAGACGACGGCCAGATCAGCGAAGACGATTGGGCCGCCGCGATGTCTGAGCAGGCCATTACCGAGGCACCTGCCGCACAGGCTGCACAGCCAGCAGACATCTTCCCGTCGTTTGGCGGCAACTCCGGCAATGCCGGCATGATGAACGAACTCGACATGATTCTGGACATTCCAGTCCAGATCACCGTTGAGCTCGGTCGAACCAAGATCACCATCAAGAACCTGCTCCAGCTCGCCCACGGCTCGGTTGTTGAACTGGACGCCATGGCTGGCGAGCCGATGGATGTGATGGTCAATGGCACGCTGATCGCCCAAGGCGAGGTCGTGGTGGTTAACGACAAGTTCGGCATCCGCCTGACCGACATCATCACGCCCTCCGAACGGATGCGGAAGCTCAATCGCTGAACGCGCTGCCAAGTTTCGATTAAGATAGCGGACTACTATCTCCGCATACGGGCTTGGCTTTGTTACGCACCCTCCTCCTGCTCATCCCTTTCGCCGCACATGCCGGAGATACCGCCGCCGTCGGTGTTTCGACAGGTACGTATGTCCAGGCCGGACTCGCCTTGGCGTTGATTGTCGGCCTTTTAGCCGCAACCGCCTGGCTGGCCCGCAAAGTCTCCGGCGGCAAGGGATTTGGCCAAGGCGGAATGAAGGTTGTGGGCGGCGTAGCACTCGGCCCCCGCGAGAGAATCGTTCTGCTGGAAGTCGGCAACGACTGGCTCGTGATCGGGATCGTGCCCGGCCAGATCCGCACGCTGCACCGGATGGAAAAAGGCACACTTCCGGAAAATGCGTTGCCAGCCTCTGCAGACAAACCTTTTGCCCAATGGTTGAATGGCATTGCCAACCGCCAAAGCCATGAATAAATACCTCGCACTGGCGCTGACCTTGCTGCTTCCGGCAGGACTGGCTTTCGCGCAGACGGCAGGCGGACTGCCTGCTGTGACCAGCACCCCGGCGGCGGGTGGCGGTACGACATATTCGCTGACGATCCAGACACTGCTGCTGATGACGGCGTTGACCTTCATTCCGGCCATCGTGCTGATGATGACAGGCTTTACCCGAATCGTCATCGTTCTGTCCCTGCTGCGTCATGCGCTAGGTACCCAGACCGCACCGCCGAATCAGGTCGTGGTCGGACTCGCGCTGTTCTTAACATTTTTTGTGATGAGCCCTGTGCTTGAAAAGGTCTACACGGACGCCTACGTCCCGTTATCGGAAAACAAGATAAATATCATGCAAGCAGCCGACCGCGCGGCCATTCCGATGCGTGGTTTCATGCTCAAGCAGACGCGGGAATCCGATCTGGCCCTGTTTGCCGGCATCGCAAAAATCGACAAGATCGAAAGACCGGAAGACACCCCGCTGCGAATTCTGGTCCCGGCCTTTGTGATCAGCGAATTGAAGACTGCTTTCCAGATTGGCTTCATCCTGTTCATTCCCTTTCTGGTCATCGACATGGTCGTCGCCAGCCTGTTGATGTCGATGGGCATGATGATGATGTCTCCGGTCATGGTCGCCTTGCCCTTCAAGCTGATGTTGTTTGTTCTGGTCGATGGCTGGCATCTGGTCATCGGCTCACTGGTCCAGAGTTTCTCGCCATGACACCCGGAACAGTCATGGAAATTGGCCGACAGGCCATCGAGGTCACCCTGCTGATCTCAGCCCCCATGCTGATCACGGCGCTCGTCGTCGGGCTGATCATCAGCATTTTCCAGGCGGCAACCCAACTGAACGAATCCACATTGCAATTTGTACCCAAACTGGTGGCCATGTTTGTGGTGCTGTTGCTCATGGGCCCATGGATGATCCAGTACCTCGTCGACTACATCCAGCGCTTGTTTGGCAGCATTCCACAATTGATCGGCTAGCATGATCAGCATCGGATCAGCCCAGATCGATGCCTGGATTGTCGCCTTTGTCTTTCCTCTGGCCCGCATTTTGGGATTCATCGCCACTGCGCCGCTGTGGGGTACCGCCGGCATTCCTAGGCGAACTCGCCTGATACTGGCGATCTCCATCGCGGTAGCCGTCACGCCCACCCTGCCGCCTATGCCTAGTGTTCAACCAGCCTCCTTGGCCGGTCTGTGGATACTGGCGCAACAAATGCTGATCGGGATTGGCATGGGATTCGCGGCCAAAATCGTGTTTACCGCCTTTGATATGGCCGGCGAATTTATCGGTTTCCAGATGGGCCTCGGGTTTGCCACCTTCTACGATCCAATGAGCTCGTCGCAGACACCAGTGATTACCGAGTTCATCAATCTGATTGCCCTGCTCCTGTTTCTTTCGATGAACGGGCACCTGCTTTATCTGGCAACGCTGGCTCAGAGTTTTTCTGCCATCCCGGTCAGTGCCACGCCGCTCGGCGCTTCGTCCTGGCTGAATCTGGCCGAACTGGGAAGCAAGATTTTTTCCGCAGGGCTACTACTTTCCCTGCCGATCATCGTGGCGCTAATGATCACCAATGTGGCCTTGGCAGTTCTGACGCGGGCGGCGCCGCAGTTGAATCTGTTTGCCCTGGGTTTCCCGCTGACCTTGATGGGCGGCTTCGTAGCGCTGGCTATCAGCCTGAACTACCTCGCCTCCCCGCTGCAAAGCATTTTTGAATTCGGGTTGAGTGCCATGCTTGGCTTTGCCACTCCTCAGAACTAACGCTGCCGCTAGTTCTGGAGAAAGGAATCAGCCTGCTGGCGCTGGACCAACCGGATCGTCCCCTCAGCCACTCGCCGCGCTCCGATGGTCTGGGAGTCAATCCCTTCCGTATATTCAACGATCTGATAGCCACCAAAGCCCTGCTCGTACTGCAGTTGGGAAGCACGGCGCTTGAGAATCTGGATCGACTCTCCAGCCCCCCCGGTGTGGTAGCGCTTCATCTTCATCGAAAAACGGAAGGTGTCCTCATTCAGCCGCGCCTCTTCGATCTCCCAGTTGGGAGCAAGCGGGTCATAGTAGAGATAGATTGCCGCGCCAAGCATCAGCGTTGAAAGCGATACAGAAGTACCGGCGGTAAGCTGAATCGCCTTGTTCGGAATCAGCGGGCTGGCGCTACTACCTGAGCCCCCAGTGCTGGAGCAACCGACCAAAGCGACAACCACTGCCCCAAGAATGAGTTTTTCTTTCATAGGATATTGAAGAGGCTCAATTGGCTGGTTTGCTTGAACGACAACTGGGCAGCCTCGAGCTGCATCTGATAGTTCGAAAAGCGCGAAATCGCTTCCGTGTAATCGAGATCCTGCAGCTGCGAGAGACGTGTGTCGTATTGATAGCCAACATCCTCGCCCATCGAAGTCATGCTATCGAGCGAATTCAGCCTGGCACCAACGGATCCGCGAACATTGGCAAAATGCGTCACCACATCACTCAAATCGCCCAAGGCCTGCGTATAAGCGGCTACCGTGTAGGGAACGCCGCTTGCCGGATTAAGGATATCAATCATGTTCTGCAAGCTATCGAAAAGGCTGCGCCCTTTGACGTTGCCGGAGGCATCCTTGACCTGCATGAAGACGTCGAGGCCATTTTCGCTGACCTCCATCTCGTTCGAAGACGTCACCTGCAATGACTGCTGGCCGGCATCTCCGTTATAAGTGACATAGGTGCCAGCCCCCAGCGCATAGGGCTGAGTGGCACCAGTATTCAATTCAAACGGTTTCGTCGTCGACTGAAAGCCGGCAAAGATATACAAGCCTGTGCCATCTTGCGTATTCGCCAGCCCCAGCAAACTCTGCATGCGACTCGCCAGCTCCGTCGCGATCATGCCGCGATTGGAGGCGCTGTATGTCGTGTTTCCAGCCAGGGAAGCTTTTTCAAAGGCGCTAGTCAATTCGTCGCCCATGTTTGCCAATACATCTTCCAGATAATTCAAACGTGTTTTCGCGTCCGCCTGATTATCAAGAAACTGCTTGTTGACGCCTTTGGACTGGCTGACCTTGAGCGCTTCCGAAGCGCCAATCGGGTCATCCGCCGGCGTAAGAATCCGTTTCCCCGTCGACAACTGCTGCTGGACCTTGTACAGATCGAACTGGCGCGCCTGAATTCCATTCGTGCCGTTATTGAAAATCATCGAGGTACTAATGCGCATGATCCGGACCTCTTATTAGCCAAGGGCCAAAATGGTGTCGAAAAGCTTGTTGCCGATTTCGAGTATCTTCGAAGCCGCCTGATAAGCCTGCTGATACTTCAGCATGTTTGCTGCCTCTTCGTCGAGATTGACGCCCGAAAGCGATTCCCGGGTAGCGGTAGCCTGATCAAGGACTGCGCTTTGCGCAGCAAGCTGAACCTTGACCTCGCGCGTACGAATCCCGTTGTCAGCCACCAGTCGTGCATACGCTGACTGGAAGGTTGAAGTGCCATCGGAAACGGTATTTTGCGTCTGCAACTTGGCGAACAGGACTGCATTTCGACCATCCTGCACACCACTGGTATTGCGTTGAACGACAAACTGGTCACCGACAGCCGGAGTACCGTTGATATTGAAGGACATGCCGGAGTAGGCCACCTTGGACAACGTCGCTGTCCCGCTAGTCAAAGGAATATTGCCAGTGGTCGTACTGGACGTCCCGTCCGAATAAACTGCGGTCCAGGTGCCGGGCACGCCATTCAATGTTGCTGCGGTAGCCGTCAGCGTCAGTGGCGCTGCTGGCGCTGAGTAACCAACACCAACCATGCCCTGCGAAATACTCATCGAGCCGGTATTGGTCGTTGCCTGGGTAACGCGGATTGGTGCAGCGGCCGCCACCAGACGTGGATCAGCGACGATTCGACCATCAATATCGATGTTCCGCGCCACTTCACTCACTGGCTGTAGAACAAATTTGTCGCCATTCGCCCCGACTGCGGAGATATTGAGGCTAACCCCATCAAAATTAACGACACCGACACCGATTCCCGAAGCCACAACCTGATTGTCATCAACGCGAGTGATTGAATAAGCACCGGCCGCACCAAATTGCACCTGGTAATTGCTGGTCGTCAATTCAGTGTAGAAATTTCCGCTGTAGTCAGGCGCGGTGGGCGCCACCGGCGCCATGAATGACGCAACAAGGTTTCCTGCGCCAGTGTTGAAACCATTGGCAATCACTTTGGGATCGCTGATCGTAAACAGGTTGCCGACAAATCCGACATCCCCCGCGATCTTCCCGAGCAGATCCTGTCCGAGACTATGTTGCGCATTGAATGTCAGCGCCACGGAGGCCGCGACACGGCCAAGCTCGTTAACGACCAGATCGAGTGAGTTATTTCGGAAATCGAGCAAACCACCCAACTCGCCGCCCTTGATCAAGGATTCCGGAAATTCCTGAGTACCGCCGGCCGTCTTCAAACCGACCACCATCCGGGAAGGATCGGAAGTCGACGGAGTTGCCGTCATTTCCATCACATTGGCGCCAACGACAAGCTGCTGACCACTCCCGATGTACACGTTGTAGGTACCGTCGGTGTTGGTACTGGTCGTAACCTTGATCACCTTGTTCAGATCAGCCACGATCTGGTCGCGCAGGTCGAGCAGATCATTCGCTGGCTGCCCGTATCCTGATTCCGATACGACTATCCGCTGATTGATATCTGCCAATTGCGACGCATAGGCATTGATCGCGCTTACTGCATCGGTAACACGCCCATTTACCTGATCCTTTAACTCTGCCAGCCGGGCATCGATATTGTGGAAGCGGCTTGCCATCGTCTGCGCCGAGGCAATCATTGACTGCCTGGCGGGCAAAAGCGATGGATTCGAGGCTACTTGCTGGACACCTGAAAAGAAATCCTGCAATGCCGGCGATAGTCCCGCTGACGTGTCTGCCAGCATGGTATCGATCTGTGTGAGCTGAGCGTAGTAAGCATCCAGCTCGCTGACCTGCGTCTGAGCCGTATTAACCTGGCCAGTCAGATACTGATCGTACATGCGCTTGATTGTCTGGACATGCACGCCCTGACCAATGGCACCGGCACCGGTATTGACCGCGATATTGGTTGCCTGCACCGTCGCCTGACGGGTGTAACCCGGCGTATTCGCGTTGACTACGTTGTGCTCCGTCGCCAGCAAACCCATTTGGGCGGCTGAAAGCCCGCTAAGCCCGATGCTGAAAATTCCTGTACCCATCTTTTCACCTCTAAGAGGTTAACGGCCAAAATGCCGTAAAGTTTAGGTGGCGATCAACCGATCAGTGCCTGCCGCAATGCGGGGCCATTGATGATGCGCGAAAGTTTGTCGGCATACATCGGATCGGTGGCATAGCCAGCCTGTTGCAAACGTCTTGCAAACTCCGTGCCATCTTGCGAGCCAATAACGGCGCTGTAGCGGGAATTGCCACGCAACAAATTCGCGTAATCGCGGAAAGCCTCTTCGTAGGAACCGTACGCCCGGAAACGCTCGACCGACTGTTGCGGCTGGCCGTTGACATACTCCGTCGTCGTCGCATCTACCGTCTGGCCAGACCAGTTCTTCCCGGCCTTGATGCCGAACAGGTTGAAACTCGGGGAGCCGTCTGCCTTGCGGATTTCAGCCCGCCCCCAGCCACTCTCCAGTGCGGAATGTGCGACCAGAAACTGCGGCGGCACGCCGGTCGAGCGCGATGCTTCGACAGCATGCGGCCAGACGCGATTGACGAATTCCTTCGAGCTTGCAGGCGCATCTGTCGCCACTGCCGGCGCCGAGGTGACATCAGCTTTTTGATAGGCCGCAGAAGTCGGCAGACTGCTCAGCACAGTCTTGTATTGGAGATGACGGCCATCCGAAGCGGCGAGCGGCAAGGCACCGGCGGCAGTGTTTGCCGCTCCGGCGACAGCCCCGGTAACTTCGGCCTCGCCCTGCGGAGTGCCTAGCGAACGCCCGAGCTGCTGCTCGATCAGTTTCGCGAAACCGACACCTTTGCCGGTGGTCGACAAATTCTGCGCCATTTGCTGGTCGAGGAGGCTGGTATAGAACTTGGACTGCTCGCTACTCAGTATTCCGTCATCGGGAACCGTATCACGCATGCTTTTCATGACCATCTGCAGAAACATGGTCTCGAACTGCTGTGCTGCGGCTTTCAAGCCCTCCTGCGGATTCTTGGCAAACTGACCACGTAGATCCTGTGCCGACTGGACGTCGTAAGCCGCCCGGTTCGGCGTGGATTGAATCTTGATCGACATCGCGTGGCGCTTAGATGATTTCGAGATCGGCGCGCAACGCACCTGCAGCCTTCATGGCCTGCAGAATCGCCAGCAGATCAAGCGGATTGGCCCCCAACGCATTGAGTGCCTTGACCACATCGGCCAGATTGGCTCCCGCCTTGACGTTCATCATGCTGCCATTGTCCTGCTTGACCTGGATATCGGCACCTTGCCCGAATTGCGGCTGCCCGGCATCGACAACTACCGACAGGCTGCCATGCGCGACCGCACAGGGATCCAGCGTCACCTTCTGGTTCATCACCACAGAACCCGTGCGCGGATTGACGATTACCCTCGCCATACCGGCCACCGGCTGCACATCGAGGTTTTCGATCCGACCCAGGAAGGAAACACGGGAATCGGCATCTTCCGGCACTTTGACCACAAGCCGCCGACCGTCGATCGCTTGCGCAGTCCCTGCACCGGCAGTCCGGTTTATCGCGTCCACCACTTTCTGGACAGTGCCAAAATCACTATTCGAGAGTTCGTAATAGACCACGCCCCCCTGGCCGAGCGCCGTTGGCACGGCCCGCTCAACACTTGCCCCTGCGGGAATGCGGCCGGCCGACAGGTGATTGACCGTCACTTTCGAACCACCGGAAGAAGCGCCAACACCGCCGACCAGAATATTGCCCTGGGCAATCGCATAGACCTGACCGTCGGCACCCTTCATTTGGGTCATCAACAGCGTGCCGCCTCGCAGGCTCTTGGCGTTACCCATCGACGAAACCGTGACATCGATCGCCTGTCCCGGCCGCGAAAACGATGGCAGGCTGGCGGTCACCATCACCGCTGCGACGTTCTTCAACTGAAGCTTCTGGGACTGTTCCTGCGTCAGATTGACGCCGAGCTGGGAGAGCATATTGCTCATCGCCTGCGTCGTGAATGGTGTCTGGGTTGTCTGGTCGCCGGTGTTATCGAGACCGACGACGATGCCGTAACCGATCAACTGGTTGCTACGCACGCCCTGAATGCTGGCCAGATCCTTGATCCGCTCGGCAAATGCCGGTTGGCACCAGAGCGGCAGCACACAGGCGGCCAGAATTGCCGTCTGCCGGAACACTTTGCCGCTAATTGTCTTCATGATGCGCCTCCGCGAGAAATTCCCTAGAACGGCATCACATTAAGGAAGAACCGTGCCAGCCAGCCCATGACCTGGCCATCGCTGACCTGGCCGGACGACTTGTATTCAATCCGGGCATCAGCAATCTTCGAGGATTCGACGATATTGAAGGCATCGACAAAGCTCGGATTCACGACACCGGATATGCGAACGAACTCCTGTTCGCTACCGATCGCCACCTGTTTCTCGCCGGAAACCAGCAAATTGCCGTTGGGCATCACATCAATGACGGTCACCGTCATGTTGCCGGTAAAGATATTGTTGTTGGCCGCCTCACCCTTGCCGCTGAAAGCAGTCGAACTGTTCGCTGAAAGATCCATCGCGCCAGGCATCACCCGGGAGAAAACGCCCGTTGCAGCACCCAGGCCATACTTCTGGGCATTGGATTGATCGACCTTGTTATTTGACTTGGTCGAGGCTGTCGTGCTCTCGGTGATCTTGACCGTAATCGTATCGCCGACAAAGCGGGCTCGGCGATCCTCAAACAATGGCCGGCTGGAAGCAGCCTGGTAAATCGAGCCATTGGCGATGGCCGTATCAAAACGGGGCGACGGGCGAGCCGTCATCGGTTGATGCACATTGGTCGGCGGCACTGTCGAACACCCGGCGGCAGCCACCAAAGAGATCAGAATCAGGCGTTTCATGACATTACCTCACAGCTGTGTCAGGCGGCCCAGCATGGCATCCGAGGTCGACACGACCTTGGAGTTCAGTTCATATGCCCGCTGAGTCTGGATCATGGTGACCAATTCCTCGGCAACGTTCACGTTGGAGGTCTCCACGTAGCCCTGATTGACAATACCGGCGCCGTTCGAGCCCGGGGTATTGGGCGTCGGCGTGCCGCTGGCGGCCGTTTCGAGGAAGAGGTTCTGGCCGAGGCTCAACAAGCCGGCCGGATTGATGAAGGTCGCCAGCTGGATGCTGCCGATCTGCGTTGCTGCAGCCGTCCCCGGCTGCGTCACCGTCACGGTACCATCGGTACCGATCGAGACCGACAGGGCATTGGCGGGAATGGTGATGTTCGGCTGCAGCGGGTAACCATCGGAAGTCACGATCTGGCCCTGGTTATCCTTCTGGAAGGAACCGTCACGGGTATAGCCAGTCGTGCCATCCGGCAACAGAATCTGGAAGAAGCCATTGCCCTGGACGGCAATGTCGAGCGTGTTGTCGGTCTTCTGCAGATTGCCCTGAGTGAAGATGTGAGCGGTCGAAACTGGTCGAACCCCAGTACCGAGCTGCAGCCCGGTCGGAATCTGCGTTTGCTGCGACGACTGGGCGCCGGGTTGACGAAGCGTTTGGTAGAGCAGGTCCTCGAAGACCGCCCGCGAACGCTTGAAGCCGTTCGTGCTGACGTTGGCCAGATTATTGGAGATGACATCAAGCTGGGTCTGCTGGGCATCCAGGCCAGTACGGGCAATCCACAGGGAACGGATCATGATTCAGGTCCTATCAGGAATTCATTGAGAGCAACTGATCCGCACGCTGAGCGTTCGTATCGGCTGTCTGTAGCATCTTTATTTGCATCTCGAACTGGCGGGACAAGCTGATCAGGTTGACCATGGCATCCGTCACATTGACGTTGCTGCCTTCCAGCGTTCCGGAAGTCAGCTTGACGTTCGCATCGGCCGCTGCCGGCTGCCCGCTGCGCAGACGGAACAGGCCATCGGCACCGCGCACCATGTCGGCCTCTGGGGGATTGACCAGCTTGATACGGCCGATCGCATTCGAATTGTTCGGTGTGCCGAAAGTCGGTACGACAGACACCGTGCCATCCGGTGCAATCTCGATCGTGTTATCAGGCGGAATGTTGATCGGCCCGCCATCACCGGCCACCGGATAGCCACTCTTCGTTTGCAACAGACCGGTAACAGCCACATCGAGGCTGCCGGCACGTGTATAAGCCTCACTGCCATCGGGCAACTGGACGCCGATCCAGCCCCTGCCCTGCACGGCGACATCCAGATTGCGACCGGTAAACATGACCGGCCCTTCGTCCATCACATCGCTGACCGATGCATCGACCACAAATGCCCGTGTCGGCATGCCTTCGCCTAGCACCGGCACCGCACGGAAGCGATGCTCCTGCGCCTTGAAGCCGATGGTGCTGGCATTGGCCAGATTGTTCGCGGTCCCGGCCTGCTGCATGAATACATGCTTGGCGCCAGTCATTGCGGTGTAGATCAAACGATCCATGTCAGCGACTCAATTCGTCGATTAGCGCAGGTTTACCAGGGTCTGCATAACCTGATCCTGAGTCTTGATCGACTGGGCATTGGCCTGATAGTTACGTTGCTGGGTAATCAGGTTGACCAGCTCGGCGGTCAGGTCGACGTTCGATTCTTCGACGGTAGAAGAAGAGAGCACGCCAAGGTTGGAGGTATTCGGTGCACCAACCAGGGCCGGACCGGAAACCGAAGTTTCAGCCCATTGGTTGTTGCCGAGCGCCTGCAGACCATTCGGATTGGTAAAGTTCGCCAGCACGACCTGCCCTTGAGCAAAGGTCTGGCCATTGCTGTAGCGGCCTTGGACTACGCCATCCGAGCCAACCGACAAGCCAACCAGATGGCCGGCAGCGTAACCGTCTTGCTCAAGGCGGTTCGTACCGAACGGGCTACCGTACTGGGTCGTACCGACGAAATCGATCGGGAAGGTCTGCGTTGCCTGCGCGCCATTGGTAATGCTCTGACTGGCCAGAACATTCGTCATGTTCACTGTGACATTCATCGGTGAACCAGCGGTAATCTGACCGTCAGTACCGAAAGTCAGGGTGCCGATCGGCGCTGCACCGCCATTATTTTGATTGGTCGTACCGTCGACATTGGCATAGACCTCCCATTGACCGGCAGCCGCTGTTTTGCGGAAATAGAAGGTCATCGTATGGTCGTTACCCAACGAGTCATACATCGACAGCGCCGTCGAATAGTTATAGGTCAGCGGATCTGGCGTATAAGCGGTTGTCGAGCCCGCAGCGCCACCATTAACCCAGGCGGAGGCTGGAACCGTCTGCCGTGAATCCAGATTCAGATTGGCCTTGATGCCATTGAAAGTACTGGTGCTGTTATAGCCAGTCGCCTGGGGTGACAGATCAGAAGCAGAAATGACCAGCGGAGAAGGCGTAGAGGGGACGATGATGCCCGATTGAGCCGCATAACCCGTCAGCTTCATTCCCTGATCGTTGATCACGTAGCCATTTTTATCCAGATGGAACTGGCCATTCCGCGTATAGGTCGTCGCCCCGTTCTGATCCATCTGGAAGAAGCCGGCCCCATTGATCGAAATATCCAGCGGATTATTCGTCGAAGTAATGTTGCCTTGGGTAAATTGCTGCTGGATCGCCGCAAGGTTCACACCGATACCGATCTGGCTGGCACCGGCACCGGCAAGGGATGCCGCGTAGACATCACCAAAATGCGCAACCGAGGACTTGTAGCCAACCGTACTCGAGTTCGCGATGTTGTGGCTGGTTGAATCGATCGCCTTGGATGCCGCGTTCAGACCGCTCAATGCTTGCTGGAATGCCATTTTTTACCCCTTACAGAATTTGTTGGACATCCTTGAAGGCCACGTCACCCTGTGCGCCCAGATCAAGAACGAATCCGCCGTTGCTTCTTGCAACAGCAGAAACCGTGCCAATCATCATGGAGGTTGCCGTTACCTTCTTGCCCGCAGCGGTGGCGTCAACCGCAAAGGTGTATTTGCCGTCCGCCAGCTGTTTTCCGTCCGTATCCTTGCCATCCCAGGCGAAATAGAAGCTGCCGGCATCCTTGGCACCCAGGCTCTGGGTCAGGACGACCTTGCCAGCCGAATCCTTCACCGTCAGAGTGACCGCATCTGCTGCGCTATCGAGCAGCGCACCGCCGTAAGCCTGCCCGCTGGCAAGCGGCAAACTATTGCCGGCAACCATCACATTTTTGCCGATGATGCCTGCCGCCTGGAGGCCTTGCGCTTCGTTGTAGCCAGCCAGCAACTGGGAAAGCGTTCCATTCAGTTTTTCGATGCCATTGACTGTATTCAACTGCGCCAGCTGAGTAGTCACTGCTGCGTTGTCCATCGGATTGAGCGGATCCTGATTCTTGATCTGAGTCATCAGCAAGGTCAGGAAGCGGTTTTCCATATCCGCGGCGGTACTCGTGGTCGTTGTTTTCGTGCCACTGGTGCCGTTGATCGCGGCATAGATATCTGCCGCATTGCTGGAAGTATTGTTGGTGACGCTAGCCATCATTGTCTCCTGTCTTTAACCTTGGCCGATCTGCAGGGTACGCAGCATCATGGTCTTGGCGGTGTTCATGACCTCGACGTTCGTTTGATAGGAACGCGAGGCAGAAATCATGTTGGTCATTTCCTCGACCACATTGACGTTGGGGAAAGCGACATAGCCTTTTTCATCGGCGGCAGGGTTCTTCGGGTCATAGACCATGCGAGGAGGAGAGGCATCGTCGACCACTTGCCTGACCCGGACCCCTTTCGAGAGATCGCCCTGGGAGCCCATCGGCGTCGCCTCAAAGACCACTTGCTTGGCACGATAGGGTTTGCCATCCGAGGAAACGATACTGTCCGCGTTGGCCAGGTTGGAAGCAACCGCATTCAGCCGCATCGACTGCGCAGTCATTGCACTGGAAGAAACCTGAAAGACATTAAAGAGGCTCATTCACTGCTCCTTAGCTGGATGTCGAGGCCAGCGCGCTGCGCACGCCCTTGAATTTGTCACTGATCAATTGGGTGAGAATCTGGTACTGCAATGCGTTTTCAGCGATTTGAGCACGCTCGACATCCATGTCCACCGTATTGCCATCCACCGCAGACTGCGTCTCTTTACGGAACTGAACAGCGGCCGGGCCGCTGCTCGATCCACCGCTGATATGCCCCGAAGCAGTCCGCGCCAAGGCAACGCCCCCCGCCGACATACGGCCAGCCATAGCATTCTGCATTGCTGACTCAAAGCTGAAGTCACGCGCCTTGTAGTGAGGCGTGTCGGCATTGGCAATATTTGAGGCCAGCACCTGATGACGCTGGGTTCGCAAATTCAATGCTTGGCTGAGAACTGATACGTGTTGATTGAGACTGGCCATCATCCGCTCCATAGATTCAATCACCTAAAAGCACAGTCCATGCCACGGACCAAATGCCCTATTTCCGCTTTAGCCGGCAAGGGTCTCGGCAAAACTTGCCGGAATATCTGCCCATAGCATCAACCGTCAGGCAAAATGTGCGGATGCTGATTCGATTCGCCACCCTATTGTTTCTCCTCGCCCTTGCCCCGTGGACCAAGGCAGCCGAGACCGATATCGTCATAGACACCGCGGAACGTTACGTCCGCCTGCAGACACAGGGCATTCCCGGCAAAGTACAGATCAGCATGGGCCAGCTCGATGTCAGCCGCCTGCCCCCCTGCTCCGCTCATGAAGCGTTCTCGCCACCTGGCACGCGCATGAGCGGCAAAACGCATATTGGCGTCCGCTGCCTCGGTCCGAATATCTGGAGTGTTCTGGTTCCCGTCCAGGTTGCCATCAGCGGCAACTACCTCACCACTACCCGCCCCCTGGTTGCCGGACAAGCGATCACGGTCGGCGATATCGCGGTGCGTACGGGGGATTTATCCGCACTGCCAACCGGCGTTGTTACCGACCCCAAATCTGCGATCGGCAAGACACTTCGCAACTCTCTGGGATCTGGACAGCCGCTGCGTAGCGACCAACTTCTCGCTCCGCTCGTCATTCGTCAAGGACAAACCGTACGCGTCATCTCGGCAGGCCCGGGTTTTGCTGTAAGTGCCGAAGGCAAGGCGATGAATAATGCAGCCGAAGGTCAACTGGCACAGATCAGGATGGCTTCCGGACAAACCGTCAGTGGAATTGCCAAAGCCGACGGTAGTGTGGAAGTTTCTTTTTAGGCTAAAGTTCTGACTTCTTCTGTCGTTAACAGGATTGAGTTAAAAAGTTTTGAGAAGACCATCATGAAAATCGACAGCAGTTTCAAACCGACAACCGCCGGCCTGCAAAGCAAGCCAGCCCCTGCTCCGGCTGCCCAGGCACCGGCTGCCCAGGAGGCGGTCAGCCTCAGCCAGGTCGCTGGCAGCATGCATGCGAGCGAAAAACCGCCAGTCAACTCGGCGCGCATTCAGGAAATCAAACAGGCCATTTCGGAAGGTCGCTTCACGATCAACCCAGAAGCCATCGCCGACCGCCTGATTGAATCCGCACGCGATCTGGTCAACAGCAGCGGCAAGCGCCAGGCCTGATGTCCATCCTCGCGGGAATCATTGAAAGGGAAATCGATCTGGTTTCCCGTTTCATAGCGGCGTTGAACGAAGAACAGGACTGCCTGAAGCAGGCGGAACCAGCGCCACTGCCCGGCCTCGGCGTGACCAAGGCTGAGTTGGTTGAACAAATGAATGCGCTTGAAAACGAGCGCATGGCAGCCATCGGCGAAGCCGGAAAGCCGAGCGGCCGCGCCTCCATGGAAAATTGGCTGACGAATAACCCCTCAGATACTGCTGCAGCCCTCAACTGGAAAAAGTTGCTGGACTTGGCACGTGAAGCCAAGAGCCTGCATGAGCTGAACGGCAGTCTGGTTGAGATGCACCTCAAGAACACCGCTGAGGCCTTGGTCATCCTGACTCAGCAAGCCAACCGAACATCGCTTTACGGTTCCAGCGGGCAGGCCATGCCAGACACCGGTAGCCGGATTGTAGACTCGGCCTGAACGGTCTTCAGCCTGCTACTGCCCTACCGGGCGACCATCCTTGAGCTCAGTGGGCTCTTCTGGCCGGTTTGAGTCGATCATGATGCTCACCCGACGATTTCTGGCCCGGCCTTCCACCGTTGTATTGGTCTCGAGCGGACGCGTCTCGCCATAACCAATCGCTGTCAGGCGCTCCGCACCCACGCCACCATCGTTGAATAGCCGCAACACAGTTGTCGCCCGCATGGCCGACAGTTCCCAATTGGAAGGGAACTGCGGGGTGGCAATGGGCACGTTATCGGTGTGCCCCTCGATCGTGATCGGGAAGTCCGATGCGGCCAGTACCTTGGCAATCGCCAGCATGGCGCTGATGGATGCCGGCTGCAGTTTGGCCTGCCCTGCGGGAAAAAGAATGCTGTCGTTGATTTCAATCGTCACGCCACGACTGGTTTCAAGCAAGCGAACCTTTCCCTGGGCGACCAAGGGCTGCAAGGCGTCCATGATATCGGTGGCGACATTCTTCATTTTCTGTCGCTGCTCGACTTTCTTCTCTTCCAGCTTTCTCTGTTCCGGCAGTTTATCCGGCTTGGCGATCGGCTTGACCGGCAACAGCGGGGCACCTTGGATGACTGCAATCGGCTGCCCGCCTGGTTCTCCTGTTACATTCTTGAAGGCATTGGTCAGCGAATTGGATAGAACCTTGTATTTGCCCTCGTTAACCGAAGAGATTGCATACATCACTACGAAGAATGCAAAAAGCAGGGTGATGAAATCGGCGTAGGAGACAAGCCAGCGCTCGTGATTTTCGTGCTCTTCCTCACGACGACGACGAGCCATTAGTTCAGGTAGCCTTTCAGACGGCCTTCAATGATTCGAGGATTGTCGCCCACGGCAATGCCAACCAGTCCATCGACCAGCATTTCGCGAGTGGAGACCATCCGCAGAATATAGTACTTGAGCTTGGCAGCGATCGGCAGATAGACCAGATTGGCCAGACCGACACCATAGATCGTCGCCACGAAAGCAACGGCGATTCCCGCCCCCAGTTTGGTTGGATCTGACAGGTTTTCCATCACATGGATCAGGCCCATTACCGCGCCAAGAATCCCGATGGTCGGCGAATAACCACCGGCTGCCTCCCATATTTTTGCGGATTGGCGCCACTCATCTTCGAAGGTATTGATTTCGACTTCGAGCAATTCGCGGATGCGCTCCGGATCTGCGCCATCCACCAGCAACTGCAAGCCCCTGCGGGCGAACTCATCCTTGATCGCCGGAATATAGTTCTCCAGTGCGAGCAATCCTTCTCGCCGCGAGAGCTGACTCCAGTTCAGAATCTGTTCGATCAGGCGCTTCTGCTCGATAACCGGCGGCACCCAAACCCATTTGACCATCTTCATGCCACGCCTGAAGATATGAATCGGGCTCTGCAACAATACCGCGCCCAAAGTCCCCCCCAGAACGATCAGCAAGGCTGTCGGCTGCACCAGCGAACCAACGTGGCCACCTTCGAGGATTTGCCCGCCAATGATGGCAAACAGCCCTATGGCGATACCGGCCAGACTGATCTTATCCATCAAGCCTTCTCCTTGCGGCGCTTTGCAGCCTTCGGAATCTCTCCGACGATCTGACTGCGCAGACGTGCAATGGCCTGGCTATGCAACTGACAGACTCGGGACTCGGTGACGCCCATGACTTCACCGATCTCCCGCAGATTGAGATCCTGCTCGTAATACAGGGCCATCATCAGCTTTTCCCGTTCAGGAAGCGCACCAATGGCCGCGACCAACAGGGCCTTGACACTCTGGTCCTCAAGAATTGAGGCTGGGTCGGCCGCATTGTCGGTCAGGTGGCGCTCAAGGAAATCCTCGTCGCCATCGCCGGCCAAGTCGTCAAAATAGACCAATTGATGTCCGCGCGCATCTTGCAGCGTTTTTTGGTAGTCAGCGAGCGACATACCAAGCGCCTCGGCCAGTTCCTTCTCGGATGGTACCCGGCCATGTTCGTGCTCAAGCTGATTGATCGCCGTCTCTATTCGTCGCAATTCGCGCCGAAGACTGCGCGGCAACCAGTCGTTTTCTCGCAAGCCGTCAAGCATGCCCCCACGGATACGCTGCGTGGCGTAAGTCTCGAATTGGGCGCCAAAACCTTCCTGAAAACGATCAATCGCATCGAGCAAGCCGATCATGCCGTTCTGGACCAAATCGTCGAACTGAACACTGGGTGGCAGTCTGGCCATCAAATGATAGGCGATACGCTTCACCAGCGGCACGAAGCGCTGAACCAACTGATCCCTGTCTGGCTGCCCGGCAGCGGTATACATCAAGCTCGTAGTACGTTGGGTGTTATGCGTTGGCTCAAGTGTAGCAGTTGCTGCATGAAATGCTCGACCCCTCCGGCTTCGCTTTCGCTGCGCTGCCAGTAAAGCATGTCAGAGGCAATATCGCGAAACGCGGCGGCTGCAAGTGAATCGGGCGCTTGAACAAGCACGGGCCGACCCAGTTGTGCGGATTGGCGGAGCGCCTCGTCGAGCGGAATTGCGCCGGCGTAATCCAGACGAGCAATCCCTCGCTGTGCAGCTACCTGAGCAATATTTTCGAAAATTGACCGGGCATCAGGCTGGCTACGTACCTTGTTAACCAGAATCCGGAAATGCTTGCGAGAAAACGCATGGCTGACCTTCTTGATCAACGAGTAGGCTTCGGTAATCGACGCACTGCTCCCGGAGAGGACGACGACCGCCTCCTGCGCCGCCAGCCCGAAGGGAGAAAACCCATTGGGATGGGCCATGCTGGCATCGACCAGAATGACGTCGATTGGCCGCTCCAGCCCCGACATTGCATCAAGCAGGGTTTGCTGTTGCGGCAATGACAAGCGACCGAGTTTCTTCACCGCACGCGCCGCCGGCATAACCCGCAGCCCATGCATGGGCTGAAGCAGCACCTGGGACAGAGGGAGTTCACGCTGCACGACATTCAACAGATCGTTTCGCGCGACCAAACCAAAGGTAGACGCGATGTCGTCACCCGGCGCGTGCTCGTCAATGATCAGCACCTCTTTGCCAAGGCGAGCCAGCGCTACACCGATATTGGCCACCGCAACGCTACGCCCGACACCTTCGCAACCGGCAACGAAAGTGACCACTTGCAACTGCTGACCACCGCCCAATAGGCGACGCAGGCCAGCTGCCTGATCGACGCGAAAATCAGCCACGACGTCCTCCGACCGCAACCATGCCGGCATTCGCCATCATCAGCGCCGGCTCCACACCATCAAATTTGTGGGGAGAGCTTTCCGGCACATCCTTGAAGGCGCGATGCAACAAGTAGCTGCGGTTAGGCAGATGCAGGTCTTCCGGCACGCGCTGACCATTCGATACGTACAAAAGCTTGAGGCTGTGACGCATGATCACGTCAAGGGCGGTGGCCAGGCTGGCCGCTTCATCGATCTTGGTCAGAATGCAACCGGCCAAGGTATCGCCGGCATAGGCCCGTACCACATCGTCCAGCGTATCCCCGCGTGACGTCGAATTCAGCAGCAGCAGACGCTTCACATCGCAGCCTGCCAGCATGTCGGTCAATTCTGGCACCAGTTTGTCCTTCTGGCTCATGCCCATGGTGTCGATCAGGACCATGTGCTTGTGCTGCAGCTCAACCAATGTCTGGCGCAACTCTGTCGCATCCTTGACCAGATGGACCGAAACACCAAGAATGCGACCGTAGATGCGGAGTTGCTCGTGCGCTCCGATACGGTAGCCGTCAGTGGTAACCAACGCGACCTTGCTCGGGCCATGACGCAATACACAACGCGCCGCCAGCTTCGCAGTCGTTGTTGTCTTGCCAACACCGGTTGGTCCAACCAGTGCGTAAACACCACCCCGATCGACGATATCGTTTTCGTTGCCTATGGTGGTCAACGAACGGTCAGCAGCCCCCTTCACCCAAGCCATGGCTTCAAGGTTGTTCATTTCGTGAGGCAAGTCGGCAAGCAGATCGCGCGAAAACTGCGGCGAGAATCCGGCGTCGAGCATCTGGCGCAGGATTTCTGTCTTCACCGGCTCAGAGCGGGCGACCTCACCCCAGGCAAAGCCAGCCAGATGCTGCTCGACAATCCGACGCAGCGAACGAATTTCTTCCATGACCTCCATCGGCACAACTTCAGCCTCTGGACGACGCTGTGGCGCTGCCTGTGTTGGCGCCGGCGCGGGTTGTGGCGCCGGATTTGCTACGGGACGCTGCGGAGCAACAGGTACCGCCCCCGAGCGACCAAGATCCAGATTGCGCAAAGCGCCATTTTTCGGGATGCCTGCGTTCACCTGACCAACAGGCCTCTGAGCGGCGGGCTGCGGCGCAACAGATGGACGAGGTGCCTGAGGCACAGTCGACGTGACCGGCGGCGTCGGCTGCGAGATGCGAGCTCGAGCCGAGTTCAATACAACACGGTAGTCATCATCGAACTCGTTCGTCTGCGGGCGCCGTTCTGGCGGGGCTCGATCAGCGACGGGCGTCGGCACGATCATCGCCATGTCGCGCGCGGCGACGGCCATGATCTCGACGCCACCAGGAACTCCCCGATTGGACAGGATGATCGCATCGTTACCGAGCGTTTCCTTCACTTTTCTCAAGGCATCCCGTGCATTGGCCGCGATAAATTTTCTGACGTTCATGTTCTACCTCCGATGATCGAGGTCACCTTAATAATTCGGTTTTCAGGCACTTCGTTGTGTGACAGCACCTTCAACTGAGGAATGGTGCGGCGCAGGAATCTGGAAAGAAGCAAGCGCAGGCTTGCCGGCACCAGCAGCACAGCCGGCAGTCCAAGCCCTTCCTGGCGCTCAGCCGCTGCGGCTGTTTCGCGGACCAGCGTATCAGCCAGGCCAGGTTCAAAACTGGTATTTTCAGAGCCGCCAGAAACCGCCTGCGACAACAGGCGCTCAAGCGTTGGGTCAAGCGACATTACCTGCATTTCACTATTTCCGGGGAATAGCTGCTGAACGATCGCCCGGCCAAGCGCCATGCGCACCTGGGTCGATAGTTCGTCGGCATTCTGGGTACGTGTAGCGTGGTCAGCCAAGGTTTCCATGATGGTCCGCATGTCACGGATATGGACGCCCTCTTCAAGCATCGCGTGCAGCACTTTTTGCAGGATGCCGAGTGGCAGGATCTTGGGCACCAGATCTTCAACCAGTTTCGGCATTTCCTTGGCCAAGTGATCGAGCAACTGCTGAACTTCCTGACGACCGAGCAATTCACCCGCATGGGTCAGAATCAGGTGATTGAGGTGTGTCGCAACGACCGTCGAGGCATCGACCACCGTATAGCCATATGCTTGGGCCTGGTCGCGCTGACCTGCATCAATCCAGGTTGCCGGCAGACCAAAGGCGGGGTCCTTGGTGGTGGTGCCATTGAGCGTTCCTGCCACCCGCCCTGGATTGATGGCCAGATACTGTCCGGCATAGGCCTCGCCCTGCCCTACTTCCACTCCTTTGAGCAGAATCCGGTAGGCGTTTGGCTTTAGTTCCAGGTTGTCACGAATATGAACTGGGGAAACCAGAAAACCGACTTCCTGTGCAAATTTTTTGCGAATACCGCGAATACGACGCAACAATTCGCCGTCCTGCGACTTGTCGACCAACGGAATGAGCCGGTAGCCGACTTCCAATCCAAGCACATCCAAAGCGGCCACATCGTTCCAGCTCGCCTCCAAGGCCTCCGGAACAGCTGCTGGGGCGACAGGAACAGGGGTTGCAACAACGCGCTTCTCGGCCTGCGACATGGTCCAGGCGAACCAGCCAAGGGAAGAAGCCAGCAGCAGGAAGACGAGATTCGGCATCCCGGGAATCAGACCAAGGAAGCCCACAATGGCAGCCGTCACACCGAGAACCTTGGCGCTACGGAACATCTGCCCCATGACCTGCTGGCCGATATCCCGATCATCGGAAACCCGGGTTACCACCATGCCGGCTGCAATGGAGATGATCAGCCCAGGGATCTGGGCAACCAGACCATCACCAATCGTCAGCAGCGTATAGTTCTTGGCGGCCTGCGCCAATTCCATGTTGTGCTGCAGCACCCCAACAATCAAACCGCCAATGACATTGAGCAGCATGATGATGATGCCGGCTACGGCATCGCCTCGCACGAACTTCGAGGCACCATCCATGGAACCGAAAAACTCGGCTTCCCGCGAAATTTCCGTCCGGCGCTTGCGCGCCTCATCCTCACCGATCAGACCGGCGTTCAGATCAGCATCGATTGCCATCTGCTTACCCGGCATTGCATCGAGTGTGAAGCGAGCCGAGACTTCAGCCACCCGACCAGCGCCCTTGGTGATCACGACGAAATTGATGACCACAAGAATCAGGAAAACCATGATGCCGACGGCAAAATTTCCACCGACCAGGAAATGCCCGAAGGCCTCGATCACCTTGCCTGCTGCATCCGGGCCGTTGTGTCCTTCAAGCATCACCACCCGGGTCGAAGCCACGTTCAGCGACAAACGTAGTAGCGTGGTAACCAGTAGCACGGTCGGGAAGACCGAAAACTCAAGTGTTTTTTGAGTATTGACCGCAACCAGCAAAACCAGCACCGAAATTGCGATGTTGAACGTAAAGAAAACATCCAGCGCGAAAGCTGGCAGTGGCAACACCATCATCGCCAGGATCATCAGGATCAGGACGGGTGCCGCTAGCTGGGTCGCATTCATGCGCCCCAGAAAGCCCTGCAAGCCAAGTGACGAGGCGGCCATTTACGCAGCCTCCGGAACAAGTTCGGGCGGCACCGGCAAATCTCGCGGCGGCACCGGGTAGACTCCGCCCATCTGACGCCAGTTGGCCAGTTGATAGATATAAGCAAGAACCTCCGCAACTGCGTTGTACAGGGCGGAGGGGATTTCTGTGTCGAGTTCGGAATGTTTATACAAGGCACGCGCCAAAGGCGGTGCCTCCATAATCGGCACCGCGTTCTCGTTGGCGATTTCTTTTATCTTCAATGCCACTGCGCCAACGCCTTTCGCCACCACCTTGGGAGCTCCCATGCCCGTCTGATAGACGAGGGCAACCGCGTAATGCGTCGGGTTGGTCACCACAACATTAGCCTTGGGCACCGCAGACATCATGCGCTTGCGAGCTGCCTGCATCTGAAGACTGCGGATGCGACCCTTGACGTGAGGATCGCCCATCATTTCCTTCATTTCCTGCTTGACCTCTTCCTTGGTCATCTTCAGCTTGTCAAAGTACTGCCAAAGCTGGAATGGCACATCGGCAGCAACGACCAGAATCAGAGTAGCAACCAGAATCAGGAAAGAAAAAGAGACCAGATGCCCCGCGTGTGCAAGACCCATTTCAAGGGGCTCGCCCAGCAAACCAAAGATCTCGTCACGCTCTTTCCAGACCAGCAAGACAGCAACACCACCAACCAATACCGCCTTGAGGACAGCCTTGCCCAACTCCATCAAGCTGCCCCAGGAGAACATCCGGCCAAAACCAGACAGCGGGTTCAGGCGATTGAGATCAGGAACCAGTGCCTTGGGGGAAAACACCCAAGCATTCAGGAAAAATGGGGGCAGGATAGCCGCCACCAACAACAGACCAAGCAGTGGGGAAAAAACGAAAAGGGCATCACCCGAAATTTCCGCAAGACGGGGCAGCATCATGTCCGGATCGCGCATGTACTGTGACTCGACAGTAAAACCCTTCTGCATGATCGCCAGAGAGCGCTGCACGAACCAGCCACCCATCATCCAGAAAGTAGCACCAGCAACAGCCAGCACCAGAAACGTGGCAAGTTCGCGGGAATGGGGGACCTGACCCTGTTCGCGGGCCTGCTCGATTCGCCTGCTGGTAGGCTCTTCAGTTTTCTCGAGGTCGCTATCTTCCGCCATAGCCATCTTTGGTAAGTGTTGTGGCTATTATAGGAAAAAACTAGAAAAATTAAAGAGGTACGTGAGTTTATTTAGCCTGTTTCTCAAATGCCGACTGCAAGCTCATGACAACAGAGTAAACCTTCAAAAAGAAAAGAGGGGGCAACGCCCCCTCTCAACTCGTTGACTTGGAACAGTAATTAGACGAAGTCGAGCGATCGCATCCCTGATCCAATATCGACATGCTGGCCGATATCCGACAGCAACTCTTTCATGTCAAGAATCAGCACGATCTGGCCATTCGACAGCGTAGTCACACCGGCAACGCCCTTGGGACGGAAATCCTCCAGTGACTTGATCACCGCGTCATCTCGCCCGGCAAAACTGTCGACGCCGAGAATGAAGCCGCGCTCTGCCGTCTGCATGAACACGCCATACTCCGGGTAATTCACCTGCGGCCAACCAAGCAGACGAGCCAGGGTAATGACTGGCAACACTTCGCCTCGAACGACCAGAGTTTCCTTGCCACCCACCTCCTGGATGCGACTCTGCTCGATCGGTAGAATTTCGCGAACCATGGATAGCGGCAAGGCAAACGGTTGATCGCCCAGCAAAACGAGCAGTACTGGCAAAATAGCCAACGTCAGCGGCAGGGAGATGATGAAGACCGAACCCTTACCCGGCTCGGAACGAATTTCAATCGATCCGTTCAGCTTCTGGATGTTGGTCTTGACCACATCCATGCCCACACCACGCCCCGAAACATCTGAGATCTGCGCCTTGGTGGAGAATCCCGGCAGGAAAATCAGGTTCAAACTCTGACGTTCGTCCAGAGTATTCGCCTCCTCCTCCGAAACCAGACCCTTTTCAATGGCTTTGGCACGGATACGTTCGGCGCTCATTCCCTTGCCATCATCGGCAATGATCAGGACGATATGATCCCCTTCCTGGCGAGCCTCCAGGCGAACCAGACTCTTTACAGGTTTGCCCGAAAGCTGGCGCTCGCTAGGCATCTCGACACCGTGATCGACAGCATTCCGGATCAAGTGAATCAAAGGATCTGCCAGATCCTCGATCATGGTCTTGTCGACCTCGGTCTCCTCACCGGCCAGCACCAGCTCTACATCCTTGCCCAATTGACGGGCGAGGTCGCGGGCAATACGGGGATATTTCTGGAACAAGCGACCAATCGGCTGCATCCGGGTCTTCATGACCGAGTTCTGCAGATCGGATACCAGCAGATCGAGCTGACTGACGGCTTGGTCGAGGGCGTGCAGGGTTTCCGAGTCGTTCTTCCCGGCCAGGATATCGGCGCGCAAACTGGTCAGCCGGTTTTTGGTCAAACCGATTTCACCAGATAGATTCAACACCTGATCCAGACGCGAGGTGTCGACACGAATGGTGTTTTCACGAGCCCGCTCTTCGACACGACGCGCATTAACCGGCGGGTTGCCCGGCTTGTCAGTTGCCCGGCGACCAAACGGCGACGCAGCTGCCGGTTGCGCGACTGCCGTCGAAGGTACTGCTGCGACCGGAGTTACTGCAATCTCTGCAGATGCGGCTTCTGCTTTGGTGATCAGTTCGCTTTGTGGAGCTGCGGCTGGGGCCTGACCAGTTACGGCCGAATGCAAAAGATTCCAGTCCGGCTCTCCAGAACTAGCTGCCGCTGCAACTTGCGGCGTTTCTACGACAGGCACGGCTTCAGCAACTGGTGCGGCCGCCGGATGCACCTCACCGGTCAACGCCCCTTGCAATGCGGCAATAACAGCAGGATCTGCTGGCTGGGGCTGAACCATCTGCCCCAATTCGCCAAACATTTCGCGCACCCCCTTGGTGGCTGCCATGATGACATCCATCAATTCCGGGTTGAGTTCGAGTTCGCCGTTGCGCAAGCGATCGAATAAATTCTCAGTCAGGTGGCAAAGAGTGACCAATTCGGTGGCATTGAGGAACCCGGCCCCCCCTTTTACCGTGTGAAACCCTCGAAAAATGTCGTTCAGCAAGCCACGATCGTCCGGCATCTTCTCGAGATCGACAAGCTTGTTGTCCACATCAGACAACAGGTCGTGGGCCTCCTGCAGGAAATCCTGCAGCAGATCTTCCATTCCGCCAAAATCACTCATATTGCCCCTCCTCAGAAACCGAGGCTGTCCAGCAGGTCATCAACCTGCTCTTGGTTGACCACAACATCGGTTCGCCCTTCGGCATTGATTACCGGGCCATTCATCAGACTGGCCACTTCCTCGGTACGTTTGGTTTCCGGCACCACCTCGAGAAGCACATTCATCAAACCAGACTCAAGATCCTGAGCAAGGGCAACCACCTTTTTGATGACCTGCCCGGTCAAATCCTGAAAGTCCTGCGCCATCATGATCTCGGTAAGTTGAGCATGGGTGTCGCGAGTTTTCTTCGGTAGCTGTTCATTCAGATAGGCCCGCGTTTCAGCAGCCAGCGACTTGAATTCCGCCGGCCCCATTTCGTTGGCAAAAACCTTGTCCCAACGCTGGCCGAGTACGCGAGCACTGTTTTCGATTTCATCGACCAACGGGCTGGCAATATCTGTCGCATTGAGGACGCGACACGCTGCCTGCTCAGTCAAATTCGCCACATAAGTCAGGCGATCCTTCGCGTCGGGAAGCGCCGAGACAGTCTGCTCAAGCAGCTTGTCATAGCCTAGTTGCCCCAAGGTGTCGTGCAAGGCACGCGCCATGTGACCGATCCGGTTAAACACTGCCTCTTGCTGAGACCATGCCTCCCCCGAGGGTGAAACAGCTGGATCTTGGCTGGCTTCAACCGCCTGCTCGGCCTGAGCTTCGGCGGCAACACTGTCGAACAATGCCTGAAGATCATCAGAATCACTGCCCGTCGAGGCGGCTGGAACTGCAGTCACCGGTGAAGGTGCTGCAGCAGGCGCGGGCGTATAGTCGGAAGAAATGGAGTCGAAGAGGGCTTCGAGGTCGTCGGAATCGTTGTTAGCAGACATATGCCCCCCTTATGCCTGACCCATTTTTTCGAAAATCTTGTTCAGCTTTTCGGACAGGGTTCCGGCAGTGAATGGCTTGACGATATAACCACTCGCCCCGGCTTGCGCAGCAGCAATAATGTTTTCTTTCTTGGCTTCTGCAGTAATCATCAAGACGGGCAGATGCTTGAGATTCGGCGTAGCACGAATTGTCTGCAACAGGGTCAGGCCATCCATATTCGGCATATTCCAGTCGGTGACCACAAATTCAAACCCGCCTGCCTGAAGCTTTTGCAGCGCGATGGCGCCATCCTCGGCTTCATCGACGTTGGTATAACCCAACTCCTTCAACAAGTTGCGGACGATTCGACGCATCGTGGAAAAGTCATCTACGACCAGAAATTTCATTTTGGGATCGGCTGCCATGCAGTACTCCAGAATCTTTACTTGTTATCGTTCAATCAGCGGGCGCAGTGTATCTGCCAGCGCCTCAGCATCGAATTTTGCGACATACGCGTCCACGCCAACCGACTTGCCCATCGCACGATTGGCCTCAGAGGAGAGCGAAGAGTGCATGACTACAGGCACACCTTCGAAACGCGGGTCAGACTTGATATTTTTGGTCAGGACATAACCGTCCATTTCCGGCATCTCCGCGTCCACCAGAATCAGGCGAACGTCGTCGCGGATATTGCGGCTCATTTGCAAGGCATGCGCAGCGATACCCTGCAGACGCGTCCAAGCCTCCATGCCGTTGGTGGCGTGCTTGTGACGCACGCCGAGCTTATCGAGAACCTCGGAGATTTTCCGACGAGCAACACTGGAGTCATCGACAAAGAAGACGCTGGTCTCGGGATCGACACGAGCCGGAGGAATATCGACGATCATCGCCTCGCCAAACGCATTGGCCAGAATTTGCTCAACGTCGAGAATGGAGACCAAACCACCGCTCTCCAGTTCGATCACAGCGGTGATCAGTCCCTGATTCGCCGTCAGCACGCTTTCTGGCGCCTTAACTCGCTCCCAGTCGACGCGGATGATCCGATCAACATCATGAACGAGAAAACCAAGCGTACGCTTCGAGTACTCTGCGACCATCATCGTCTTACCCAACCCCGGCTGGGTATCGAGATGCATGAACGGCGCCAGCGAAAGTACCGGAATGACATTGCCCCGCAAAGAAATCAGGCCTTCCACTCCGCGCGGCATATTTGGCGTCTTGGTAATGTGAGGCGTCCGACCGACTTCGCGAACCTTAAAAACATTAATGCCGAAAATCTCGCGCGTCCCAAGCGTGAACAGCAGGATTTCCATTTTGTTGGAACCCGCCAATCGAGTGCGAGCATCGACGCTATCCAGCAGATTTTTATTTTCAACGACGTTCATCGCCAACCCTCGCTATCTCAAGCCACACTGACCGGCGACGTGCCAACACCCAGGCGGCGCGCCAGAGTTTCGGACAAACGCATCGGCTCAAACTTGGGCACATACTCATCCACACCCACAGATGCACCAAGCTTCTGGTTGGACATACCTGACAGCGACGAATGCATGATGACCGGGACACCGTTGAAGCGTGGATCTGACTTGATCTTCTTGGTCAGGATATAACCATCCATTTCAGGCATTTCAATATCTGTCAGTACCAGACTGATGATCGAAGAAGCAGTTTTGCCGATGGATTGGGCATAAGTAGCCACTTTCTCCATCTCTTCCCACATTTGGCGGCCATTTACAGCCGAAATCCCCTTAAGGCCCATGGCTGAAAGCGTTCGTTCGATCTGCTTGCGAGCAACACTGGAGTCATCACAATAGAAAACTGTGCATTCGGGGCGATCCACAGGAACAACACCCCGATACATGATCTCATTGTCGATACTGGTCGTTTCGGACAACACCTTTTCGACGTCCATCATCATGACCAGACGATTGTCTTCAAGCTCGGTCACCGCAGTCACCAACCCACCGGTCTGCGACGTCAGCATCTCCGGAGGAACACGCATTTTGCTCCAGTCCAGCCGGAGAATCGTATCGACACCTTCGACCAGAAAACCCTGCGTATGACCGTTGTATTCGGTGACGATCATGATTTCACGAGGGGTTTCGGGGGAAATTCCTGAATACTTGGCCAGATCAATAACCGGAACGAGCGCGCCACGAAGGCTGACCATGCCCTCCACAGAAGAGGGCATATCGGGAGCTGCAGTAATGACCGGTGTACGCATGACCTCGCGAACCTTGAAGACATTGATGCCATATGTTTCACGACGGCCTGTCCGCTGGTCTACCCCCAAGAAAAAAAGGAGAATTTCAAGCTTGTTGGTTCCAGCCAACTTGGTTCGCGCATCTATATTCTTCAATAACTCAGACATCGTCATCCTCTCGTGCGTTGCGCATCGGGCTCTTTTACGCGCCCGAAGTGAGCGCCACCCTTGAACTGCAACGAACCACCCTGCTCTACTACTCCACCACCTTAACTTACTTTAACGGCTGACCTGGCCGAACATTTAGGAAATCTGAAACAATTTACCAAAATTAGCAATATCTAGCACCTGCTTCACATTCCCGCGAACACCGGTCAGGGCAACTTCCTTGTTGGCACCGCCCAATTTATCTCGCAACATCAACAACATGCCAAGCGCGGAGCTGTCGAGATAATCGACCCCGGAAAAATCCACAACGACCGACCGGACCGATGCATCTGCCACCAATGGCTCGTAGGAGCCACGAAACTCGCGGTGGGTATTGAAATCAAAACGTCCGACCAGCTTGATGACCGCCTTGCCAGCCTCATTGAGAATACTTGCTTGCATTTTTTTTCCTATTCAAAAAAGCAAAACCACGATCTAGTTTAATACTTTACTCATATGCGGCAAGCCCGTCTTGCGCTTTAGGTGGGGATAGCAGCGAGGACTCGTCGTGCCATCTCATCCAGCGAGCACTGCTCTTCTACCGCACCAACAAGAAAAGCCTCACGTGGCATTCCATAAACGACACAGCTTAGCTCGTCTTGCCCGAACGTTCTTGCCCCTGCCTGACGCATGCGTAACAAGCCTTGGGCGCCATCCTTGCCCATTCCCGTCAAAATCACCCCAATCGCCTTGCGACCAACCAAGGTAGCCGCCGAATCGAACAACACATCAACCGCGGGGCGATGCCTATTCACGGGGGCCGTGGCGGCCAATTCAGTGAGAAAACCGGCCGTGCCGCGCCGAATCATCATATGCGAATGACCGGGTGCAATATATACCGTGCCCGGCTCGACTTTTTCATTTCCCTTGGCCTCAATCACGCGTGGCGCACATAAAGTATCCAGGCGACGGGCAAAAGAGGCGGTAAACGACTCTGGCATATGTTGAACAATCAGGATCGGCGGGCAATCCGCAGGAATTCCGAGCAGGAAATCCTTGATCGCCTCGGTTCCGCCTGTCGATGCCCCGACAAAAATGATTTTCCCGCTCGCGCCCAAGCCGGATTTGGCCGGTGCCGATGCAGGTTTCACTATTGCCCCCCCTTGCCCGGTCATTGCCCGGCGCAGGCGCGCCCCTTTGGCGGCGCGAATTTTATCGACCAGTTCTTCCGCATAATTCTCCATGCTCCGTTCGCCATCAGCCTTCGGCTTCCCGATAAAGTCGATGGCGCCAAGTTCCAATGCCTTGAGGGTGGTATCAGAACCCGCCTCTGTATATGAGGAAACCATAACCACAGGCATGGGACGCAAGCGCATCAAACGCTCGAGAAACTCCAAGCCATCCATTTTTGGCATCTGGACATCAAGAGTCAGCACATCCGGATTCAGCGCCTTGATCATTTCGCGGGCACTTTGGGCATCGGGTGCCGCCCCGACCACCTCCATGTCGGGTGCAAGATTGATCATCTGACTCAGCAAACCTCGCATCAAGGCAGAATCATCGACCACCAGAACTCGAATTTTTATCGGCATCTATTCCATTGTAAAAAAAGCAAAAATTTCAGATTCTCAAGGTCTTGCGCATCAAATGAAGAGCTCGACGTCACCTTCCATACTCGATCCAGACAGACGCGTCTTGTAGTCGTTCTCGCGACTGAACAAAGTGTCGTTATGAACGCGATGCAGCTTCTTCACCAGCACCTTCCCCGAATGGGGAAAATAGTAGACTTTCCGCGGATATGAATCCAACAAGTCCTTGGCAACGATTGGTATTTTTTCGGTCTTCAGGAACTCAAGGACGAATTCCGCATTCCTGGCGCCGACATTGCTGCTTGCCAGGCTTGCCAACACCGCCCCACCACCAAACACTTTGGCCTCCAGACGATTGCGGCGTGCCCCCAATTTGAGTAGGTGGTTGATCAGAACCTCCATCGCGTAGGTGCCGTAGCGTGCAGACATGCCAACCTTATCCCGTCCCCCGTCGTCAGGCAGCATGAAATGATTCATGCCACCGATACCGGAGTCCGCATCCCGTATACAGGCAGCCACACAGGACCCGAGCACGGTCACCAGCAAGGATTCCTGGTTGGCGACAAAATACTCACCCGGCAGGATCTTGGCTGCTTCCAGTCCGAATTTGCGATCAAAGTATCGGTTGGTTGCCAGATGTTCGTCGTAGGCGTGTTGCACTTAGCCCTTTCTCTATCGCGCATGCGCCAAGGCATAAACCGTCTTGCCCTGGGACTTGAACAGATCTGCCGCGTGAAGGAAGCTTTCCGAATGGCCGGCAAACATCAGGCCATCTGATTGCATCATCGGGGCAAAGCGCGAAAGAATTTTGTACTGTGTTGGCTTATCGAAATAGATCATCACATTTCGACAAAAAATCACGTCGAGAGGCCCTTTTACCGAGTAATTCGCATCGAGAAGATTGATCCGCTGAAACTCGATCATCTTTTTCAACTCGGGACGAATCGAAACGTAGCCCTCCTGCGCGCCCGTTCCTCGCAAGAAAAACTTGCGCAGACGTTCCGGTGAAAGCTTTTCCACCCGTTCGATCGGATACACACCCTTCTGCGCGGCAGCCAATACATTCGTGTCGAGATCCGAAGCCATGATCGTGACGTGAGAAGCATTGCTCCCGAAGGTTTCCAGTACCGTTATCGCAATCGAGTAAGGCTCCTCTCCGGTAGACGCAGCCGAACACCAGACCCGGATCGGACGCTTGGTACCAAGCTTGCGGAGATGCTCAGCAAAAATCGGAAAGTGATGTGGCTCACGAAAGAATGAGGTCAGATTGGTGGTCAGCGAATTGACGAAGCGCTCCCACTCATCGCCACCATTCTTTTCCAGCGCATCCAGGTATTCCGCGAAGGATGATTTGCCGGTCGCGCGCAGGCGACGGGCCAGGCGGGAATAAACCATATCCTGCTTGACCGGGGATAGCGAAATGCCGGCATGCTGGTAGATCAGCTTCCGCACACGCTCAAAGTCCGTTGTCGAAAACGAAAACTCCCGATTGCTCACCTCGCGCGGAGGCAGACTTGCCGACAAGGATGATCTGAGCGTGGATACAGGTGGTGCTGGCTTTCGCAGATCAGTCATGATCAGAACTCTTCCCACTCGTCATCCAGACTGGTTGGCAGTGCCGGAGCTTTCTTGGCACTGATCCGCTCGCTGCGCTGCGCCTGCGGAGCCACAGCCCGCTGACTGCTGCGCGGAGCCTCCAGACGTGCCATGCCGGCCCCCTCCACGACCTTGAATATCGAAACTGCCTGAGCGAGGTTGTGCGCCTGCTCTTCAAGGCTTTCCGCTGCCGCTGCCGCTTCTTCCACCAGTGCCGCATTTTGCTGCGTCACTTCGTCCATCTGGCTCACCGCCAGACTGACTTGTTCGATACCCGAGCTTTGCTCACGACTGGCGTCGGAGATGTCACCCATGATCTTGGCAACACGCTTGATGCTCGAGACCACTTCTTCCATGGTCCGCCCGGCCTGATCAACCAGCTTGTTGCCGGTCTCGACCTTTTCGACGGAG
>Ga0316605_10000168_pt1 | contig 59924 bp, 50 predicted proteins | sample OWC_soil_day20_n_FD_207666 | JGI IMG/M metagenome (GOLD analysis project Ga0316605, IMG submission 207666) | Wetland soil microbial communities from Old Woman Creek delta, Ohio, United States - OWC_soil_day20_noCT | ecosystem: Environmental > Terrestrial > Soil > Wetlands | place: USA: Ohio...
TAGGGCAACAAAGATTGTTTTCACCCCCACTAAGAAGTTTAATAGTTTTCTTAGTGAGCTAAAATTCACCAATTACGATAAAAGATTACGAAAAGCTTTAGGTAAAAGATATTCTAATTAGAAGGTGTTACACTTTGTCTTAAATTGGAGTAAATCTAAGGATTAATAAATATTTAAATTACACACTAAAGCGTCTCAATATGGGGCGATTTTTTATATCATTTTTCGGAATAAATTTACTTTTTAATTTTAATGTTGTATTTTTGCAACTGACAATGGTGTCAAACTTAAATGTTGAAAGATTTTAATGAACAGATTTAGAGTTGGTTTAGACGTTGGTTCTACAACTGCAAAGATTGTTGCAATTGATAATAAAGGAGAAATTCAATTCTCAAAATATATAAGACATTGTGCTGATGTATCTCAATCAGTAATATCACTTTTTGAGGAACTTAAAAATGAGTTAAAGGACTGCGTAATTGAGCTATCCATAACTGGTTCTGTTGGTATGGGTATTGCAGAAAGATATTCATTATCATTTATTCAAGAAGTTACTGCAACTGTTGAAGTTGTTAAAAGTAAATTTCCTGACATTTCAACCATAATTGATATTGGTGGAGAGGATTCAAAGATAGTTTTTCTTCAAAAAGATGGGAATATTGATTTAAGAATGAATGGTAATTGTGCAGGAGGAACAGGTTCATTTATTGATCAAATGGCAACTCTTTTAAATGTTTCTATTGATGAATTAAATATTTTGGCACAAAACTCAAAAAGAATTCATCCCATTGCATCACGTTGTGGAGTATTTTCTAAAACCGACATTCAAAACTTAATTAGTAAGAATGTTGACAGAGAAGATATAGCAATGTCTGTTTTTCATGCTGTTGCTGTTCAAACAATAGTAACACTTTCTCATGGATTTGAAATTGAACCAAAAATTCTCTTTTGTGGTGGTCCACTTAACTTTATTCCTTCTCTTAGAAAAGCTTTTGTAAATTATTTAAAGATAAACGAAGAAGACACTATAACTCCACAACATGCCAATTTATTTCCTGCATGGGGAGCTGCAATATACAATGAAAACAAATCCATTTTTAATGTTGATGACCTGTTAAATCTTTTCAAAAACGATAAGGGAGAAAACCTAAAAACCACCGAAAGACTACAACCACTTTTTGAGAATAAAGAGCAATATACAATTTGGAAAGAGGAAAAAGAAAAGCATAGAATTGAAAAAACTGATATAAAAAACTATAATGGCGACATATGGCTTGGTATTGACTCAGGTTCAACAACAACAAAGATAGTTGCAATTGACAATAATGAAAGAGTGCTTTACTCCTACTACACTCCAAATAATGGAAATCCAATTGAAGCAGTAAAAAAAGGATTAGAAAGATTAATTGAAAAGAGTGGGAACAATTCTTTAAATATTAAAGCGAGCTGTTCAACTGGCTACGGAGAAGACTTAATTAAGGCTGCCTTTAACTTGAATTGTGGAATAATTGAAACAATTGCTCACTATTATGCTGCCAAAAAGATTTCTCCTGATGTTTCCTTTGTTTTGGATATTGGCGGACAAGACATGAAAGCTATGTTTGTTGAAAATGGCACACTCAACAGAATGGAAATTAATGAAGCATGTTCTTCAGGATGTGGCTCTTTCTTAGAAACCTTTTCAAAATCTCTTGGTTATGATATAGGAAATTTTGCTCAAAAAGCTACTGAGTCAAAAGAACCATGCGATTTGGGAACTCGTTGTACGGTATTTATGAACTCCAAAATCAAACAAGTGCTTCGTGAGGGTGCTTCCATTCAAGATATTTCATCAGGCTTGTCCTATTCTGTTATAAAAAACTGTCTCTATAAGGTTTTAAAAATTAAGAATACTGAAGAATTGGGTAAGAATATTGTTCTGCAAGGAGGAACAATGAAAAATGATTCTGTTGTCAGAGCCTTTGAACTACTTACAAACACAAATGTATTCAGAAGCAATATATCAGAACTTATGGGTGCTTATGGTTGTGCAATCTATGCAAAAAACTCTGTTTTAAGCCAACCTTCACCTCTTGAAGAACTAATTTCAACTGCTTCCTACACAACACAAGAATTGCAATGTAGAGGATGTGAGAACCATTGCATAATCAACAAATACACTTTCTCTAACCAAAACACTTTCTATTCAGGCAATAAATGTGAAAAGATTTTCACCAATGCAGGAGAACAAAGACAAAAGGGAAAGAATATTTATACAGAAAAATACAATTTAATTTTTGATAGAAAAGTTAAAACTCAAGAAAGTCAAAACAACCTGACAATTGGCATTCCTCGAGCATTGAACACCTACGAGAACTATCCTTTTTGGCATGCTTTGTTTGAAAGTTGTGGCATAAAAACAATTCTTTCCGAAACATCGATCTATAAGCAATATGAAGAAGGAATTCATTCCGTTATGAGCGACAATATATGTTTTCCTGCAAAATTGATGCATAGCCATATATATAATTTAATTGAGAAAAAGGCAGACAGAATATTTATTCCTTATGTTATTTTTGAGAAAAAAGAAAACAAAGACTCAGTAAACAGTTATAATTGCCCAATTGTTTCTGGTTATTCCGATGTAATAAAAAGCTCCATTAATCCTTCAATTCCTATTGACTCTCCTACCTTCAACTTTAAAGACAAGAACCTTCTTAAAAAATGCTGCAATCAATATTTACAATCCTTAGGGATAAGCAAAGAAAGGATTAATATTGCAATAGATGAAGCAATTAAAGCTCAAGAAACATATGGCAAAGAAATTGAAGAAAGGAACAAAACAATTTATAACTCCAATAAAAAGAACAATAAACTAACCATACTATTAGCAGGAAGACCCTACCACACAGATCCACTTGTTCAACATAAACTTTCTGAAATGATTTCAGATATGGGAGCAGATGTTATTTCTGAAGATATTGTTAGAAGCATGGAAGACATTAGCTTTGAAGATAATCACTATGTTTCGCAATGGGCTTACATAAACAGAATACTAAAAGCTGCTCATTGGGTTGCTCAAGGAGATAATAATATTCACTTTGTTCAAATGACTTCCTTTGGATGTGGACCAGATGCTTTCTTGTTGGATGAAATTAAGGCAGTGTTGAAAAGAGGAGGCAAAAGCCTTACCGTACTTAAAATTGATGATGTAAATAATATAGGCTCATTAAAACTAAGAGTTCGTTCTCTAATTGAAAGTATTAACTATGAAACCAACAGGGAAAGAAAACAATTACCATTTATTTCAACCCTAACCTTTACTAAAAAAGAAAAAAGAAGAAAGATAATTGTACCATATTTCACCGATTTCGTTTCTCCAATTATGTCCTCATTCTTTAAGCTAACTGGCTACGACTTTGAAGTGTTACCATTAAGCAATACAGAATCAGCGAATGAAGGATTGAAATACGCCAATAACGAAGTATGTTATCCAGCAACACTAATAATTGGAGATATAATTAAAGCATTGAAATCGGGCAAATATGATTTGGATACAACAGCCATTGCTATGACTCAAACAGGAGGGCAATGTAGAGCATCCAACTATTTGGCAATGATTAAGAGTGCAATGGTTGAATCGGGATTTGAAAAAGTGCCAGTTATCTCAGTAGCCTTTGGTGACGATATGAGCAATAAACAATCTGGATTTAAAATTAACTGGATAAGATATATCAAAATGGCAATCCATGCAATATTGTTTGGTGATTGTCTTTCAAAATTCTATCATGCAGCCTTAGTGAGAGAAAAGAATGTTGGAGATGCTCAAAGACTAAAAGACTACTATTTAGAAGTAGCAAATAAAATAATACTCAAAAACAACTCCAAAGAACTAACCCAACTTTTAAAGCAGGCAACAGAAGATTTCAATTCAATTGTTAAAGATAGTAATTTGCCAAAAATTGGAATTGTTGGAGAAATATACCTTAAGTTCAATTCCTTTGCACATAGAGACATTCTTACATGGCTAACCGATAGAAAGCTTGAAGTTATCCCTCCAATGCTATCCGATTTCTTCTTCCAGTCATTTGTAAATAGCAAAATAAGGAAAGAAGAGAATTTGGAAAACTCTTCAATACCACAATTTGTTATGGACAAAGCCTATTTGATGCTAAAAAAAATCATAAATAAATTCAATACCATTGGTTCCAACTTCAAATACTACACCCCGCTAAATGATGTCTTTGAAACCTCCAATAACGCCAAAGAAGTAATATCTCTAACAGCACAATTTGGAGAAGGCTGGTTATTGCCTGGAGAAGTGGTTAGTTTTGCCAAACATGGAATAAATAATGTAATAAGCCTTCAACCTTTTGGATGCATAGCTAATCATATAATAGCAAGAGGAGTTGAAAAGAAGATAAAAACACTATACCCACAAATGAATTTGCTTGCATTGGACTTCGACAGTGGAGTAAGCGATGTGAATATAATCAACAGGCTTCACTTAATGACCGATAACATTAAACATTAAAAAGGAAAGAACAATGGAAAACATGGAAGAAAAGATAATAGAATCAGCAAGGCAAATGTTTTTAGAATATGGCTATAAGAACACCAATATGAGTCTTATTGCTCAAAAGGCAGGAATCAATCGCACCACACTTCACTATTACTACAACACCAAAGAAAAGATGTTTCATGCAGTGTTTGGACAAATTGTAGAAACCTTTCTACCCCAAATACAAGACATATTAAAACAAGACATTGAGTTCTTTCTAAAATGTGAAGCAATAATCGATATATACTTTCAAATATTTATTCATAACCCAAGCCTACCCAAATTCATATTAGATGAAATTAACAGAGATGTAGAAAACATCACAACAGTTGCCTATAGTATAGGATTTGAAACTTATATAGACACAATTATTGAGATCATAGACAAAGAAGTTGAAAAAGGAACAATAAAACAAGTACCTATTTACTATTTTATTATGACCTTTATCTCACAGATAACCTTTCCTTTTATGGCAAAAAACATAATAGAATACATACTTATAAAAGATAATAAAACCCTAAATGATATTCTTGAAGGCTGGAAGAAAATCATAATTATGCAAATGAGGACATTATTGGAAAAATAGGATAAATTTCCAATACTATATATACTATTCTTTCTCAAGGAGAATAATTGATTATTATCTTGCATTCTGGAGTTTTATATATTATATTTGCAATATGAATCTCTCAATTTGACAGGTTAATTTGTTCTATATATAATAATCAATTTAGCACATTATTCTTATGAAAAAGTTATTATTAGTTTTCTTTCTTATGATTATTGGCATTAGTTTTAATGCTAAAGCATATAGTTTTTATGCTATAAATGAAGGCGATACTATTTATTATAATATTATTTCAGAATCTCCTGCAGTTGTTCAGGTTACATTTAAAGATGGTTTTGATTATTCAGGTGATGTTATAATTCCTTCTACTGTAAATTTTCAAGGTACTGATTTTTCAGTTACTTCTATTGGAGGAAGTACTTTTTTTGAATGTTATGGATTGAACTCAGTTTTGTTTCCTAATTCTATTACTACAATAGGACATGATGCTTTTAATTATTGTTTTAACCTAACATCAGTAAATATTCCTGATGGAGTTACAAGAATTGAATCAAATGCTTTTTATGGTTGTGGTATGTTAACTTCTATTTCTATTCCTTCATCTGTTAATTATATTGGAGATGGTGCTTTCAAATCATGCTTGGGCTTAACTTCTATTTCTGTTCCAAATTTAGTTATTGAAATTAATGAAGAAGTTTTTAAAGGTTGTAGTGGTTTAATTTCTGCTACTATTGGAGAGAATACAACTATTATTAAAAATAAAGCTTTTGAGGGTTGTACTAATTTAAGTTCTTTTATTATTCCTAATTCCGTTAATGAAATAGATTCATGGGCTTTTAATGGTTGCAGCAGCTTAAATTCTCTTGTTATAGGTTATTCAGTATCTTCAATGGGTGATGGTGCTTTTTCTGCTTGCACAAACTTAAGTTCTATTACTAGCCATGCAATTACTCCTCCAATTATTTTTGCAACAACTCTTTCTGATGTTTTGCATAGTATTCCTTTATATATTCCATATGGTTCACTTTCTGCTTATCAAACTGCACAATATTGGAGTGCATTCACAAATATTCAAGAAACTGTTGGATTAGAAAACACAAAGATATATAATTTACAAACCAAACTCTACCCTAACCCAACAAATGGTAATGTAAAATTAGCCATAGAAGGCATAAAGAATGATTCACAGATTATGGTTTATGACATATTTGGAAGAATAATCAAAACATATAACATAAAACCATACCAAAAGGAAATTAATATGGATTTAAAAGAACTTTCTTCAGGAACATACAGTGTAATATGCAAGGATAAAACATCAGGATTCTCAACAACTAACAAATTAATTATTCAATAGGTTTTCATATTATAATTTTAAATGCAACAATTAACTCAATATATAACAATCAATTTAACACATTATTCTTATGAAAAAGTTATTATTAGTTTTGATATTCATTAGCTTTGGTTATGGACTAAAAGCTCATGATTTTGCAGTTATGAATAGTGAGGGGAAATTGATTTATTATAATATTTGTTCAAATACCGCTTCTTATTCGGTAATGGTTACATATAAAGGCATTAGTCCATGGGATTATAACGGAGAATATTCTGGCATAATTAATATTCCTTCAACAGTTACATTTAACAGTATAACTTATTCTGTTGATTCAATTAATGAAAGTTGTTTTGATAACTGCCCAGCAATGATCTTGTTAAATATACCAAATAGCGTAAAGTCAATTGGTAGGAATGCTTTTAATGCATGCCATGGTCTCGTTTCAGTAAATCTTCCTGATAGCATTACATCAATTAAAGACAATACATTTTCTTGGTGTAAAAGCTTAACTTCAATAAATATCCCTAACTCTGTTACTTCAATTGGTAATTCTGTATTTTATGGCGATAGCTCCTTAACTTCAATTTCATTACCTACTTCTCTAAGAACAGTGGGACAGAGTGTATTTTGTAATTGTGTAAGTTTAACATCTATAATTCTACCCGACTCCTTGGAGAGTATTGGAATGTCGATATTTGAAAATTGTATAAATCTAAGTTCTGTCAATATTCCAAGTTCCTTAAACTCAATTCCAGATTATGCTTTTAGGGAATGTGCTAATATCGGCTCCATGATAATTCCAAATAATATAACTTATATAGGAGGTTGGGCATTTTAAGTTCTGGCTTAACTAGTATAAGCCTGCCTAATAGCATTAATACAATTAAGAATAATACTTTTTATAATTGTCATCAATTAGATTCTGTCATACTTCCAAGTTCAATTCATACTATTGAAGATTATGCTTTCTTTGATTGTAATAATATGCATAGCATTCAGTTGACTAATTCAATTACAAGCATTGGAGCCTCTGCGTTTCAGAATTGTTTACAATTGGGAAACATCACATTACCTAATAAGTTAAGAGTAATTAATAATTATACTTTTAGTGGTTGCAATAGTTTTACATCTGTGCAAATTCCAAATTCAGTTATATCAATAGGACATTATGCATTTAGTAATTTAATGTATTTAACTACTGTTACAATTCCAAACTCAGTTACTTCAATTGGGAATAATGCTTTTAATAATTGTAATACTCTTTCATCAATCACCATCCCAAGTTCTGTTGTATCTATTGGTACGTCAGCTTTTGAAGGTTGTTACTCCCTTAGTTCAATAACCAATCTCTCGCTAATTCCTCAAGTAATTAGTAGTAACACATTTAATCTAGTAAGTAAGTCAATTCCTCTATATGTCCCTTGTGGCTATTCTTCAGCTTACCAAACAGCAAACAATTGGAGTGCATTTACTAACATTCAAGCAACTCAACCCATTACTTTAAATATTAATGCTTCCATTTGTCCAAACCAAGTCTATACTCAAAATGGATTTAATGCTGACTCCAATGGTATTTACACAAGAAACCTAACAGCTGTTGGAGGATGTGATAGTATAATCTATTTAATTCTTAAGATTAAAGAACCTGACACCACAAGAATTGACGCATACATTTGTCAAGGTCAGATATATAATTATAATGGTTTTAATGCAAACACAACTGGAGAATATTATCAAACTATTCCTTCTTCAATAGGATGCGACAGCACTTTAGTGCTAAACTTAGTTGTTTCCCCTCCCGACACCACAAGATTTTATGCCTCAGTATGCCCTGGACATGGATACACACAAAATGGTTTCTTTACTGGAACTCCAGGCATACACACACTTCATTTGTATAATCAAAATGGTTGCGATAGTATTCTTGTACTAAATTTAAGCCTTTATAATGCAGACACAACATTTATTAATGCAAGTATTTGTCAAGGCGAAACATATTCTCAAAATGGGTTCAATGAAATGTGGCCTGGAACATATACCAGATCATTCTTTTCATCACATTGGTGCGATAGTATAGTAGTATTAAATTTAGAAGTAAACCCAAATTATAATACACAATATTACGGATCAATATGTCAAGGAGAAGTCTATAACCAATATGGATTTAATTGCGACACAAGTGGAACATACATACATAATCATCAATCAATAAACGGATGTGACAGTATAACAACATTATACCTAATAGTTAATCCTAGCTCCAATTCAACAATAACTGACACAATTTGTGAAGGAGAACAATATTTCTTTTATGGCTTAACACCAGATACAACTGGAATTTACACTTATAATTATCAAAATCAATATGGATGCAATAGCACAGCAACCTTAGACCTGACAGTAATAAACAAAACATATTCAAGCATAGATACAACAACATGTAATTCCTATAATTTGAATGGAACGGAATATTACAATTCTGGAATTTATGAACAAACACTTGTAAATAGTGAAGGATGCGATAGCATAATAACACTTAATTTAAACATACCAACAGCCAAAATGCCTGAAATATGTATGGTAACAGTAAATCAAGACAAGAAAAATGTAATAATATGGAATAAAGAAGAAGCAATAGAGGAATACTACATATTAAAAGAAGGAAATAGTGCTGGCCATTTTGAAACAATTGCAACCCTACCAAGTGATGCAGAATCTGTTTGGGTAGACTCCAATTCTAATGCATCAACACGTTCCTATAGCTATCAAATTGCAGCAAAAGACACTTGCCAACATCAACTCAACAGCAATATAACTCATAAGACACTCCACTTAACCATTAATCAAGGCTTAAACAATTCATGGAACCTGATATGGACTCCATACGAAGGAGTAGATTATGGAACATATAACATATATAAAGGAAATTATTATAACCCTGATTCACTATACCTACTAACAACCATACCATCAAGCAACACCACATATTCAGACATAGACAATACAGAAAGCGATGTATATTATCAAATAGAGATAATAGTAAATAACCCATGCAATATAACAAAAGCCCTAACCTCCATACGTTCAAATATAGTATCAAATAACGAAATAGGACTAACAAACATAGAATCCCAAACCAAAATAACCCTCTACCCTAACCCAACAAACAATAAAACCCTTTTAACCATAGAAGGCATAAAGAACAATTCAAAGATTATGATTTTCGACATATTTGGAAGAATAATCAAAACCTATACCATGAAACCAAACCAAAACCAAACAGAAATAGACATCAAAGACCTAACCCCAGGAACATACTACATAAAATGCAAAGACACAACAAACGGTTTTTCTACTACTAATAAATTAATCGTACAATAAAGGGGAAGGAAGAAATAAACATCACAAAGAAACTTATAGTACAATAAACTAAAAGAAGAAATAATAAAACCCAAACCAAAAAAGTTCGGAGGTTTCCGAACTTTTTTGGTTGCCGAAGTCTCACCTATATTGTATTTACCTTGTTATGGCTAGTAATTGATATCTTGTCTAAATATTTTTTCTTTATAAAGATCCTCACGTATTACTCTAATTCGTCTCCAAGATTCAATTCCTTTATCATCTAGTTTTCCATTTGCATAACCTTCATTTGTAATGTTTTCATTTAGAATATTTAATATTGGAATCATGCCATTCTCAAAAAAGAAATCTAAATGTTTAGTCAATTTGTAACTATCAATATTTAGTATTTCATAAAATTTATCAATCTTACTTTTGGGCACTGAAAAATTCCCAATTGGAAAAAGTTCAATAGTGCCCGATTCTTCTTTATCTCTTTTTTGATTTTTTTCTAAATCATCAAACTCCTTCATTTCTCGGACAAGTTTATCATATTCGTCTCTATCTGATTTCGATTTTTCAACCGTAATTTCAATTAGGTGTTTTACTTTATCTTCTGTCGTACCTCCATTTATTAGGAATTCTAGTTTTTGCTTTTGCTCTTTTAAATTATGAAAATCAACCAATGCTTGTATCTCATTAATTACTTGCTCGGCTTTATTTTGCTTTTTTGCAAATTTCAACACTTCGTATTTAGTTGATAATGTTGCAATCAAGTTTTCAATATGATAAATGCCTCTATAATAGTCTGAAATTTTATCTAGGTTCTTAATCATTTGCTCTATCTGTTCAGAGTTGTCAATATGAATCGGATCGGGGAAGTCTGGTATTGATTTCTCAAATCTAACTAGTGAAGTATAGACTATAAGTTCAAATAGAACCTTTACTTCATTAAGTTTACACATATTAAAAGCAAAGAAATTTTTTTTATCGACTATTTCTTTGTTCAATTCTTGATAAAAATTCTCCCATTGAGTGTTCTGATACAACCAATATCGTGCACCTTCAATTCTTAATTTTTTATTTGGCCCACTCTCAATTTCTAAGGCATTTATTAAAGCAATAGATTGAAAATGCTCCATGTTTATTTTTGAACCCCAAAACAATAGATATTCACAACTTGCAATAAATCTAATATTTGAACTTATTTCCTTATTGTTTATAATTGAGAACATTTCATTTTTAAATTCATTGAAGCCATTTTCGTTTAATGAATTGAAATACTTCTCTTTTGCTTGTTCTATTTGGATATAGTGTTGTAAATGTTCCGATTGTTTTAATGAATTGAGTATTTCTATATATTCCTCTTGTTTTATAAATCCAATTGAATATTTAACTAATGCATCAAAATATTTTAGATGTTCAACTAAGTAATTCGGTAATAGCTCCTTTTTTCTATTAGCCTTTTGAAAAAATGCAAGAGAATCAAATAAATTGGATGTATAATATGCTGCAATCCCAACTGTTAGATTGTACAAAGGCGATGTAATATCTCCAGAAACTCTTTCATTTAGCAAAATAACATCTCTAGATTTTCCTTCATTAATAATTGTTAATCCTATTTTCTCAACTAAATCCACAATTGATGTTTCGTCAGTAACCTTGTATTCTGATGTAATTGAAACCTTTTTTGTTAAATTGCCACATTTACCAATATGAAGTTTCTCTGTTAGTTCTCGTGTTGCTAAAAGTCTTTTTTTAACTTCTTCATAGATTTTTTTAATTGCTTCTGCTGTTAAAATCTCTGAAGCATGCAAAATATGTGAATCCTGATTATTCCAGTCTTTATGTTTACTCGAAAGTTCTGCAATAAAATCGTTTAGCTGTCTATAGTAGAATGTGTCTTTTTGTTTTACATAGCAAATATAGTAGGCCGGAATACCCGCGTTTAATAAATATTGTATATTTGAGGTATCAATCTGCCAACTATAAGAGCCATCGGTGTTTGGACTTTTTGTTTCTGTTGCTTTTAGTTGAACAATAAAACGAAAATTTGTATAGTTGTTTTTGTATTTAAGTTCAATGTTTAAATCAACACCTTTGTCTCTATAAGTTTCTTCTCGAAATTCGAATAGTTGAACATCGAATAATGGTCGCAACTTGTTTTTTGAGATTTGTTCAAGTTCTTCCTTTTCTGAACCCTTTGGTAATTTTATTTCATCCAGTTTACTCATAATTGTAATTTTCTTTTCAGTTTCAATATCTGATAGTCCATACCTTTAGCATATGAAAAATATATCTAAATTCTCTTTACTTAGACCTAAGCTTGTATATTTGTGAACAATTATATATACGTATTTACAATGCCTGTCTCGAGAAATTAAGAGTATCCTTTCTCCGTGTCTCATTTTGATTCGTACTTCTTCATTTACACAAAATATTTTACAACATACAAAAAATTAAACTATAAGGTAATATTTTTTTTGTTGATAAACGTAGTACACTCTTCTGCAATTTTAGTTAACAATTTGTCTGAAATATTCATGCTTAGCTGATTTGTATGTATTAGAAGTTTTGGATTTCCACTAACTTGGTAATGCACATTCATCCAATTTTGGTCAATATCAATAGTATTACCTTGCCACTTTACATTAAAAATTTCTTCTATATTAATATTATAGTCTCTGACATAATGTCCACAAGCTACAATAACAATTGGAAATTGCTGAAAAAAATCTTTGGAGAATAGTTTAGACCTTTTTTTAATGCTATTTATTCTATCATTTTCATCAATATCATTACTCCTTTTACCTGGTAACTGACTTAATTCAGTTGTAAAACAATATTCATGAAATGAAATCTTTGAATTTTCAGTTGTATCCATAATTAAATTGAATAATTTTTGATAGTTATACCACGTAGCACTAGTCCCAGTTTTAGCTCTTGTATTTCCATTCTTATCAATACTCCTCTTTTTATATTCCTGTCCTTTATATGGATACAATGGGTTATATCTTGGGTTTTGTTTATGTAACCAATTATCTACATTTTCACAAGAAGTATTATTTTTAATATTATTTTTCCAATCATCAGCATTATGTACAATATCCCTTAAATAGTGTTCTCTATTCATTTCTGCATCAATTGCACACTCTTTTCCTATTATTATTTGGATTTCCTGTCCCAATATAAGTAGGTAAAGAATCTTCTACTAACTGTTCAAATTCTTTTAAATATTTCATCTATATATAATTTATTTTAATGAGTTATTGATGTGTGGTTATATGATATGCCGTAAGTTATTATTATTTTGATATTTATTTCACATACTATTTTAATTTTTCCAATATTATTAAGTCATCATTCAGATGATAAATTCCTTGTTTTAACATAGAGAAGAAAACATATCCTGCACAACGAAATTCTTCCGACCGCTCATGATTTTCAATCCAATTCTTATTCATACATATTATTTTATTACTTCAACATCCAATATCCCTATCCCTTCTGCATAATATATTGCTAAACTATATTTATATTCTTCAGCCAAATATACAATTTCTTCTTTAACTGGGTTATTATGTATATAATTCCCAAGTCCAAAGTTAAAGGTTTTATTTTGAATAGAAGTAATATCTTCTATTTAATATTCAAATATTAGAATAAAGTGTAAACCTATTTTAGTACTAAACATCTTGTTAAAACGTTAATTTAATTTATCTTAATAGGAATTATTGTGATAATTAAAATTATTTGTACCTTTGCAAAAATTTATTCACAAAATAATTTAATTATTATATGAAATTTAGAATTGCATATTTATTATTATTTGTTTCGACTTTATTATTTAATAGTTGTATTTCTGATTTTGAAGAATCTCAAAAATCAGATTATTTTGATTTTTCAACAGTAGAAAAATACAAATTAGATTTTAAGTATTCAAAGACAAATGATTCTAAAATATTTTTTGAAATATATAAGGAAAACCCACTAAATATAAATGGTCAAAAAAATAATAATTTAAAGCCAATAGGCAAGGGATTTACAGATAAAAATGGACTTGCAAATTTTGACGTTTATATGCCAACAGGATTAAATAATCTTTATATTTATACCACAAATCTAGGAGTTCCATCTTTAATGAAGGCAATTGTTGAAAATAATATTGTTAAGTTTATTACCTATGAAGATGGAACAAAATCCACTGGAACATTTGGTTTTTCAGAGAGAGATGAATTTTGGGATACAAGTCTTGGAGGATGGAATTTTAATGGAGAACCTTCCTCTCTAATGACTCCAGATATTGTTCCTTCTAGACTTTTAGAGGATGTAGGATATACTTTACCAGAAGGCGTGTCTCTTCCAGCAACAAAACCTTATTTGATTTCAGATAATACAAGTACAAAAATTACTGAAGATGCTAATGTGTATTTAACTTTTTTACATGAAGGAGCTGGATATAAAAATTCAATGGGGTATTTTGTATATCAAACAAATAATCCTCCAACATCAGTAAGTCAAATAGAAGAAATATTAGTTTTTCCAAATGTTTCTTATTCTGGAGAACAATATGGAAGTTTAAGTTCAGGAGATAAGGTTCAGTTAAAATATAAGAATCCACAAACTGACCAATGGAGCTATGTTTTTCCTGCTGGTACTTCTATAGGTTGGGTTATAGTTGCAGATGGTTTTGAAAAAACTTCATCAAAGAAAAGAGGTACTGTTGGAGGTGATTATAAAAATAAATTTTATTCTATCTCAAGCTTAAATCCAGAGTCTACAGCTTCACAAAGGAGACATTGTATTCTTTTATACGATCAACAAACTCAATATTCAATTATTGGATTTGAAGATATGCTTACAACCCAAGGTGATAATGATTATGAAGATGTATTATTTTATGCTAGTGCAAATCCGATTAATGCAATTGAACCTCCTGCAAATAATGTAGAAACCTCAGTTCCAGCACAAACATCATATTCTGTTAACTATTCAGGAAATTTAGCATTTGAAGATTTATGGCCATATCAAGGAGATTATGATATGAATGATTTAGTTATGGAATATAATATAAATCAAGTTTATAATCAAGATAATAAAATAATAAGTTGTTCAGGATATTATAAACTTGTTCATGTTGGAGCGCAAATAAAAGATGGATTTGGTTTTCAATTAGGAGTTGATGATTCAAAAATTCAATCATTTTCACTTAACTCAACTTATACAGACCCTTACTCATTAATACAAAGAAATGCTAAAGGTTTAGAAAGTAATCAAAACTTAGCAACAGTATTTCTTTTTACTAATGCAATTAATGTTATTAATTGTTCGCCAAATGAAAGAATATTTAATTTTAATATAGTATTTAGTGAGCCAATAAATACTTCTAATTTAATGACTCCTCCATATAATTCATTTATAATTACAAATGGCAATTCACTTAATATGAATAGAGGACAAGAAGTACATTTACCAAATTATCCACCTACAGCTAAAGCCGATAGGAGCTTATTTGGAAAAGGAGCTGATAGGTCAAATGAAAGTTTAGGTTTGTATTATATTTCAGATGCTAATTTTCCATTTGCAATAAATATTCCAACAACTAATTTTGTTGTTCCAGCAGAAATGATGAGAATAGATGTGTTTTATCCTATGTTTAATGCTTGGGTAAATAGTTCTGGAGCAAGTAATAATGATTGGTATAATTTTCCAATAACTAGTAAGAAATAAATACAAAATAAATTATAAATTCGCCTCATATAAGACAAAATACAACTTATATGAGGCGAATTTATTTATTTTATCTCTTGCATATACTAATTTATAAGTTTTTCTAGCAAGTATTTTCTATATACCTTCTAATTAGTATTGAATATAAAAAACAAGTGGCAGAAAAATTCAAATTATTTGCTCAATACTTTTCTTCATTTTACAGTGTCTGAATTATTAATTTTTTAAAAATCTTTTGAATATTTGTTTTTAGGAATATTATATATTCATTATAGGAAGTAACCATTTTTGCCTTCGGGATTCAATATAAAAATATTATATTTGCAAAATTAAATAAATAAAAAAGTGTAAATTTATGAAACATTTTATTTTTATTGCTATTATTATTTTCTATTCAATTGGAATGAATGGACAGAATCAATGTGATATTACAAAGTATTATGAAGATTTTATATCAATTGATAAATCATCACATAATGAAAATTACTTTTTGATAAAGAAGGTTGTTGAAACAAATAAAAAGAGTTGTTTCTCAGCATTAATCAACAACAATACAATGTTTATAGACTATTTGTTGACAAATTTTTCTTCATACTCAAATGATAAAAATCTTTTGCAATTAAATGATAGTATCTTATTAAGAAAAAGTTATTTTGAAGGATTAAAAAAAGATAGTTTATTTAATTCTATAATGGATGAACTAATGAGCAAAACGATTGAAAATAAAATATCAAAAGATAGTTTAAGTATGAATCAATTGTTAAACATAGCAGTTAAATATTTTTCAATTAATAGAATTACAAAAGAAGGATATTATGCAGGAAAAGTTTGTACTGGTTTAAACAACATAAAAAGCACAGAGAAAATAAGAAAACCATTTATTGAAGCTTTTTGCTTTTCCTCAATATTAAAACATTACACAAGCGAAGAGTTTAATTTATCAGGAGAGTTTGTGAGTGCTATTAAAGAACTTTACACAATCAATTTAGGAATTGATGAAGTAGAAAAATTATATAGAGCACAAGGTGCAATGTTTGTTATTATGAAAAACAATGACAAACTTAGGAAAATGCTTCAAGTCGAATATGAAAAACAAAAAGAATATTTACCTTTTATATTGATATATTAATCTGTGAATATCCTTTCATAAAAAAGGTTGACATTAATTAATGTCAACCTTTTTTACTACAATAGAATTAATAATAATTTTTTCATAGCACCCTCCTTTTTGATTTATTACTAAACAAAAATAATAAATCTTGAGAAAAATTGCAAGTTTTTGAAGGTTTATTTTTAGTTAAATGATTATTCTATATTTCATTAATAATAATTTAAGATTTTATCTATTTGCTTTTTTAAGACATCGATAATTACTGAAATATTATAAATGATAAGATATGAGAATATTTGCGAAACAAATATTAAATAAGAGTAAAAAACAAACTTAAGATTGGTAGTTTGCAATAAACTAACTAACTTTGCAAAAATTTTAAAAGAGAAAATAATATAAATATAAATTTCAAACAAAATGATTACAAAATTAGATCAAATTATTGAAGCTGTAAAGCAAAAAGGAAAGAAAAGATTAGTTGCTGCTTATGCAAACGATTCTCATACAATTGGAGCAACATCAATGGCGATAGATTTAGGAATTATTGAAGCTACATTAGTTGGAGATATTGAAACAATTAAAAGAGTATGTAAAGAAGAAGGAATTGATGTTAATAAATACAAATTGGTTCAAGAAGCAAATGAACAAGCTGCAGCAAATTTAGCAGTTAAACTTATTAACGAAGGAGAAGGAGATTTCTTAATGAAAGGTCTTTGCACAACTGACAAATATATGCGTGCAATCTTAAATAAAGAAACTGGACTTATGCCAGGGGGTAAAGCTGTTTTATCTCACATTGCTGTTTTTGAAGTTCCAACTTATCATAAACTTTTAATCACTTCTGACGTTGCAGTTATTCCTGCTCCAGATTTCAAACAAAAAGTTGCTATTACTAACTATGTAATTAATACTGCAAAAGTTCTTCAAAACCCTAATCCAAAAGTTGCTCTTATTGCTGCAACAGAACAAGTTTCTGTAGGTATGCCAGCTTGCGTTGATGCTGCTGTTATTGCTGCTATGGGAAATAGAGGTCAAATTAAAGGAGCTATTATTGATGGACCACTTGCAATGGACGTTGCTATTGACAAAGAAAGTGTTCAAATCAAAAAACTTAAAGGTGAAGTTCCAGGAGATGCTGACTGTTTAGTATTCCCTAACATTGAAGCAGGAAACGTATTCTACAAAACATCTACTAAATTTGCTGGAGCAGAATTAGCAGCTATGGTTGTTGGAGCAAAAGTTCCTTGTGTTTTATCTTCAAGAGGTGATTCAACAAAAACAAAAATGTATTCAATAGCACTTGCAGCTCTTTCTTGCAAGTAAAATTTTAATCATATTTATTTAAGAGCCTATTTGATAAAGAATAGGCTCTTTTTTTTAGAGAATAAATTAAAAAAATGAAATCATCCCTATTAAAACAAAATCTCATTAAAGTCCTCTTAATAAGCTTGTCTTTATTAATCATTTATAGCTGCACAACAAGTAGAACTTCAACTATCGTAAGTACTTCTTATGATAAAAATAAGAATTTGACTACTCACATGGTTTTTCCTTACGGAAGTATAGAGATACCTAATAAATGGGAAAAAATTGGATACATAAACTCTTCCAGACAATATATATTAATGAATGAAGATTCTATTATGCTATATGTATTATTTGGGACAACAGATAAATATTCTTTCAATGAAGATAAGAGTTTAGAAGGTTATGATTTTTTGAAAGCTTTCTATAAATGGAAAGCTGATTACTTTGAAAAAGAACTTGCTTTAAAAAATGAAATTATTGAAGAAAATAGAGATAAAAATTACATTATTTTTAGAATATTTGGCGATAAAATAAATACTATTATTTTAATATACGAAAATAATAAATTTATCACAAGTTTATCAATTCAAATTAATAGTAAATGGAGTGATGATCAAAAAGTTGATTTTCTAAAAAGTTTAATAAACACTAATTATTAAAATTTTGATTACTTATAAAACTTCTTGTGTTTTATCTTCAAGAGGTGATTCAACAAAAACAAAAATGTATTCAATAGCACTTGCAGCTCTTACTTGCAAGTAAGAATAAAGATAATCAAATAAAATCAAAAAAGCTTTAAGACTAATTGTCTTAAGGCTTTTTTTGTTTCTTGTAGTGCAAATAAGATAGCATTATAATTTAATTATGTATCTTTGTGCTTACTCAAAATCAATATTATGAATAGTTGTTTTTCTAAAAGAAAACTCGTTTTTATTATAATTATATTAATATTTTCTATTGAGACATTTTCTCAGGAAATAATAAAAGGAAGAGTTTTTGAAATAAGCAATAGAACAAAGAAACCTCTAAGTAGTGTTTCTATTTATATAGTCATAGATACATTATCATTCAGTACAGATTCAACTGGATATTTTGAAATAAAAATACCTTCTAAATACAAGGGAAATATACCAAAACCATATTTAAGAAAGATAGAAAAAGAAGGATATATGGTTATAAACGAAAACGAAATTGAGCTAAAAGAAAAAACTTCAAACTTAGAGGTATTGATGTGTAAGCAAGAAGCCTATAATACTTTATTTAATAAATTCAAAAACATTGGAATAAGTAATTATACAGATGGGAATAAGTTCAAACTAAATGAATTTTTGATTCAAAAGGAGAAAAAAATAATCTCTAAAACAAAATACAATGAATTGCTAAGTAATTATTATGATGATTATATATCTTCCCAGAAATCAATTAATAATACTTCCGACTATATGGTTAGAATATGTTTAAGTGAATTTGATAGTATTTATCAAAATTGCATTTCTCTTCTTTTAGACAAAAAAATTCAAGAGGCTACTGATTTGTGTTTAAAGCAAAACTACACACAACTATACATTGATAGTTACGATAAAAGTGAGAAAGAATACTATAAACAGCATATTGATTTTGAAATAAATCTCTTAAGGTTTTCTTCTTTAAGTGATAAATATGAAAAAATTAGTGATATTTACTACAAATTAACTATATATAATTTAGAAAGTATCCCAATCTTAATGGAATATGCCAATTTCCTATACGAACAGAGAAAATTTGATAAAGCAGTTGATTGGTATAACCAAATAATAAAACGAAACAATTCACCATATATCTATGCAAATATTAATAATATTCTGGGAAGCATTTATTTTATTAAAGAAGAATATTCAAAATCAGAAGAATTATATTTAAGTGCAATTAAAATCCTCGATTCTATCATTACAGAAAACTACTACTCATACTCTCCCACCAAGGCAGATGTTTTGACTAATCTTGCAACTTTATATAAGTCAACTCGCAATTATAATGAAGCATTATATCCATTTGAAGAGGCCTTAAAAATAAATAAAGAATTCTCTTTTCTTTATCCAGAAAAATATATATCTCAATATGCAATAAATTTAATTAATTTAGCCTCATTGCATAATGAATTAGGGAACGATTCTCTTTCAATAAATCTTTACATTGAAGCAATATCACTTTTTGATAGTTTAAGTGTGCTAAAGAAAGATGAATATAAAATCTATCATGCAACTTCATTAAATAATCTTGGCCTTATTTTCTATAAAAATCAGAAATATCAACAAGCAATCGATTTAATGGATCTTTCAAGTAGTATTTTTGAACAACTATCAAATGAATATCCAATTCAATATTTATCACAACTTGCAACCATAAAACTAAATTTAGCATCAATATGCAAGGAAACATCGAATCATTTACGTGCAGAGAAATTATATTTGGAAACAATAGATATTTTCACTAAATTAAAAGATATTAAACCATTAGAAAGTCTTTCTCAAATTAGTTCAACTCAAAACCTATTAGGATTATTATATTCAAGTATTGGAGAATATGTAAAATCAGAAAGAATTCTTAATGAAGCTCTTGAAATAAGAAAGGTGCTTGCAGAAATAGATTTAGATAATAATTTGGCAAAGGTTGCTGACATTCAAAATAATCTTGGAAGTGTTTACGAATATACAGAAAAGTATAACAAAGCGATAGAAATGTACAACTCTTCATTAGATATATATGAAACTTTAGCAAAAAATGGTTATTATTTTACTGAAAAGACCAAAGAAATTGAAGAAAATATAAAAAGATTAAACCAACTATATAATAAGAGTAATTGATATTCAGTTATAAAAAATCAAAAAAACAAAAAATATGGAAAATTGGGCTAATGAATTGCCATTTATGGCTATAACAATATCAGATAAAAATGGAAAGATTATTGATATGAATGAAAGAAGCATTATGACATTTCAAAAATCTGGAGGAAGAGAACTTATAGGCAAAGAACTGCTGGATTGTCATTCTCAAAGGTCAAAAGATATGATTAATGAAATGATTAAAAGCAATAAAACTAATGCTTACACAATTGAAAAAGAAGGATTGAAGAAACTAATATATCAAACTCCATGGTATGAAAATGGAGAATTTGGAGGATTGGTAGAGTTTTCAATTGTAATCCCTGTGGATATGCCTCATTTTATTAGAGGATAATAGCTTTCTCTTAACTCTAAAAAGTTAAAGTAATTACAAAAATCACGACTAAAAAATACAGAGAAAAATAATCTATTTTTTTCTCCAAAATAACCTCAATTTAAGCTAAATTTAAGCACAAAAAGTCAAAGCATAAATCTCTGAAAACTAAGTACTGAAGTCAGTTAATTAGACTTTAAACTTTTTTTACTTGATGTTGATGTCGAAATCATGGCATGAATTGGAGATCAAAACTTGATTAAAATAGTTGTAAACTTCGTTTTTGTATTTCTTTATTTAATCTGAGTAGTTTTTTACTTGATTAAATACTATATTTTAAAGATAATTTGGATTTTTATTCTTTAAGAATTGTAAAGAATATTAATTCTGTTTTTTCAAACTTAGGAAACCATATTCTAAAATAATTACTTCTTCGTCTAAAAGCTCTCTAATTAATGGAATTACAACCTCTTTTGAGCCAAAATTAATGTTATTGGCAAAATATTGCAATGGTTTTGGACCTTGAAGCAATTCTTTACAAATAGCATCAATGGTTTCTTCCCTACCAATAGATTTCTTTTCAGAAAGGCATACATCACATTTTCCACATTCTCCTGCTTCGAAGTCAAAATAATTAAGAATTTGCTTTTCTCTGCATTTGTTGGAAGTAATATAATCAATTAGCTGCTCAGCTTTTTTCTTGTTATTTCCCTTAATTTGATAATAAAATTCTTGAGAAAGTTCAAAATTATCATTTGAAAGACGATTTTGAGTGAAAATTAATTGAGGTTGTAAGGATTTAGGTTCGTAAAAAAGAATATTGTATTGCTCTAATTTCTTAAGAGATTTGAATATATTTTCTTCAGACTCATAACAAAGCTTTGCTAATTTCTTTTCATCAATTATTGTAAACTCAGTCATTAGTCCAGAATAAGTTCTTCTTAGAGCTTCAAGCAAAGGGAAATATTGTGGATAAGTATTAGTAAACTCAAATAGAACATCCCTTTCAACATTAATCAAAACTTTTGATAATGGATTTCTATTCTCTATAACTTCTATCAATCCTGAGTTTTGAAGTATTCTAATTGAACTGAAAACTAAATAAGAATCAAAATTATATGTTTGAGAAAAAGAAAGTAAATCAAAATCAAATTTTCTGTCCTGCCCTGTTGAAGTTGCTATTTTATAATAGTTACATAACGCATTATAGATATTTTGGATATATTTCTTTTCAGGGAAATTGGATTCAATTGTATTTCTTAATGTTTCAATATCCTTAGTATTATAAAGTAAAATTCCATAAGCTTTTTTACCATTTCTTCCTGCCCTACCCACTTCTTGAACATAAGCCTCAATGCTTTCGGGCAAATCGTAATGAATTACATAACTGACATTTTGTTTATCAATCCCCATTCCAAAGGCTGTTGTTGCAACCATAATATCAGTCTTTTCCTCAATCCAATTTTGTTGCCTGTAATTTCTTATTGCTGTTGTTAAGCCAGCATGATAGGCCTCTGCATTAATTCCTATTGATTTTAGAATTTGAGAAATTCCAACAGTTTTCTTTCGTGAACGAACATAAATTAAACCAATACCTCCAATAGTTTCAACAATAGTTTTAATTCTTGTTATTTTATCACTTTCCTCAAAAACCATATAATTTAGATTTTCCCTCTCAAAACTTGTTGTCAAAGAATTTCTTTCCTTGAAAAGAAGTTTGTCTTGAATATCTTCAACAACCTCTTTTGTTGCTGTTGCAGTAAGTGCTAAAACAGGAACTTGAGGATGGTATTTTCTTAAATCGGAGATATTAAGAAAGGAAGGTCTAAAATCGTAACCCCATTTTGAAATACAATGAGCTTCATCAACTGCAATAAGATTAACTTTCATCTTTTCAAAATAGGATATAAATAGCTTTGAAGATATTCTTTCTGGAGAGATATAGAGGATTTTAACTTTCCCATATAAACAATTATTCAAAACTATTTCTATGTTTTGATTGCTTAAACCTGAATAAATAATTCTTGCGTTTATTCCTTTTTCTTTTAATGATTTTTCTTGATCAATCATTAATGCAACTAATGGAGAAACAACAATTGTTATTCCAGATTTGCATAAAGCAGATAGTTGATAGCAAAGAGATTTTCCTGCACCTGTTGGTAAAAGTGCAAGTGTGTCTTTATTAGACAAAACTGAGGATATAATAGCTTCTTGATTAAATCGGAAACTATCGTATCCCCAGTATTTCTTTAGGATTTCTTTAGGATCTTTTTCTTGTGCCATTAATATATGAATGGCGAATTAAAATCTTTTAATAATGGAGCAATCTTGTCTTTATCAGAAAGAATTGGATTTTCAACATTCCATTTAATTCCAATAGTTTCATCTGACCAAAGAATTGAACCTTCTGATTCTTTATTATAGTAGTTTGTACATTTATAAGAGAAAATAGTATCGTCTTCCAAAGTTAAAAAACCATGAGCAAAACCTTCTGGAATATAGAACATTCTTTTTGATATGGCATCCAACTCAACAGCATGATAATGTCCATAAGTTGGTGAGCCTTTACGAATATCCACAGCAACATCCAACACCTTTCCTTGAATTACTCTAACTAATTTTCCTTGAGCATAAGGTGGCTTTTGAAAATGAAGTCCTCTAAGAACATTCTTCATTGACTTTGATTCATTATCTTGAACAAAAATCATTTTCATATCATTCTCAAAGTAACGTTCTTGATTGTAAGATTCAAAGAAATAGCCTCTTTGGTCTTTGAAAACGTCAGGTTCAACAATCAAAAGGTCTGGAATTGATGTCTTAATTATTTTCATAATCTATTCTATCCGTGAATTGCCTTACCATAAGCTGCTTCAATTGCTTCCATTACAGCTTCTGACATTGTTGGGTGTGGATGAATTGCATCAATTATATGATGAGCATTTATTTTGTTTTCTCTTGCTAAAACAACTTCTGCTATCATTTCAGTAACATTATCTCCTATCATATGACAACCAAGTAATTCATCAGTGTTAGCATCAATAACAACTTTAACAAATCCATCTCTATTTCCACTTGCTGAAGCTTTTCCTGAAGCCATATACATAAACTTACCTACCTTAATTTCCTTTCCTAAGCCTTTAGCTTTATCTTCACTAAGTCCAACTGATGCAATTTCAGGATGAGTGTAAGTACAACCAGGAACATTATCATAACTTAAAGGTTTTGGATTTAATCCATGAATTGCATCAACACAAATTAAAGCTTCTTTTGAAGAAACGTGAGCTAAAGCTGGACCATGAACAATATCACCAATTGCATAAACACCTTCAACATTTGTTCTGTAAAAATCATCAACCTCTATTTTTGGTCCATTTATCTTAACTCCCAATTCTTCTAAACCTATATTTTCAATATTTGTTTGGACACCAACAGCAGAAAAAACAACATCAACTTCAATAACTTCTTCTCCTTTTTTACCTTTAATTGTAACCTTACATTTATCAGAAGAAGTATCAACACTTTCAACTGAAGTTGAAGTATATACTTTCATTCCACTTTTCTTGAAACTACGTTGTAGAGTTGAAGCTACTTCAGAATCTTCATTTGGAACTAATGTTGGCATAAATTCAACTAATGTAACTTGAGTTCCTATTGATTGATAAAAATAAGCAAATTCACTTCCAATTGCACCTGAACCAACAACAAGCATTGATTGAGGTTGTTCTCTCAAAGTCATTGCTTCTCTATATCCAATAATCTTTTTACCATCTTGAGGAAGATTTGGAAGTACTCTTGAACGAGCACCTGTTGCTATAATAATATGATCAGCTTCATAGACTTCTTTATTAGCATTTAATTCAACTTCCACTTTTTTATCTTGAAGTAATTTACCTCTGCCTTCAATTACTTGAACATTATTTTTCTTCATCAAGTATTGAACACCCTTGCTCATATTTTCCGCAACACCTCTACTACGAGTTACAATTGCATCCATATTTGGTTTTGCTGAACCTTCCAATTCAATACCATAGTCGGAAGTATGCTTTAAATAATTATATACTTGTGCAGATTTCAATAATGCTTTTGTTGGGATACATCCCCAATTCAAACAAATACCGCCAAGATTTTCTTTTTCAATAATTGCTACTGAATAGCCTAATTGTGCTGCACGTATTGCCGCAACGTATCCTCCAGGACCTGCTCCTAATACTATAATGTCAAATTTCATTTTTTAATTCTTTTTTAATCGTGTACTTTTTCTACAGCTTCACTCACATTTATTGCAAAATCAGCTAACTTTTCAAATTGAGCATACAAACTGCTATAATAAATACCTGTTTGATATGGGTATACATTATTTTTTATTGCTTCTGTATGTTCATCTCTTAATTTATTTCTATATGTATTTATTTTATCTTCTAACTCATTTGCTTTATCAGCAGTAATTTCAGAATAGTTTGAATGAAGATTTTCGTCCATAAGAACTAAAGCTTCACGAACATATTCAAACATAACATTCAATCTATCTCTTAAATCTTGTTCAAACCAACTACCTGCTTTCTTCTTATTATCAATAGTTATTGCAATTTGATTACAGCTATCACCAATACTTTCAAGATTATCAACTATTCTCAACATTGAACTAATATACAATGAAGCTCTATGACTTAAATCATGTTCTGAAGCCTTTGTAAGATAGTTGGCAATTTCAACTTCCATCCTATCTGTAATTTCTTCATATTTAATAATTCTATCATAAATCTCCTTATATTTTTTATCCTCTTTTGTCTTAATTAAATCTGGAATCATATCATACATTTTCAAAATTCTTCTTGAAAATGTTTCAATTTCTTTTTTAGCAGGTTCAATTGCTAATTCACCAGCAGACATATATCCGGAAGGGATAAATTTCAAACGGAATTCCTCATCATCATCTTTCTTAATTGGAACCATTTTTTCCACAATCTTAATAATTTGAGGAATAAACCAAACTAATATACAAGTATTAGCAATATTAAAAAAGCTATGGAATATAGATAATGCAACTGGCATTGCTAAAGAATCAGTAACTGGAGATCCTCCACCAGATAAAATGGATATTTTACTTATTAATGTTAGAACTGGGTGAAATAATAAAAGTATCCAAATCACTCCAATAACATTAAATATGAAATGTGCTCTTGCAGCTTGTTTTGCTGTTTTATTTGCAACTGTTGCAGCAATATTTGCAGTTATAGTTGTTCCAATATTTTCTCCTAAAACCAAAGCTGCTCCCATTTCAAAAGGAATAAGTCCCTTAGCACACATTACAAGTGTTACGGCCATCATAGCAGATGAGGATTGTACAACACAAGTTAATATGGTTCCTATTACAACAAATAATAGAATTGAGAAATATCCTGAATGAGACATATTTGCAATAAATTCAAGTACGCCAGCATATTTTGGATCAGTAAAATCAGGCACATTGCTTGTAAGCATTTGCAAACCTAAAAACAAAAGAGCAAATCCAATAAAAAACTCTCCAATATTTTCTTTTGATTTAATAAATAAAAAAGGAGTAGCAATTGCAATTATTGGAAGAACAAATTCAGAAATATCAAACTTAAAACCAAGCAAAGAAACTAACCATGCTGTAACTGTTGTTCCAATATTTGCACCCATTATCACAGAAATAGCTCCAGCTAAAGTAAGTGCTCCTGCATTAACAAAACTTACAACCATAACAGTTGTTGCAGATGATGATTGAATTACAGAGGTTATTCCTAACCCTGTTAAAACTCCTCTAAATCGGTTGGAAGTCATTTTTGAAAGGAAATTCCTTAAACTATCTCCTGTGAGTCTTTGTAACGAATCACTCATTATTTTCATTCCATAAAGGAATAGGCCTAAACCACCTAAAAGCGTTAAAATTTGAAATACTATATTCATTCTTTCCTGAATTTATTATAATAAAAACCTTGCAAAATTACTTATTTATATTGTAAGTCCAATATATAAAAGAAAAAAAGATTATACAACTAAGTATAATCTTTTAACTAACCATTTATTTTTTAATTTGCTATTCTTTTTTCTAAATCATCAACCCAAGTTTTATATTTCTTATCTGTGTTGTAGAGATTCGAAACAGCCTTACATGCATGAAGAACTGTTGAATGATCTTTATTTCCACACCTTGAGCCGATAATTGCTAATGAATTTTTCGTTAGTTTTTTGGAAAAATACATTGCTAATTGCCTTGCTTGAACAATTTCTCTTTTCCTTGATGAAGATTGAATTTTATCAACCGAAAGATTAAAATAATCAAAAACTACTTTTTGAATATATTCAATTGAAACTTCTCTAACATTACTTCTGATAAATTTATCAATCATTTCTCTGGCAAGATCAATTGTTATAGTTTTCTTATTAAAAGAAGACTGAGCTAAAAGAGAAATTAATGCTCCTTCCAATTCTCTTACACTTGAATTAATATTATATGCCAAATATTCAATAATATCATAAGGCATTTCAATACCATCTTTATATAGTTTACTTTGCAGAATTTGTATTCTTGTTTGAACATCTGGCAATTGCAAATCTGCACTTAAACCCCATTTCAAACGTGAAATTACTCTTTGTTCAAAGTCGCATAAATCAGCAGGAGTTTTATCAGAAGTTATTATTAATTGTTTGCCTGATGAATGAAGGGAATTAAAAACATGGAAAAACACATCTTGTGTTCCTGTTTTCTTAGCAAAAAACTGTATATCATCAATAATTAATAAGTCTATCATTTGATAAAATTGCAAGAAATCATTTCTTGTATTATTTTTACATGCATCTGTGTATTGATGAACAAATTGTTCTGCAGAAACATATAAAACTGTTTTATCAGGGAAATTCTTTTTTGTTTCTAATCCAATTGCATGAGCAAGATGGGTTTTGCCTAAACCTACACCTGAATAAATAAAGAAAGGATTAAATGAAGTTTTTCCTGGATTTTGAGCAACTGCATAACCTGCACTTCTTGCCAAACGATTACATTCTCCTTCAACAAAATTATCAAAAGATAGTGATTCATTAAGTTGAGAATTTATTTTAATTTTCTTTAGTCCTGGAAGTATAAAAGGATTTGGAAAATCTTTAGACGGAGAAGAATTAATATTTAATGGTACACTTACAGGTGCATTATATTTAGCATATTTATCTTCTGAAGGCTGTATTGAAGAATAAGGTGTTTGAGAATCTAAAACAATACTATATTGAAGCATTGCATTTTTGCCAATTTCTCTTTTAATAGTTTTCTTTAGTAAATGTACATAATGCTCTTCTAAGAACTCACAAAAATATTGACTTGGTACTTGAATAGTTAAAACATTTTCTTCTAGTTTAAGTGGTCGTATAGGCTCAAACCAAGTTTTGTAAAGAAATTCATTTCCAAGATTATCTTTAATAACTTGTAAACAATTATTCCATACGTCTTCGTGTCCTTTTTGCATATCAAAATTAGTTTAAAATATAATAAATACCTACATGATAATAACCATTCAGGTTTCGTTTTTCAAAATTATAAATTAAAGTGTGTAAAATAATATTTTTATTTTCTTGTTTGATTCAGATTTTTTACATATAGGTTTTTTAATAAAACAGTCCCAAAAAAGGACAATAATCAAAAAGCCTACATCACTAATGAGTTATCAAACGATAGAAAATATTTTCCAATTTGTGGCGGAAAATAAGAATAATTTTTTGATTAAAAAAATATTTATCGTATTTTTTTCTCTTTTTTTCAACAACTTTTCAACAAGTAATACTATATAATTCAATAAATAGTTTAAATTGCCCCTTACCATACCTAAAAAATTTATTTTTCAAATCAAATTTCGTTTATAAATTTGACCAAAACATTATCAATAAATCTCAAACTATCAATTACCTTCTGTGAATCTCTTTTCCTTATTCTAAATTCCAAATAACAATCATTCTCAAACTTATGATTCTGTTGATGAAGATCATATTCTTTCATAATTTTCATAACATCATTCATTAGTGAATACTCAAAACTCACGCCATATATTTCATCAACTGTTTTTTCAATGATTTTTGAATTATCCAACACATCAATTGTGGCTTGTTTATATGATTGAATCAAACCACTTACACCAAGTTTTGTTCCGCCAAAATATCTTACAACAACAACCAATATATTTGTTAAATTTTTTGACAGCAATTGTCCATAAATTGGTTTTCCTGCTGTGGAAGAAGGCTCTCCATCATCATTTAATCTAAAAACTGACTTATTATATCCCAATATATAAGCATAACAATGATGACGAGCATCAAAATACTCTTTCTTTATATCCTTAATAATTTCTTTTATTTCTTCTTGAGTTGTAACTGGAAAAGCTAAAGAAATAAATTTACTCCCTTTCTCCTTATAGACCCCTTCTGCCCTATCCTCAATAGTTAAATAAGTATCATCAAACATATTTTCTATAAGTTATAATATTGTTCAATCCAGTCTGAACCAAAATATATTTTATTAGAAATCTTATTCTTTATAAGTTCCTTTGGAGATAGTAACCCTTTATAAAAACGCTTATTACCAACCAGAACATTTGCCTCATCCCATAAGTTTTCTTTAATAAAACTCTCTAAAGTAAATTTGCCTCCTTCAACAATTAGTGAAGAAGTTTTTATGTCACTATATATATAATGTATAATTTGCAACAAAACATTCTTTTCAAAATCCAATTTAACATAAGAAATTTCTCCTTCAACAAAATCTTTCTTCGAATTAAAAACAACTGTCTTTTGAGAATTATCAAAAAAATATCTGTCGATAGGAATAGTTAAATCTTTGTCTATAGTCATTCTTATTGGATTAGGTCCATTGTAGTAACGAATATTTAAATGTGGATTATCATTAATGATAGTATTCTTTCCTACCAGTATACAGTCCTCAATTGCCCTTTGTCTATGAACCCAAACTTTTAAAGCATCATTTGTTATCCAATAATCCTCCTTACTTTCGTTTTTCCTCTCAATATCCATAAATCCATCCAAAGTTTGAGCCCATTTCAAAATAATATAAGGACGATTTTTTTCGTGGCGAGAGAAAAATCTTTTGTTTAATTCTCTCCCTTCCTTCTCCAAGACTCCACTTACTACTTCAATTCCTGCATCTTTTAAAATCTTTACACCACCACCTGAAACCTTAGGATTTGGATCTGAATTACAAATAACAACTTTTCTTATTCCACTTTTAACAATAAAGTCAGCACAAGGAGGAGTTTTTCCCCAATGGCAACAAGGCTCAAGGCTAACATATATAGTGGAGTTTTTAAGTAAATTTTTATCTTCAACAGCATTTATTGCATTGGGTTCTGCATGTGCCTGTCCATAAACCTTATGATAACCTTCTCCAATTATTTTATTATCATATACCACCACTGCTCCAACCATAGGATTTGGACTAACATAACCCCCACCCAATGAAGCCAACTGCAAACACCTATGCATTAATAACTCATCATTCATATCTATCGTGAAATAAAAAGCAAATATACTACTTAATCCAACAATATTAAAATTCCTCGATTGGGATAAATATAGTAATTTTGCAAAAAACAAAATAATGAGGATAGCATCAAACAGAATTGAAGACATATTAAAATTTGCTTTGCAGGAACTTGAAGGAATTTACTCAGAAAATGAGATAAAACAAATGACCTATAATCTTATTACTCATTTTTGCAATATTCCAAAAACATCAATCTTAGCTAATAACCAACAAGCTGTTCTTGAATCTGAACTCCTTAAGATGAATTTTGCTATTAAAGACCTTAAGAAAGAAAAACCTCTTCAGTATATTATGGGATATACCGATTTCTATAATATTAAAGTAAACTTAAATCATAAAGTTTTAATTCCTCGTCCAGAAACAGAAGAATTGGTTGATATGATTATTAAGGAGAATAAAGAAAGAAAAGAGTTAAGAATTGCCGATTTAGGTTGTGGAAGCGGAGCAATTGCTTTGGCTATAAAAAAGAATATTCCTCAAAGTGAGGTTTGGGCTTTTGATATTGACGATGAAGCAATTAATCAAACAAAAGAAAATGCAAAAACGCTTAATTTGGATATTAATATTGAAAAGAAAGACCTTTTGAATGATAATTTCTCTAATTATAATTTTGATATAATAATATCTAATCCTCCATATGTTATGGAAAAAGAAAAAAGCTTGATGAAAAATAATGTATTGAACCACGAACCCCATCAAGCACTTTTTGTTAAAGATGAAGACCCACTAATATTTTATCAAGCAATTGAAAAAATTGCTCAAAACAATCTAAGAACCAAAGGAAAACTATATATGGAAATAAATGAGAATTTATCCGATAGTACAAAAGACATTTTCAAAGATTACGAAACTAAGATAATAAAAGACATTTTTGGCAAATTTAGATTTATTAGTGCTGTAAATTAGTGTAATGCTAAATAGAAAATAAATATCACAATTAATTTTATTCTAAACCTCAATTAATATATTCTTCGTTTTAGTTATTAAATGAAGAGATTATTTATCGAAACAAAGAATAACTAAAATACGATTATAAAAAAATAGGGTGCCTTTCTTAGAAAAGCACCCTATAATAATATTTAATAATTAATAATTAACCCATAAACGGATAACGAAAATCTGTTGGTGGGATTAATGTTTCTTTAATACATCTTGGACTTACCCAACGATAAAGATTAAGTTCAGAACCTGCTTTATCATTTGTTCCAGAAGCTCTTGCTCCTCCAAATGGTTGATTTCCTACAACTGCTCCTGTTGGTTTATCATTGATGTAGAAATTACCTGCTGCATATCTTAATGCGTTCATTGCCGTTTCGGTTGCATAACGACAATTTGAGAATATTGAACCAGTAAGTGCAAATGGAGATGTTGAATCACATAATGCTAAAGTTTCTTCATATTTTTCTCCATCATACAAATAAATAGTGAAAACTGGACCAAATAGTTCTATTTCCATTGTTTCGTATTTTGGATTAGTTGTAAGAATTATTGTTGGTTCAATAAAATAACCTTTAGATTTATCACCATTTCCTCCAAGAACTATTTTAGCTTCAGGAGAAACCTTTGCTCTATCAACATATTTCATTATAGTATCAAATGACTTTTCATCAATAACAGCATTTACATAATTAGAAAATTCTCTTATGCAGCCTTGTTTAATTTGTCCAGCCATTTCCTTAATATATTCGTAAGTTTTATCCCATAATTCTTGTGGAATATATGCTCTTGAAGCAGCTGAACATTTTTGTCCTTGGTATTCAAATGCTCCTCTAACAATTGCAACTGCCAATTCTTTTGGTGAAGAAGATTTGTGAGCGAAAATAAAGTCTTTTCCTCCTGTTTCTCCAACAATTTTTGGATATGTATTATAAGAATCGATGTTTTGTCCTATTTGTTTCCAGAAATTATTGAATGTGTGAGTTGAACCAGTAAAGTGAATTCCTGCCAAATGTTTTGAAGCAAAGCAAGTATCAGAAATAACTGAACCACTACCAGGAACAAAGTTAATTACTCCATCAGGAACTCCTGCTTCACTAAATATTTTCATCAAATAGTAGTTAGAAAGAATTGCTGTTGTTGCAGGTTTCCAAACTGTAACATTACCCATAAGTACTGGTGCAATATTCAAATTACAAGCAATTGCAGTAAAATTGAAAGGAGAAATTGTATAAACAAAACCTTCAAGAGGGCGATACTCCAAACGATTTATTGCAGTATTGTCACTCATTGGTTGTTGAGAATATATTAAAGATGCAAAATGTGCATTGAAACGTAAGAAATCTATTGCTTCGCATGCAGAGTCTATTTCTGCTTGATAAGAATTCTTTGATTGTCCAAGCATTGTAGCTGCATTTATTAAAAAACGATATTTCTTTGAAATAAGTTCAGCAACTTTCATCATTATTGAACAACGATCAATCCAATGTACGTTAGACCATTTGTCATGAGCTTTTAGTGCGGCATCAATTGCCATTTGAACAGTTTCTGGAGTAGCTTTATGATATGTAGCAAGAACATGTCCATGTTCAGTTGGCATAACGACCTTTCCCATTTGACCTGTCTTTACTTCTTTTCCACCAATAATTAATGGTATTTCAATACTTGTGTTGTATTGTCTCTCAACTTCTTTTTCCAATGCTTCTCTTTCTGGAGAATTTGGAGCATAACCTAATACAGTTTCATTTTTTGGTCTTTCAAAAAAGAATGATGCATTGTTCATAATTCAAATAATTTTTTAAATGATTAATATTGTTTTCTTTTGGTTATAATAACCTTTATAAATATTATTTTGCAAATATATACCTTGTTTTTGTTATTAACAAATATTTTTCTACTTTTGTATTTCTTCAAAGCTAAAACAATATGAGCAAAGAATTAAAATCAATTTCTTCCGAAATAACTTCTAATGAATTATCCATTATTGGAATATCCACAACCCTAAATGGCTTATCATTAGCTCAAAGTATTAATTCATTACTCAATACCGATTTGCGATTATGCAAAGACTTTGAAAGCTACAACAAAGAAGAAAATCAATCCTATTGCTTCAAAAGCTACCATTACTCAAACGAAATACATCATTTGAAGCATTTTCTTATATCAAACAAGAATAGTGAGAATAAATTATTAATAAAAGCTCATATTAAATACGATTATATTTATGTTATAATTGGAAGAGACAATAACATATATGCATCTGATTTCATAGAAAAGATAAAAAAGGTTCAAAACATTCAACTTGTTAGAAATATTCATCCAACATTTACAACCAAAGAACATTTCAAGCAAGATATAAAGCCTATTGAAATGTTAGATATATTTGGAAATCCTTCCATTGCTCCAAATAAAGCAAAGAAAACACCTACTAAAAAATCTGAAACAGGAATTGCCATAAAACAATTTATTGATGATATTGAATATTACTTAGGGAATGTGATGTCAAACAAGAGAATATTTTTAGCATATAATGTTGTTTTAAGTAGTGAAATTCTTTCTTCTATTGACAAACTTTACAAACATTTTTCTAAAGAAAATATAAGTATAATTCCAAAAGAGAATTATCACCTCACACTTCAATTTATTGGCGAGAGTACCTTCAAACAAATAAATAACATTATATCTTCAACAAAGGAAATTCTTGATCAAAGCCAACCAATTGAAGTTGAAATTGACAAGATCCACTATTTCCCAAATAATGGAAAACATTTAACAGTTACTTTAAGCATTAAGGAAAACGCTTTATTAAAAGAGCTATATAAATCCATACATAATGAGTATTTAAAGCTCAATCTTTCCTTAAGTAATAAAGAATTTATTCCTCATATAACCATTGCTAAAATTCATACAATGGAAAACGTTTCTCTATTAATGCAAGAAATAGATAAATTGTTTAAAATATCTCCACTAAAGCTACAACTTTCAAAACCTATTTTATTTGAAAGCATTTCCATTGGCAATAAAGTCAGATATGATATAGTAAAGGTATTTGAATAATTTATCTTGACTTTTAATTACTTTACTTGTGAGTAGAAATATTAGACTTATAAGCAATTAAACGCCTTGTTTTTCTATCCAAACAATAGATACATCTACAAAATCGACGATTAGAAAAATTTTAAAAAGGATTAAATCTGGAATAATGGCATTATATTCTCCATATAATGCCATTATACTTTCCATATAATGCCATTAAAGCAACATTATAATGGCATTATACCAGATCTAAACAAAGTCTAATTACTTTAAAAGCTTATTTAGTGAGTTTTATAACTTGATTAAATGGGATTATTCTTATAAAAGAAAATTATAAGAACATTCTATATTTTATTTTATTGGAGAAGAAGACTCAGAAATTGAGATATAGAGTTGATTTTCTTTGTCAAAAAGGAATTGTATTTGAACTGGAGTTTCATTATTGTGAATTTGAGGCTCATTGTTCAAAAAACTAATATAAAAAGATTTAAAGTTATTTGCAATTCCTTCTCCTGTGCATTTAACATAACTTTCTTTTAGAGTCCAAATTTTTGTAAAGGCTTGATTTTGCTGATTTGTGTTTGAGAGAGAATTTAAATACTCTGCTTCTTTAGGATGAAAAAACCTCTCAACTAATTCTTTCTTGTATTTTCTTTCCTGTTCAATGTCAATTCCAATTTGTTTATCGGAAATAGCAATGGCTATATATTCTTTGGTATGAGAAATTGAGAAATGAAGGTTTGGATTAAAAACGAAAAAAGGCTTGCCTTCAATGGTGCATTCTATTGCAGTATTGAAGACCAAGCCTTTTTGTTTAATGATATCAATAAGGAATTGTTTAGCCCATTTTGATATTTGTTTTGGATGAGTTAACGATAAATCTATTCCAAAACATTCTTTTGCTTTATCAATATGGTATATAAAAAATTCCAATTCAAATTAATTAATACCAAGTAATTCTACATCAAAAACTAATGTGCTGCCTGCAGGAATTGTTCCAACAGGAGAATCTCCATAAGCTAAATCAGCAGGAATGAAGAATGTGTATTTTGAACCAACTGTCATTAGTTGTAAACCTTCTGTCCAACCTTGAATAACTTGATTTAATGGGAAAGAAATTGGTTCTCCTCTTTGAACTGAAGAATCAAACACGCTACCATTAATAAGAGTACCATGATAATGTACATTTACTGTATCTGTTGATTTAGGTATTGCACCATTTCCTTCTTGAACAACTTTATATTGAAGACCGCTTGCAGTTTCTTTAACTCCTTCTTGGTTGCGGTTAGCAGTCAAAAACAATTTTCCTTCTTCTCTTGCTTTAAGACCTTCTTGTTGCATTTGAGCTTGTTTCTTTATTTGCATTTCTTGTTGCCAAACAGCCATTATTGAGTTCTTTTCTTCTTCTGTTAATAGGTTTTGAACTTCTCCATTAGCAGCTTTACGTAGAGCTTCAATCATTACCTCAATTTCCAAATCATAACCTTCTCTAAAAAGACTTGCTCCAATGTCTTCACCGATTATATAACTAATTTTGTCTTTGTTTGTTTTTAATTCCATTTGTGTTTTGTTTTTTTATTTGATTATAGTTAATTCGTCTATTAAATTTTGAGCTCCAGCAAATTTATCAATTATAAAAAGAACATAACGAGCGTCAACGTTAATTGTTCTTTGAAGCTTTGGTTCAAAAGCAATATCTCCACTCATAGCTTCCCAGTTTCCATCAAAAGCCAATCCAATAAGATGACCTTCTGCATTAAGAATTGGTGAGCCAGAATTACCTCCTGTAATATCATTGTTTGAAAGGAAGCAAGTTATTATCTTTCCATTTTCATCAGCATATTGACCATAGTCTTTATTTAAGTAAAGTTCTTTTAGTTTGGCTGGAACTTCAAATTCACTTGAAGTAGGGTCTTCTTTTTCCATAACACCTTCAAGGGTTGTTACGTAATTATAGTGAATACCATCAGCAGGATAATAATCTAAAACTTGTCCATAAGTCATACGCATTGTAAAGTTTGCATCAGGATATTGAACTAATGTAGGATCCATTTCTCTAAGAGCTGCAACAAAACGTTTTCTTGCTTGAGAAAGATTAGTAACAGCATTATCTAAATCCTTATCATCTCCAGCAACATACATATATGCAGTAAGTGCAGATTGAGCAATTAAATCCTTTTGTAGTTTCTTAGTATTTGGTTTATTGATAAATTTATTGAAGTTCTCTTTGTTGGCAAAAATTGACTTTTTGAAAGCATCCTCAACAAAATCATCAACACTTCCTTTATATTTTTTCTCAATAGTTCTGCTCATATAATTATTCTTATCTAAAGAAGAAAACATATTTACAAATGATCTGAAAAGTTCTTTTTCTGTTTCTTGATCATAAGTTTTAAAATGTTCTTCTCCAAGAGTTTTTACTCTTTGAATAGCTTTTGGGAAATTTGAATCTTTTTTATCTAATGATAATAATGAATATGTTGTTTGGAAAGCAAGTAATGCTCTTTTATTTACAACAAGTCCAAGATTAACAAACCATTCATTTTGAGTTGAAGGAGCATTGCCGATAACTTTATTTGCATTATTCAAATCTTTAATAACATCTCCATATTTTTCAATTCTTGCCTTATCTTCAGAAATCCATTTTGAAAGTCTATCTTCAATTTCTTTCTTCTTATCATAAACATTAAGATTTTTCAACCCTCTTAATTCTCCTTTTTTATTCTTCCAAAGATTCATATAACCTGCATAATCGGAAGCATAAATTAAGTTTATTCTATTATCCTTTTCCATCATCTTCTTCATTGTTGGGAGCATATATTCTCCTGCCTTAACAATTGAAGGGTCTGTTACATTAATAGTATTTGAAACTTCTCCTGAGGTCATATATCTTTCTGTTGAACCAGGAAAGCCCCAAATCATTGTAAAATCATTTTGTTTTACACCTTTTAAACTTACAGGTAAAAAATGTTTTGGCTTGTAAGGAACATTGTCTTTTGAAAATTTTGCTGGTCTATTATCAGAGTTTGCGTATACTCTAAAAATAGAAAAGTCTCCTGTATGACGTGGCCACATCCAATTGTCAGTATCTCCACCAAATTTTCCTATTGAAGATGGAGGAGTTCCAACCAAACGGATATCTGTATAAACTTCGTAAACGAACATATAATATTCTAATCCTTCAAAGAAAGGTTTAATTTCTACTTTGTATTTTCCTTCTTCTGAAGTCTTTTCTTCAAGCAATTTAATTCTTAATAATATTGTATCTTTTACTGAAGATAAATCTAATTTATCAGCATATCCTCCCAATATTTCCTTTGTTACATCTTCCATTCTCAAAAGGAAAGATACTGTCATATCAGGGATTGGTATTTCTTCACTCAAATTCTTTGCCCAAAATCCATTATTAAGATAATCATGCTCAACAGTTGATTGACTTACAATTGATTCATATCCGCAATGGTGATTAGTAAATAGCAATCCTTTATCTGACATTATTTCTCCAGTACAACCATTTCCAAATTGAACAATTGCATCTTTCAAACTTGAGTTATTAATAGCATAAAGCTCCTCTGCAGTTAGTTTTAATCCCATTTTCTGCATTGTGGAATAATTTAAGTTCTTAAAGAATATTGGCAACCACATACCTTCATCAGGTTTTGGTGCAGGGTTTGCAAATATTAAACTTGCTACCAAGCTTAATAATATTGACATTAGTGAAATCTTTTTCATATTATATATATTTTAATTGTGAATATTTATCTTTTTGAAATATTATTTGAGCAACTTCTAATATTTGTTTAGAAGTTATTTTTTCAATTTCTTGATTTGTGGTTTTAAGAGAATCAATTCTATCAAAATTAAGAATTGATTTTCCCATAGATATTACTTCATTTTGATTACTCTCATATTGGATTGCCAATTGTCCAATAAGTTGTTGTTTGGCAATCTTAAGAGAAGATGGAGTCATTTCTTTATTTGAAAAAAAATCTAATTCATTTTTAATTAAACCTATTGTCTTATCAATATATTTTGAATCTGTTGCTGCATAAACGACAAACAAACCTGTATCAGAAAAAGCAGTATAGTTTGATTCTATAGAATAAGTAAATCCATATTTTTCTCTAATCTTCATATTTAATCGTGAATTCATTGCTGGTCCACCAATAATATTATTTAAAAGAGAAAGGGTTATTTTATTCTTATTTTTATAACTAAAAGCAAGATTTCCTATAACCACATGCGATTGATAAGTATTGCGTTTTTTTACTTTATCTTTGGGTTTATAATTCTTTGGACTATTTCGATGAATAGGTTTAGAATTTGTTTTAATTCCTCCAAAATATTTTTCACAAAGTTTTACCCATTTATCAAAATCTATATCTCCAATAGTTGATATTACAATAGAATCTGTAGAGTATGTTTTTTCAATAAATTGATTTAGTTTTTCTGTTGTAAATCCTTTTACTTGTTTTGGAGTTCCTAAAGTATAATGACCTAAACCATTTTTTCCGAAAACTAAATTATCAAATTCATCTAAAATTAATTCAGAAGGATTATCTTCATAAGAATTAATTTCATCTATAACGACAATTTTTTCTTTTTCTAATTCTTTCTGTGGAAATGTAGAAGAGAACAAAATATCAGAAAACAATTCTAAAACTCTATCGTGATAATTATTTAAGAAAGTAGCATAAATACATGTTTCTTCCTTTGTTGTAAAAGCATTTAACTCTCCTCCAACCCCATCTATTCTATTTAATATTTGAAAGCTCTTTCGTTTGTTTGTCCCTTTAAATAAACAATGTTCAATAAAATGTACAATCCCCTCTTCATCTTTTTGTTCATCTCTTGATCCTACATTAATTGTAACTGCACAGTGAGCAACTTGTGAATAGGTCAAGCGATGAACAAGTCTTATCCCATTTGAAAGTCTATGTTGGCTATAGGTAAGTTCTGATTCTAATACCACTATTTATTAGCTTATAATTTGTTTAGCAATTTAGTTATTCAATATATAAAACGTTACCTTGAAATTATATAAAAACCTGCAGCCCCATGTTTTTTACCAATATTTGAAAGGAATGCATTTGCTTCTCTCATTGTTCTACGAGAGCCATAACTTACATAATATTTTGTTTTTTCATCTGCTTTCTTAGTAATTATATAACTATCATATCCCAAACTTCTTGCCTTACGAGCTGTTTGTTGTGCATTAGAAAGATTTTCGTATGTTCCTCCCACAACATCAAAACCAAGTCTTGACACAGGTTGAATTAGTATTGGAGTTGAATAATCAATTTCAGCTGTAGGCATTGGTGGATTATCTTTTTCTCCTGTAGGCTTAAGGACATCTTCTTTCTTAATAACCTTTTTTGCAATAGGTTTTGGTTTTGTTGTATTTATATTATTGTTATTAACAACTTTTTCTTCAACAATTGTTTCGGTAGAAGTTTCTGCCACAGGAATTACTTCAGTTGTAGGAGTTGAAACTGGTATTGAAATTGTTTTTGTTTCTACTTTATCACATTTAGGAGTAATATAAACTGAAAGTTTATCTGTAATTGGTTTTAATTGTTTGTTTCCTTTAATCCAACACATATAATGAGCTAACACTAATGAGCCAATAGCTAAAAGTCCTAAAACAATTATTGAAAATAACACTATCCATATAACCCTATTTCTCTTCCTTCTTTCTTTGCGTATCTTCTTTTCTTTTTTACTCCTTTTATTTTCATTGTTGATAAATTCTTTACTATTCTTATAGTTTAAATCACTACAATCACTATTGTCGTAACATTTATCATTAACTAATTCTTCATTATTTAATTCCTGTTTAATTTTAGGTAATTCTTCAGTTTGATTAAAAATGATTTCTTTTGTTTCCTTTTCCTTAACAGATAAAATTTCTTCTTTTTCTTCTAATTTCTCAACTTTTTCTACTTCTTTTATTTCTTCTCTATCTAAAATTTCTTTATTTTTTGAGCTTACATTTATTTCGATTATTTCTTTTTGAATAGGTTTATTCTCTTCTAAAGTAATTTCTTCTTTAATTGGTTCTTTAGTAATAATAGGTTTAATAAAATCATCTTGATTAAATGTTTTCACACTTTTAATAGTTGAAAAAGCAAATGCACTATCCAAAAGATTTAAGCCTTCAATTGGAGAGAAAATATATTTATTATTTTGTCCTTTTGAAATTGTTCCTAAATCACCTAATTTACATGAGCCAGTAAGTTCAACTCTTTCCTTTATGCTATCAGAATATTGCTTAATCCACTTAATTGCTGTTTCAAGTGAAATAAATTCTTTTTTTGCCATATCTTCAGCAAAGCCTAAATCATTATTAATATCATTTGTAAAACTAACACTTCTACAAGGAGGAGTTAAAGTATTTGTAATTGGACTAATTGAAGCAGAAGTATATTGCACTCTAAAAGTTCCAATTCCAATTAACTCTGCACTATCATTTTTCTTTAAATACTCTAATAGGTTTGATGAAACATTCATATTTTCTTTGTTTTAAATTACGTGTTAATTGATATATTTTTGCTTTTATCTAATAAACAATTTTATTATTCAATAGATTATTTATTTTTTCTAAATCTTCAGGTGTATCAACACCTATACTTTCAAAATCTGTTAATTCTACTTTTATTTTATATCCTTCTTCTAGCCATCTAAGCTGTTCTAAAGACTCCATCTTTTCTAAGCGAGAAGCATATAATTTTACTATTTCTCTTAAAACATTTTTCTTATAGGCATATAATCCTATATGTTTAAAATAACTACCTTTTGCAATTCCATATTCAAGAGTTTCATTTCTATCATAAGGAATTACAGATCGAGAGAAATATAATGCATAATGATTATAATTAAAAACAACCTTAACTACATTAGGATTTGTTAAAGTTTGGACATCTTCAATCATCTTGCATAAAGTTGTTATTTGAACATCAAAATCATCGTAAAAAGGATTAATGACTTCTTGTAGTTGTTCTTTTTTAATTAATGGTTCATCACCTTGAATATTTACAACAATATCAAATTCACCATACATTTCTTCTGCAATATTCAAAGCTTCTTCAACTCTTTCTGTTCCACAATTATGATTTTCATTTGTCATAACTGCAGTATAATTATTCTTATTTACTATATCAAAAATTTTTCGAGAATCAGTTGCAACAATAACCTTATCAAATAAACCACTTTCTTCAACTTTTTTACAGACACAAATAACCATTTCAGTATCCCCTACCATAGCCAAAGGCTTACCTTCAAACCTTGTTGAGGCATATCTTGCAGGTATAACTCCTAAAACTCGTTTTTTTCTTACTTCCATCTTCAAGAAATATTATTGGAAAAGTCCATTAATTTCAGCATTAATTTTTTCTATAACAACCCCCAAATCACTTTTGTTTGAAGAAAAATCCAAATTATCAATATCAATTATTAACAATTTTCCTTCCTTATAATTTTCAATCCATCTATCATAACGTTCATTTAAAGATGCAATATAATCTAAACGAATTGAACTTTCATATTCTCTTCCTCTTTTTTGAATATTTCTAATAAGTGATGGTATGGAAGCTTTAAGATAGATTAATAAATCTGGAGGTTCTATAAAAGAATTCAATAATTCAAAAAGTGAAATATAAGTTTCATAATCCTTTGTCGCCATAAGTCCCATTGCATGAAGATTTGGAGCAAAAATATAAGCATCTTCATATAGTGTTCTATCTTGAATAAGCTTATTGTATATTTTTCTATGTTCAATTAAATTACGAAATCGTTTGTTAAGAAAATATATTTGAAGATTAAAACTCCAACGTCTCATATCGTCATAAAAATTTGCAAGATAAGGATTATCATCATCTTGTTCAAACATAGAATTCCATTTAAATTGCTTAGCCAATAGCTCTGTTAAAGTAGTTTTTCCGCTTCCAATGTTTCCAGCAATAGCAATATGCATACTCTTATTTTTAATATTTATTAACCTACAAAGGTATAAATTTAATTCATAATATTGATATTGTTTGAAAAAAATATACTTTTGCATGTTATTAACATCATTAAAAATCAATTAATATGGCATTAGAAAAGGTTATTAATTACAAAATGATAAAGTCAGAAGACTTAAATCATCATGGAACTCTTTTTGCTGGAAGATGTTCCGAGTGGTTTGTTGAAGCTTCATTTATTGCAGCAGGGAGTAAACTTGACCCGAAACACATTGTTTGTTTAAAAGTACATGGATTAGAATTTCTACATCCAATGCGTTTAGGAAATATATTAGGTTTTGAAAGTTCAATTGTTCATGTTGGAAGGACTTCATTAACAGTGTACACTAAAATTCACGAAATAAATTCTCCAAACATTAAACGCTTAGATGGATTTATTACTTTTTGCTATGTTGATAGTGACTCAAAGTCAACACCTCATAATTTAAAACTTGAAATATCTACAGAAGAAGAAAAGTATCTTAATGAAAAAGCTGTAAAGCTTATGCAAAGAAAAGATTAGAAAATTGTTCATTTTCTATTTAATCTAATATAAAGTTCCTTATTCCAAAAATAATCTATTATTAATAATATAGGCATTAAGCTTGTATTGCTTTTAACAATATAATCATATCTTCTAATTAAACATTTTTAACACATAAAAAATCAAAAAACTTTTTGAGTTTCGATAGTTTCCTGTATTTTTGCAAAAATTTTATTACAAGATGGAATTAAAAGATAGGATAATGAATGAAACATTTAAGTTGATTGTTTCCAAAAGTTGTAAGTTAATTACTATGGATGAGATTGCAAACAATTTAGGCATTTCAAAAAGAACTTTATACGAAAATTTCAAAGACAAAAGCACTCTAATTGAAGATTGCTTAAATGCTAATTTTGAACAAGCAAATGAGAAAGTTAAGAAAATAATGGAAAGTAGTGAAAATAGTCTTATCTCATTTATGCTTATGACTCAAATGGGTCATCAATCAATAGCAACCATTGGGTATGAAAATATAAATGATATAAAAAAATATTACCCACAAATATATACAAATATTTTCATAAAACATGTAGAATATAATAAAGATAATACCTATCAACTTATTTTACGAGCAATGAATGAAGGACTAATCATAAATAACGTTGACATAAACTTTATTCAAAACATGCTTCGTATTTTCCTATTTTATTGCTCAAAAAACGAATATCTTTCTCTTAATCCAGAATTTAATGCCTCAAAACTATTTAACATTCATCTTTTTATAGCAATGAGAGGAATATCCACATTAAAAGGTATAAAAATTATAGATAAATATCAAGAAGAATTTATTAAGTAACAAACATTTAATGAAATATATGAAAAGAAAAATTTTAAATTTAGCTATTTTAAGTCTAAGTCTTGCTTTTGTAAATATAAATGTATGGGGGCAAGAAACTGTTTTAAAATTAGATTTAGAAACTGCTCTAAGAATTGCTCACGACAATAATCCTACAATTAAAATTGCAGACATTGAAATTCAAAGGGTTGATTATGCAAAAAAAGAAGCTATTGGTGCATTACTACCATCTCTAAACGCTGTTGGTCAATATACCGATAACGTAATGAAACAAGTTATGTTTATGCCAGAAAGTTTCTCTGCTCTAATGGGTGGCCAAAAATATATGGAAATGGGTTATAAAAATTCCTATAGTGGTGTTTTAAGCACACAAATTCCTATAGTAAACTTTACCCTTTGGCAAAATATTAAAAACAAACAAAACGACATTGATATAATAATAGAAAAATCAAGAGCTTCAAAAATAGAAATGACAAAGCAAGTTAAAGATGCATACTTTGGCGTATTGCTCTCTAAGAGTTCATTAAAAGTTTTGGAACAAAGTCATAAAAATGCTTTAGAAACGCTTAAAAATATTGAAAACTCATACAAACAAGGAGTGGTTTCTGAATATGATTTTATTAGAGCTCAAGTAAATGTTAATAACCTAAACCCTATTCTTATTAATGCAAAAAATGGAGTTGAATTAGCAACAATGCAATTAAGAATGATACTTTCACTTCCTGCAGAACAAATCATTGAAACTCAAGAAACATTAGAAAGTTTTAATGATAATATTGCTTTGTTTTCTGAAATTAATAAAGAAACTGCATTGTCACAAAATTCTGACCTAAAAATATTGGACTATAATATTAATGGTCTAAAGAATCAACTTAAACTAATCAACACTCAACACTTACCAATGCTTTCAGCATCTGGAAACTATATTTATCAAACACAATCTGAAGATTTCAAATTTAAAGAATATAATTGGGTAAGTTCTGCTTCAATAGGTTTGCAATTAACAGTACCTCTATTTTCAGGGATGCAAAAAGTTAACCAAGCCAAACAAGTAAAAATGGCAATCAAAGGACTTCAACTTCAAAGAGAATATGCTAAAGACGGAATCAATTTACAAATACAAGCAGCTTTAAACCAAATGAAAGCAGCCAAAGAACAATTGAATGTAAATAAAGATGCTATTAATCAAGCAAAAAGAGGATATGAAATTGCAAAAGTTAGATATCAGGTAGGATCAGGAACAATATTAGAATTAAATGATTCAGAATTATCATTAACACAATCAAGTCTTAATTATCAACAATCTCTTTATAATTTCCTATCTGCACAAGCAAATGTAGAAAAAATAATGGGTAGTATTAAATAATGCATAAAATAATAAAAAGTAATCAAACACATAATCATAGAATGAAAAGAATATTTTATTTTGTTGTAGCTTTTTCGATAGTAATGGCTGCATGTACAAAGAAAGACGAAAAGAAAGCTGAAGTAAAAAATGAGACTGTAAAAGTTAAGATTGAAACTGCATCAATGCAAGAGATAGATCAAATCTATGAATTTACATCAACAGTAGATGCTGCAGTAAAGAACTTTATTTCTTCAGCTGGAGGAACAAGAATTGAAAAAATTTGGGTAGAAGTTGGACAAAAAGTAAGAAAAGGTCAAAAACTTGTTACAATGGAAAACACTAATCTTAACACTGCTCAAACTCAATTAGCAAATTTACAAAATGAAGTAAAAAGAATGGAAGCATTGTATACAAGTGGAGGAATTTCAAAACAACAACTTGATCAAATTAAAACTCAAGAAGAAGTTACCAAAAGAAATATTAGAAATTTAGAAAGTAACATTACTCTTACCTCTCCTATTTCTGGAGTTATAACAATGAGAAACTTTGATAATGGAGATGTTTCAGGAGCGCAACCAATTCTTCAAGTAATGCAAATTTCACCTGTTAAACTTAAGTTTAATATTAACGAAACATTCTACAACAAAGTTAAATTAGGAATGTCTGTAAAGACTAAAGTTGAGGTATTCGGAGATGAAGAATTTTCTGGAAAGATCAGTTTAATTGCACCAACAATTGACCCTCTAACACGTACTTTTACTGTAGAAGCACAATTTGCTAATGCAAATCAAAAATTACGTCCTGGTATGTTTGGAAGAGTTGAACTTAATCTTGGAAAAGCTAAAAAAGTTATTGTTTCTGACAAAGCAATTATTAAACAAAGCGGAACAAATAACAAATACGTATTTATTGAAAAGAATGGTACTGTAGAATATCGTCAAGTTGAATTAGGAAGACGTATGAGAGATAAATATGAACTATTGAGTGGAGTAAATGATGGAGAAAATGTTGTTGTTTCAGGACAAACTAGTTTGCTTGATGGCAAAAAAGTTATTGTAGTTAAATAATTAGATAGATTATTAAGATATGAAATTATACGAAGCATCCGTAAAGAAACCCATCACAACGGCCATTATTTTTGTTGCCATAGTTGTGTTAGGGCTGTTCTCACTAAGTAAGTTAAGCATTGATATGTTGCCTGAGATTGAAATGAATCAAGCAATAGTAATTGTAACATATCCAGGTGCATCAGCTGAAGATGTCGAGAATAATGTAAGTAAGACATTAGAAAGTGCATTAAGCACTGTAAGTGACTTAAAAAAAATAAAATCTACTTCTAAAGAAAATACAGCAGTAATTAGTGTTGAATTTAATTGGGGAACAGACCTTGACGCAGCAGTTAATGATATGCGTGATAAAATTGAGATGGTAAAAAGTTATTTACCTGATGGTTGTTCTAATCCAATTATTATGAAGATTAGTACCGATATGATTCCAGTTGCTATATATTCTGCAACTGCTGAAGAAAGTTCACAAGCACTTTATAAAATTCTTGATGATGGAGTCGCTAATCCATTAAATCGTATAAATGGCGTTGGCTCTGTTTCAATTGCCGGTGCTCCTCAAAGAGAAATAAGCGTAAATATTGACCCTCAAAAACTTGAAGCATATAATTTAACTATTGAGCAAATTGGTGGAGCAATTGCAAAAGAGAATGTAAACACTCCTGGAGGTTCAATTGATATTGGTTCTGAAACTTATTCTCTTCGTATTGAAGGAGAAATGAAAGAAAGTGATATTTTAAATAATGTAATAGTTTCTAATTATGGTGGAAAGAGTGTATATTTAAAAGATATTGCTATAGTAAGAGATTCTGTTCAAGAAAAAGCACAAGAAAGTTACGTTAATGGCAGAAAAGGTGCAACTATAGTAATTCAAAAACAAACAGGAGCTAATTCTGTAGAAGTTGTAAAGAAAATTCGTGAACAATTACCTCAAATTCAGAAAAACTTACCAAAAGACATTCAATTTGAAGAGGTAATGAATACTACCGATAATATAGAAAACTCTATTGCGTCGTTAGTTGAAACCGTTCTATTAGCATTTTTATTTGTTGCTATTGTTGTTATATTCTTCTTAGGACAATGGAGAGCGACAATAATTATTATGATAACCATTCCTATATCTCTGATTGCTTCATTTATCTATTTACTTGTTACAGGTAATACATTAAATGTTATCTCTCTTTCTGCACTTTCAATTGCTATTGGTATGGTAGTTGACGATGCTATTGTGGTATTGGAAAACATTTCAACACATATTGAAAGAGGAGCAAGACCAAGAGAAGCTGCAATATATGGTACAAATGAAGTTGGTGTAGCAGTTATAGCTTCAACATTAACTATTTTTGCTGTTTTCTTACCATTTACAATGATGGGAGGTATGGCTGGTATAATGTTCTCTCAATTAGGTTGGATGGTATGTATTGTTATGGCGATTTCATTGATTTGTGCTTTAACACTTATACCTATGCTTAGTGCTACTATGCTTAAGAAAGATAGAACAAATAGCAAAGTATTTGAAAAACTATATTCTCCAATTAGGAAGTTTTTGAATAATTTAGATGTATTTTACGCAAAATGCCTTACATGGGTTGTTAGACATAAAACTGTTACAATTATTTCTGGAGTATTAATCTTTGTAGGTTCTATTATGTTGTCATTTGGAATAGGTTCAGAATTTATTCCTCAATCTGATAATAGTCAAATTTCAGGGAACTTCCAGCTACCTGTTGGTGCTAATGTTGAACGTTCAAAAGTAGTTGCTAAGCAATTTGAAACAAATATTAAGAAAAAATACCCAGAAATTTCTACATTATCATATACTGTTGGTATCCCTTCGGAAGATGACGATAATTCTTGGGCACAAATGCAAACATCAGGAAGTAACTATGTTTCATTTAGAATTAAACTATCTGATTTAAAAGAACGTAAAAGAGATATTTTTGAAATTTCAGAAGGAATTCGTCAAGAATTGGCTTCATATCCAGAGTTATATAAATATAATGTTTTAGCTGGAGGAGGAGATGGAATGACTTCAGGTTCAACTGTTGATGTTGAAATATTGGGATATAATTTTAATGAAACAGAAAAAATAGCAAAAGAAATCAAAGAAAAGATGTCTAATACCAAAGGATTTAGAGATGTTACTATTAGTCGTGAAGATTATAAACCTCTCTATCAAATTGAATTTGACAGAGAAAAACTTGCTCTAAATGGACTTAATGTAGCTACTGCCTCAACATATATTAGAAATAGAATGAATGGAATGACAGCTTCTTTATTTAGAGAAGAAGGTGATGAATATAAAATTAAAATTCGTTACGATAGGGAACATCGTCAATCAATTGAAGATATTGAAAACATTATGATTTACAACCAAACTGGAAAAGCAATAAGATTAAACGAAGTTGCTAAGGTTGTTGAAAAGTTTTCACCACCATCAATTGAACGTCAAGACCGTGAACGTATTGTTAAAGTAAGCGCAACTTTGTATGGAGAAACACTTGATAAAGCAACAAAAAATCTACAAAGTAAAATTGACAAAATGGCTATTCCATCTAATATTGGTGTTCAAATTGGAGGTACTTTGGAAGAACAACAAGAATCATTCTCAGATATGGGATTACTTGCAGCATTGATTATTATGTTAGTGTATTTTGTTATGGCTGCTCAATTTGAATCACTACGTTATCCATTTATTATAATGTTCTCTATACCATTCGCTTTAACAGGAGTTTTAATTGCTCTATTTATCACTGGTGGAACAATAAATATGATGAGTGCAATTGGTAGTATTATGCTTATTGGTATAGTTGTCAAGAATGGTATTGTGCTCGTTGACTACATTAACTTAAACCGTGAAAGAGGAATGAGTATAACAACAGCAGTAATTAATGGAGGTAAATCTCGTTTACGTCCAGTTATCATGACAACTGCAACAACAGTTTTAGGTATGATACCTATGGCAATTGGATTTGGAGAAGGAGCTGAGCTATGGCAACCAATGGGAGTTGTTATTGTTGGAGGTTTAACAGTATCTACCTTAATTACCCTTATTTTAATTCCAACATTATACTGTGTTTTTGCATCAAGAGAAGTTAAAACTTATCGTAACAAACATAGAATTAAATTAAATCGTAGAACAATTAAAGCAGAATAAAAATGAAAGCAGCATTCATAACATATAATCAAGCTCTTGTAGAAGATGTGGAAGATATCTTAAGTCAACTTTCAATAAGAGGATTTACACGTTGGCAAGATGTTCAAGGAAGAGGCACTATAAAAGGAGAACCTCATTTAGGATCTCATGCTTGGCCTTCAAAAAACATGGCAACTCTTTGTATTGTTGATGACAATATTGCTCCTATTCTAAAAAAGAGAATACAAGCACTTGACAAAGAAGCACCAGAACAAGGATTAAGAATATTCTTTTGGGAAACAATTGATGTTTAGACTAAAAGAATTATAAAAATTCATGTTTAAATCAGAAAGAGGTATATTTTTATACCTCTTTTTCTTTTTAATGAAATCCAGAATCCAATGTTATTAATATCTCTAAATCACAAACAATAAATAACTAATCATATTTTTTCTTTACTTTTGCAAAATGTTTGTAAATTTAGGTTATTGGGGATTGTTTATAGCAAGCTTTTTAAGCTCAACTATTATTCCAATGAGCTCAGAGGTGGCTTTAGTTACTCTTATTGCTCTTGGACTAAACCCCGTTTGGTGTGTTTTGATTGCAACCTTAGGAAATTCATTAGGAGGGATGACTTCTTATGGTTTAGGTTATTTGGGCAAATGGGAATGGTTGGAAAAGTATTTTAGAACACCTAAAGAAAAGGTTGAAAAGTTCCAAAGTAAAATTAAACGCTGGGGACCAATAATTGGACTCTTTGCTTGGCTGCCTTTTGTTGGAGATTTATTGGCAATTGGACTTGGTTTTATGAGAATGAATCCTTGGCTTTCTTGTTTATATATGGCAATTGGACGACTTATTCGTTTTTCAATTGTTGGGGGAATAATGCAATTGTTCTAATTTTATTATCTTTGCACTTATTTAATTATTTTGTCACAATGAATTTTCTAAAAGTTTTTATTACATCTGTAGCTCTAATAATTTCTTTTTCTACATTCTCTCAAGTAGATTCTCTATCATATATTGAAGAATCAAAAAATGCTTTTATCTCCAATGAACCTCTTGAAAAGGAAGAAATTGAAGATAGTTTGAAAATAAAATACGATAAAATCATACAAGAATATACCACTGCAAAAGCTGAACTTAAAGAAAGAACAATTGAGATTGACTCTCTAACAAAGGTTGTTGAGAATATGACTGAGATTATGAATAAGGTAAATTCTAAATACAACCAACTCACAGCCGATTATGAAGAGGCAGAAAACCAAATTCAACAAATTAAAACCAAACTCCAAGAAGATACAACTCGTTTTTTATTAGAAATTGATGAGTTAAAAATAGATCATTTGAACTTAAAAACTCTCAACGACACTCTTTCTAAACTCAATCAAGAATATAGAATTCAACTAAATGAAAAGAATCATTTATTGGAAGAAAAGATAAAAATACTTCAGGAAAAAGAAATTCTCTTTGCTGAAAAAGAACAATTATATAAAGATGCAATTAATGCATCTCAAATAGATAAAACAAAAATAGAAGGACAAGTTGAAAAGAAAAATGCTCAAATTGAAGGAAAGGAAAGAGAAATTAACCTATTGCAAAAGAGTATTAATGAAAAAGACACTTCTTTAATTGTGAAAGACCAAAATCTTAACAAGATCACACAAGAAAAGGAAATGTACTATATGATGGCTGACACTCTAAGAGCCAAACTTGTTGAAACAGAAAAAGAACTATTGAAAATAAAAGAAGAACTAAAATTCCAAAAACAAAAAGCCGCTGAAGCACAAGCAAAGATTGATGCTGCAACAGGAAGGAAAAAGAAGGTAAGAGTTATTCAAGGAATTGCAATGCGCTTCTATCCTACTCCTGTTTGGGACATTGTTCCAAGAGCAACAGAAACTGGATTTGAGAATATTGTTATAAACAGAAACACGTCCGAAGTTGACTTTGACTTTATTACTGGAGCATCAGTTATTCTTTACGATTTAACAAAACCTGAAGACAAATTTGCTTCCGATATATCTGTTTATGTTGGATTTGGAGGAGCAAACCTATTTAAAAACTTTTATGTTGGTGGTTCTTACCGTTTTTTGGATTTCTTTCATGTAGCTCTTGGAGTTAACGTTTCTGAATACACTCTTTTGGCAGAAGAATTTAACAAAGAAGGACAAGCTCTTAAACCTGGCTGGTCAATACAAACCACCAAAGAATGGAAGGTTACTCCTTTTATTTCTCTTTCATTAGATTTTGAATTTCTATCCTATATTGGAAAAAAATAAAAAACATAAGAATTATGAATACAATACTCATTAAGAATATAAGCCTCAAGAATAGAATTGTTGATGTTTTAATTGAAGGAAATGTTTTCAAACAAATTGAACCTGAAATAAAAGACGTAAATGCTGATAAAATAATTGACGGAACAAATAGAGCAATTATCCAACCATTCTATAATATGCACACTCATTCTTCAATGACTCTTTTAAGAGGATATGGAGATGATATGCGTTTGTTTCAATGGCTTTCAGAATACATCTGGCCAGAGGAGGCTAAACTTACTGCCGAAGACATATATAATGGAACTCGCCTTGCAATTGTTGAAATGATTCGTTCAGGTACAGTTTTCTTTTTAGATATGTATTGGCATCATCAAGAAATTATTCGTGCTGCTCAAGAAATGAAAGTTAGGGCAAGCGTTGGAGTAACTTTTATTGAAGAAAGAGGGAAAAAAGAAATTGAAGATAATATCAAGTTTATAAATAACTTTAAATCTCCATCAAATAGAATAACAATCAATGTAGCTCCTCATGCCATTTACACAGTAGGTAAAGATCTTTATCAGGAACTATATTTGATTTCTAAAGTAAGAGGTTTGAAACTTAACACCCATCTTGCAGAAACAGTAAACGAAGTTAATGACTGCAAAAAAGCAAACAACAACCTTACCCCTACTGAATATTTAGAATCAATTGGAGTTTTGGATGAAAACACTATTGCTGCTCATTGCGTTCATTTAACAGAACATGATGCAGAAATTCTTTCCTCCAAAGGAGTAACTCTTGTGCATAATCCTTGTGCAAATATGAAATTAGCATCAGGAGCTTTCAATGTTCCTTTAATAAACAAATACGATTGTAGAGTTTGTTTGGGAACAGACGGAACAAGTTCCAATAATAATCTTTCAATGTTGGAGGAAATGAAATTTGCTGCCCTACTTGCTAAAGTTAGCTATCATGATACTTCTTTGCTTTCAGCCAATCAGGTTTTTGCATGGGCAACTAAGAATGGTGCAGAAACTATGGGTTTAAATGCAGGAAAGATTAAAGAAGGTATGCTTGCAGACTGTTTAATTGTTAATTTGAATAACGACAGATTAATTCCAAATAATAATTTAATCTCCAACTGGGTATATTCAGCAGATAGTCGTTGTATTGAAACAGTTATTTGCGATGGAAATATCCTTATGGAAAACTACATCATCCCTAACGAAGAAGAAATTCTTGAAAAAGCGAAAAGAAAGATTAGTTAGTTATACTATAGAAGATTTAATACTTATATTTTCTTGATTTGCTTTTTTCATTAAATTGTTTTCCTAAACAGTTCCAATAGACAAAAATTTAAAAAGAACAAACTCTCTCTTTTGCGTAAATATTTGGGAATATAATTAATGGGAAATACTACATTATATTCAAAATAATTTTGTATATTTGCAAATGCAAACCTCTCATTAGGTTTATTTAGGACTATTTATCCTAAAGTCAATTTCTAAAAAACAAACTCCAATCCCCAAAATATATTAATTAAAAAGATGCACATCTTTTATAGTGAAAGATGCGCATCTTTTGGTATGAAAGATGTACATCTTTGAGGTAAAAAGTCCTTGATTAATAAGTTTTATATAAGGAGTTTGTAGATTTATTCGCCGTTTAAATTTACTTATATCAAGGTTTTATTTTTTCTTTCTTAGTTTTATTTTAGGGAAACAAAGTTTTACTTTTCGCAAAGGACTTTAAGGAGTTTAAAGACTTTAATGTCCTTAAGGTCTTTAAACTACTTAAGCTCATTAACAATTAATAAGATTACCATAAAGGGAAAAGGTTTGTAGAAAAACATATCCCATTTAAGAAATAAAACAAGAAAGGATCAAGAAGATATAAAAACATTTCACTACCTTTGAGCTTTGAAAACAAATAAAAAGTTAATAATGAATAAGTATCTGACTGAAAATCATTAGCGATCTAAAATTGGCAATTAAACATTTCTTTAGCCAAAATATAGTTTAACCGATACAACTAAAAAGGAATAAATTACAATACCCTTATATATAAAATCAATTCATATTGCTAACTTATATTCACGTACTAAAGTTGGAAATACAAAGTTTTAATTCAAAAATATCAATGAATATAGATTAATCTGTGTTCCTTATATTTTCTTATATTAATTATTCTTTTATTAATTCTCATCTACATAATTCTCAAGAAAAATTTGGTCAATTAAAATATTGTTCGTTATTTTGCGAACTACAAACAAAGTATTCTTATGCAAGAAAAAAACATTTTAACCCAAAAACAAGAAGTGTTAGTACGCTTTGCCAAGGCTATGGGACACCCAACACGATTAACAATTTTATTGTTTTTAGCCCATCAAGAAAGTTGTTATTTTGGAGATATTCACGATGAATTACCTATTGCAAAAGCAACTGTTTCCCAACATTTAAAAGAATTAAAAGATGCTGGATTAATTCAAGGTGAAATTGAAGCTCCAAAAGTTAAATATTGTATAAACAGGGAGAATTGGAATATAGCAAAAGAAAGCTTTTCTGGATTATTCTTAGAGTTACCTGAAAAAAAAGTTTGTTGTAAATAAGAAATTCAATTAATCATAATTATTAATAATAAAAACAAATCAAGAAATGGAAATTATTGTATTAGGAACAGGTTGTTCAAGTTGTAAAGCTCTTTACAAATCAGTTGAAGATGCTATTAAGGAATTAAACATCGAAGCAAATCTAACTAAGGAAGAAGATTTGATGAAAATTATGGAATATAATGTTATGCGTACTCCTGCTTTAGTTATTGATGGCAACGTTGTTTCTTCGGGAGTTAAGCTTTCTGTAAATCAAATAAAAGAGTTATTAACCAAATAAAATCATAAGAAAATGAAAAAGATAATCTTATTAATAACATTAGTTATTATATCTGTAGCATGTGGTGCAAAAGGAAATAAAACTGAAACCCAAACCACTGTTAAAGAAAACGTAATAGATAAACCCAATAGAATAGAAATTCTTTATTTTCATGGAAAACAACGTTGCATAACTTGTAAAAACATTGAAAAGTATAGTAAAGAAGTTGTTGAAAATGATTTTGCTAAAGAACTAAAAAATGGAGATATTATTTTCAAGGTAATTGATTTTTCTACTCCAGAAGGAGAAGCTATTGCTGATAAATATGAAATTTCCTTTTCTTCATTACTAGTAAACAAATATACTAATGGAAAGGAATCTATTAATGATATGACTGAACATGGATTTGCTACAGCAAAAGAAAAAGAAGCAGAATTTAAGGCTGGCTTAAAAGAAAAAATAAATGAGCTTCTAAAGAAGTAATATCTTATGGAACTCATACAAAACCTATTAGATAATTCTAATATTCCTTTCTTTACAGCTTTTCTTTTAGGATTATTAACAGCATTAAGTCCTTGTCCTTTGGCAACTAATATTACAGCAATTGGTTATATTTCTAAGGATATTGAAAACAAGAAAAAGATATTTATAAATGGTTTACTTTATACATTAGGAAGAGTTATCGCTTATACAATATTAGCTTGGGTATTGATATTAATTCTTAAAGAAGGAGCCTCAATATTTAAAATCCAAAAATCAATTTCTAAGTATGGGGAAATGATTCTTCCTCCTCTATTACTTTTGATTGGTTTATTTATGCTCTTTGGCAAATATCTTAATCTCCCAAAGATTGGATTAAATAAAAAAGGAAAAAATGTAAAATCAAAAGGGATTTGGAATGTATTAGTACTTGGTATTGTCTTCGCCTTAGCTTTTTGTCCAACAAGTGCAGTGTTCTATTTTGGGATGTTAATACCTATGTCTGTTGCTGATTCAATGGGTTATTTTCTACCAATTGTGTTTGCAATTGCAACAGGATTACCTGTAATTATTGTTGCTTGGATTTTAGCATTTAGTGTATCAAGCATTGGTAAATTCTATAACAGAATGACTTCATTTGAAAAATGGATGAGAATAATAATTGGTATTATCTTTCTTATTGTAGGTGTATATTATATGTTTATCTTTTATTTCTAAAATAACATAGCTCAATCAAAAAATTAAACAATAAATTATATGCGAATTTTAATTCTATGCACAGGAAATAGTTGCAGAAGTCAAATTGCAGCAGCTTGGTTACGTCACTTTGATTCTACTTTAGAAGTATTTTCAGCAGGAACTCAGCCAGCAGATAAAATAAGTGAATTAGCTGTTAAGGTAATGGCTGAAGAGAAAATAGATATTAGTAATGAAAAACCTAAACATGTAAACCAATTTACTGGACAAGAATGGGATTACTTAATAACAGTATGTGGTGATGCAAACGAAAATTGCCCAATATTTACCGGAGAAGTAAAACATCGTTTCCATTTTGGATTTAATGATCCCACAAGAGTTAATGGTAATGAATCATTTTTAATGAGTATTTTACGCAAGACAAGCAAAGAAATAAAAAATACTATGGCTGAATTTTACCTTACAGAAATTCAAAAATTAGAAATACCAAAATGCTCTTGTAAAGGTGGGTGCTAAATAGAAATCAAAAAAATAACATTTTAAATATAAAGAATATGAAAAAAATATCATTATTAGTATTGGCACTTATAATAAGTGTTGGTGCAATGGCTCAAAAGCCAACAAAAGGAGTTGAAGTATTATACTTTAAAGCAGAACTTGCATGTTGCCAAGCAAAAGCTTGTAATAACTTAGAAAGCATAACAAAAGCAATTATTGAAAAAAACTTCAAGTCAGATAAAGTTAGTTTCAAAACAATAAAATTAGCAGACCAAGGAAACAAGCCATTAATTGATTTATATAAAGCAAAATCTCAAACAGTAGTATTAGTTAATGCAAAAAAGAAAAAAACTCTTGATGTATCTGATATTGTAAGAAAGTTTGCCAGACATAATGACCAAGCTACATTTGAAAAAGAATTAGTAGCTAAAATTAAAGGAATCCTATAAATAAACAATTGATATGATACAAGTATTTGCAGATTGGTTAGTTTATTCTGTATTTGGATTAGAAGAGAAAAGTCATTTAGGAAGTGCCGTTAATTTCTTCTTTTACGACTCAATAAAGATTCTTATCTTATTATTCCTAATAAGTAGTTTAATGGGAATAATAAATGCTTATTTCCCTATTGATAAACTTAGAAATTATCTCTCTAAACATAAACTTTATGGATTAGAATATCTATTAGCTTCTCTTTTTGGTGCAGTAACTCCATTTTGTTCATGTTCTTCTGTTCCTTTATTTATTGGATTTGTAAAAGGAGGAATTCCTTTAGGGGTAACATTTTCTTTTCTTATTACATCTCCATTAGTTAATGAGGTTGCTGTTGCTATGTTCTTAGGTACATTTGGATTAAGAATAACCTTAATTTATGTATTAAGTGGAATAATCTTAGGTGTAATAGGTGGTTATGTTCTTGGTAAATTTAAATTAGATAATTTATTAACTCCTTGGGTTAAGAATATTGAAGCAAGTTCAAACTTAGAAACAGCAAAATGGGAAGGAGAAAAGACTCCATTCTTAAAACGATTACCTACAATAATTCATGACTCATGGGGAATTGTAAAAGGAGTATTATTATATGTTTTAATAGGAATTGGAATTGGAGCAGCAATGCATGGCTTTGTTCCAGAAGGTTTCTTTGAACATTATATGTCAAATACAAATTGGTTTGCTGTTCCTGCATCAGTAATTTTAGGTGTACCTATGTATGCAAATGCTGCAGGAGTAATTCCTATAATTGAAGTATTTGTAGCAAAAGGAGTACCTATAGGAACAGCCTTAGCATTTATGATGGCTGTTGTTGGATTATCTCTTCCTGAAGCAACAATGCTAAAAAAAGTAATGACATGGAAACTAATAGGTATATTCTTTGGAACTGTTTCCTTTTTTATTATTATACTTGGATACTTCTTTAATTGGGTTTTATAATTCAAAGAATAAAAGAAATGAAGATTAAGAAGAAAATTTCAAAATAAGTAGTAAATTAAAACAATAGTAATATGGAATCAAATGAAAAATGTTTGTGTAATACAGGAAGTTTTAATGTAGTATGCTGTTCTGGAGCTTCAGATTTAGGTCATTTATCAGATATAATTGCACGTAAATTATCAAGTAATAAGGTAAGAAGAATGAACTGTTTAGCTGTAATTGCTAATGGCAATACATCTTTAATAGAAACCTATAAACAAGCCAACGTATTAGCAATAGATGGTTGTTCTGGAGATTGTAGTAAAAAAATATTAGAAAGAGCAAGAATTACTGACTTTAATCATTTGCGCTTATCTGACCTAAACTATAAAAAGGGAGAAACGCCAACTAATGAAGAAGAGATAGATTCTATTTATGAAATAGCAAAAAACATATAATCTAAATGAAAAAAATATTCAAAATCACATTAGTTTTATTGAACTTTGCTTTTATTAATGTTATAAATGCTCAAGAAATAAAGGTTATTGACACTGACTTTTCAAAAGGACAACTAAAAAATGTCCAAACAATTAATTATTATGATTTGATAAAATTCCATGGGCATTCTTGTGATGGTTTACTTGAAGGAATGCAAGCACTGCAAGTGGGGTTGAAAGAGCTTTATCCTGATGGAATAATTGACAGAACTAATACAAGAGTTATTAGTAAACCATCTCCTTGCCTTACTGATGCTGCAATTTACATTACAGGAGGAAGATACCAGTATAATAGCTTTTATGTAAGTAATGATTTTGAAGGATTATATATTATTCAAAGAATTGATAATAAGAAAACAATTCAAGTAATAAGAAATAAAGGAGTAAAGCCAATGGTAATTGACAGTTTAGGAAACCTTGCTATAGAACAAAAACTATCTTACGAACAACTACAAGACCTTCGAAAATTAGAAGAAAAATATGCACAATTTCTAAAAGCTACACCTCCAAATAAAAACTTCACAGCAAAAGAAATAAAAGACTATAATTGGAACCCTATCCTTAAATCCGACTTTATAAAAACAGATATTATTAATAAAAACAAGAATTAAAGTTCAAAATAAGATTAAAGGCTCAATGTAAAAATCCAGAAACTAATATACCCCACCTGAAGACTACATAAGGTGGGGTATATTCTTAATAAAATATTATTCTATTCATGTATATAAGAATAAGAATAATTTGGATAAGAGAAAAAATAAATAAATAAATAAATAAATAAATAAATAAAATAGCTATCTTTCTCTTTTTTTATTCAGCAATAACATGTATTTGTTGATTGCTTACTTTTCCTGATATTGTGGTTTCGGAGCTTGGTGTTATGTTTAATATTGCTGATTTGAAGTTTGCTTTCTTTAAATCAACAATTCCTTTTCTACTTTCTAAAAGAAAATTGGTTATTGATAATTTTTTTTCTGAATAGAATTTTGCATTGTTAAGCTTAACCTTCATTGATGGTTTGCTTATGTTTGATTCATAAATTAGTAATGCTCCATCGCTAAGTTCAACATCCATAATTTGATCTTTAATGAAAAGTCTTAATTGTTGTGATGAACCTAAATCTTCCTTTGTTATGGTAATTGTTCCATTATTTACAAAGCTACTTCCTTCTTTTTCTTGTCCTGAGGATATGTAGTCTTTTACATCGGTTCCTAAATCGTAGTGATTTTTCTTACTGTCTTTTTTTATTATCACCCTAACATCTCCGCTTACAACTAATTTATATATTCCATTAGGAATGTCTGACCAATGAGGACCAACTTGCTCTTGTGAAAATCCTTTAATAGAAAATAAAAGGGCTAAAATTGCTAAAAATATTGTTTTTGATTTCATTGCGTTTAGTTTTAATTGGTTTTAGAAAGCAAAGTTAATTAAGTTTTTCAATAATTGGTAGCATTAAGGGTATAAATATTTATTATATCATCAATAATGCTTCATTAATTTATATTTTTATAAAGGAAAAGGCTACCTAAATGAAGTGCACCCCAAAAGTTAGACAAAAAACTTTTGGGGTTTATTATTTATGTCCAAACACACAATTGAAGAGAAATTGAAAATAATTTCTCTAGTAAAAGCGGGAAAGCCAATCCGTCGTATA
>Ga0316605_10000169_pt1 | contig 59852 bp, 40 predicted proteins | sample OWC_soil_day20_n_FD_207666 | JGI IMG/M metagenome (GOLD analysis project Ga0316605, IMG submission 207666) | Wetland soil microbial communities from Old Woman Creek delta, Ohio, United States - OWC_soil_day20_noCT | ecosystem: Environmental > Terrestrial > Soil > Wetlands | place: USA: Ohio...
AGGAGCCACCTTTGTATAAATAATCGCTTACTACTTTGTAGCGAAATGCATCGGTAATGGGTTCTTTTCTTAAATTTTTGTCCATGTTGATTTGGGTTTTTGTGTCAACTTTTTTCAGGACAAGTCATTGATGTAAGGCTTTTTTAGATTAAAGTCTGATTCCATTAGATTAAACCTCCCTTTAAAGTCAAAGATAAAGGACTTACAAAATGCAATTTTTCCTCTTTTATGGACCAATTGAAAATATTATGCCTAATTTTGCCGAATAATTTAAAACAAAAAAAATTATGTCAACAGCAAATAAGTCAGACGTGAGAAAAGTTACCGTTCACGTTTTACAATCCATGAAGCTAAAAGGCGAAAAAATATCAATGCTCACAGCATACGACTATACAATGGCAAAATTGGTTGATAAGGCCAATATAGATATAATACTTGTGGGAGATTCCGCTGCAAATGTAATGGCAGGATACGAAACAACTCTTCCAATAACATTGGAAAACATGATATATCATGCGGCTTCAGTTGTTAGAGCTGCCGATAGAGCATTAGTTGTTGTTGATTTGCCTTTTGGTACATACCAAGGTAATTCAAAAGAAGCTCTTTGTTCAGCAGTGAAAATTATGAAAGAAACGGAAGCCAATGCAGTAAAGATTGAAGGAGGGCATGAGATATTGGAATCAGTAAACAGAATACTTACTGCAGGAATACCAGTAATGGGACATTTGGGACTTACACCTCAATCCATAAATAAATTTGGAACCTATATTGTTAGAGCAACAAATGAAGAAGAGGCAAAAAAACTAATTGAAGATGCCCATGCCTTAGAACAAGCAGGCTGCTTTGCTTTAGTTTTGGAGAAAGTGCCTGCAAAATTAGCACAAAGAGTAGCACAAGAACTTCGCATCCCAGTAATTGGTATTGGAGCAGGAGGGGGAGTAGATGGTCAAGTTTTGGTTATTCACGATATGTTGGGAATGACACAAGAATTTTCACCTCGATTCCTTAGACGTTATCATCATTTAGGAGAAGAAATAACTAATTCAGTTAAGCAATACGTTGCAGACGTAAAAAGCCAAGACTTCCCTAACGAAAAAGAACAATACTAATTTTTATATTTTAAAGAAGATTCTAAACAAAATTAGATAGCAGATTAATCAAAATTTGCAAATAAAAAAAGAGACGAAGCCATTTGGTTTCGTCTCTTTGTGTTTAGAGTGGATGATAGTTTCTTTTATTTAGTTACTACCATTTTCTTGGTTATCTTCTTGCCTTCAAATTCCATTGCATAGTAGTAAATGCCTTGAGGAAGGTTGAGTTTATCAAGTAGAATTTCATGTTTACCTTCAGAGTAGAACTTGTTTTCACTTATGATTAATTGTCCCATGTTGTTAATTACCATAAATCTTGTATTGCCTGCATTTGGAAGAGAGAATGAAATAGTAGTTGAATTGTTTAGAGGGTTAGGAACATTTTGGCTTAATGTGAATTCATTAGCCTCAGGTTCATCATCCAATCCAATAATGTCAACAACTTTGAATATCATTGTTGTGTCGTTAGAACGGTTAGCATCAAATGGATAGTCAACCCAAGCAACAATATTATATGCTCCATTGTCAACTCTTGGAATTCTTTGTGCAAAGGTCATGTAGTAAATTTGATTTGAGTTAGGTTCTCCAAATGTCCAATCGAATGATTGTACTACTGGATTTAACCAATCTCCATTTATTACATATCCAGCATTTACCATAATTGGCACTCCAAGTGTTCCAATATTTCTTGCTCTTAATTGAACTTTAGACATTATATTAGAAGTGTTTTCAATATGAATTGTATCTGCTTTTGCATCTCTAATTCCCATATATAGAGTACAAGTTGTATCGTTTTCTCTATTATTGTCATTACCTATCTTCACATATCCACAAATTCCATGATAAGGAGCATTAGCTCGAGGAAGTGTTTGTGCAAAGTAATGGTGTCCCATTTGTCCTGAAACTAAAGTACCATTATTACGGAAGGTTTCTTCGTGAGCATTTGTCCTATCTCCATTGTAGTAGTAACCAACAGTAATGCTATCAATACCAACAGAACTATTATTTGAGAAAGATAATTGAACTCCTATTTGATCAGTTCCATAATCATCAATTGTTACATATTTTGCTTCAATATCTTGAGTTGATATTGCCCCTAAAACTCTTCTAAATAAAGTATCATTATATCTGTAATAGTCTCCATCAAGTGCTGTCCAAACCTTCAAATTAGTTGTTCCGTAAGATGAATGGAATGGAGTATTGAATGTGTAATGATATTCTTCGTTCCTGAAAAGTGCAGGACTAAATGTAATTGTTTCTACAACGGCATCATGTCCTGGAAGTTTATAGGCAACAGGTAGTTGATTTATACCATCAATTCCTATGTTCTTGATGTGAATAACAACATTTATGTCATTATTAGCAACAACTTGTTCTGCAGGTTCTAAAATTTCAATTAACTTAACATCTCTTTGAAGAGGTCCAATACGTTTGACTTCACATAAGGAGTCATTATCAGAATAAAGGTCAGTTGGGTTTAGTCGTGTGAAAGCACAAATATTAAAATTATTAGGTAAGCTGTCAAATACAACCCTTCCTCCAGCAAATGTGTATACTGCAGTATCTTGAGGATTAATGCCAACAGTATCAAATACATCTTCGCATCTTGGGATATGCATTCCGTATGCAGTATAGCACACGGTATATTTATGTATTTTTTCAGAACCGTAGTTTCTTACTATAACTTTTGGATAGAAAGTTGAACCATAAGTTGGTGTTTCACTAGGAGTAAGGTTAATTTGAACAACTCCAGCATCTTGAGGTCGTAGAGCTCTCTTAATTTCAAAGTTATCTATTGCAACACCATCATTTACAGATGTGCTTGAACGGAACACAAATCGGAATTGAACGGAATTACCTAAGTAACGATTGATACTTTGAAGAGAGAATAAGTGTTTAGTCCAAATTGCATTTCCTTGGAACCTATTAGAGTCGTTATTGTACCAATTTTGAGCTCCTGGGTCGCTAACTACTCCTAAACGTGCCCATTCTCCTTCAATACCATATTTTTTGTAATCTACATATATAAAAGTACCAGTATTCATTGCTCTACGCATCATGAAAGTCATAGTATCTGGTTTTATAAGTCCTATATCAAAAATTGGAGAGTAAAGAATACTTTCATTATTTTCTGGATGTCTTCCAGTAAGTTTTGTCTTCCAGCAATTTGGAGTTGAATAAGGTCCATTGATTGTTGTGTTTGCAGGGTCAGGAGTTCCAAATTCCCAGCAATTGTCAGGAAGTAGAGGATTGCTATTTGGAGCATAGAAGTCATCATATCCTTCATCGTCAAATTCTGTTTTGTAAGGTACAGTAAAGGTTTTAATAATATAAGTATTTTTTCTTATAGTATCATTTAGATGATAAGGATCATCTACAGCATCAACCCAAGCAACAAATTGAGTAAGACCAGTTGGAATTATTGCATTTGCTCTTAAAGTAACTTCAACTCTTTCTGCAGGAGCCAATGAACCATTCCAGTTAAGAACATCAGGAGTTCCGTTCATTGTCCAATTAATTGTAGCGCTATTAAGAGTTGATGTACCAGTATTTCTCAACACAACTCTAATGTCGTTATTTTGTACATTTAAGAAATCTCCAGGTTGAGTGAATTTAACTAATTCTGCATTTATAGGAGTAGTATTTCTAACTAATACTTTGTAATCTTCAACTTCACCAAGTGTTGGAGACTCATCTGCACCATACGGCAAATTACCTCCTCTTCCTTGCCAAATCATAACTCTCATTCTTGTATAACCAGTTAGAGTATTTGCAGGAACAATAACTTTTCCTTTTGCTAATGAATCTGACCAAATTGTGTCATCGAAAACTTTTTCTGTTGGTTCAAATATACCATTTCTATCCCAGTCAATAAATACTCTTGTCCATCCACCTATAGCATTTTCAGATTCAAGATTAGAAGGTTTGTCACAACTAATGTATATTGAGTCATAAATTCCTTTAAATAATGTTACTGGAGTAATTGTGTTAGTATAGTCGGTATAAGCTATACCAGAGTTATTAGATGCATTATCCATGTTTCCCATTTGTACTCTTGTGATATCTAATGAGTTTGCATTTTGTGCAACAGAATTAGGATAAATAGTATTACCATTTTTAGCTTTTACTAACCATATTGAAGAAGTATCATTAACAGCAATTGAGTCATTAGGAACATCAACCCATGCACGTATTTTATAATTTGTTATAGCACTAAAGTCAGCTAAAGAGTCAAACTTATAAATCAAATGTCCATCTGGAGCAACTGCTTGAGTGCAACGTTCAGTTACATTTATTATAGGAGAATTAGCAGGAGTTGTTTTTTGAATACTATATGTAATGTCAAAGTTTTGCATTGGCATAGTTCCATAATTAGAAACCTTGACTTTAATGGTGTCTGCAGCAGTCATATAAACCCAACCATCAAGAGGTGGTTCAACAGGTCCTTGTCCTTCTAATCCAATTGCTGCGCCATCAATATCCGAACGATCTAATAGAGTTACCCTTATTGGAGTATAGTAGCTTTCGCAAGGGAAAGAACCACTTAAATTAACTCTCAAATAGAATGTTGAGTCTGTGAAGAGTTGTGAAGTTCTGTATTTCATTGATTGAGCATAAGCAGTTGGAGAATAGAAAGGAGTTGAGGTTGAATCAGCATACCATTTAATTGGAAGAGAGTTTATTTGAGAAGCCCAAGGTTCAGCCCATGTTCCATAGTGGATTGCAGTGTCGTGAGTTATTGGTTGAGGGGGAGAAACACGTGAGTTAACTGTAATATATGCAGAAGTATCGTTTACCTTAACATTATCTTTGTTTAAAGAAACTATTGTTCTTAATCTCCAAGTTGTGTCAGTAAGTCCAAGCGGATAGAAATTAGCTAATGTATTAAATGTATAAACAAGTTGTTGACTCTTCTGTATTGCATCCCAATTAGTTGTTCCGTCATTATAAGGAGTGGCAGTAGAAATCAATAATAATTCCCTTGCATAAATGTCAGGTCTACCTTCAACTTGGTAGCTCATCCACAATGAGTCATTTAATCCAATAGGTTTCTCTCCAACGTTCTTAATTGTTATCTGAACAGGAGTGTGGAATAATTTACATCTATCAGTTATAGGAACAGTGTTGAGTGCTTGCATGTTATATGCAGGTATAATAATTATATTGGAATGAATAGTGTCATTTATTCGAATTGTATCACCATAAACTGTTGTATAAATACATAAATGTAATTTATTATTTACGCTTCTAAAATGAAGCGGAGGGTATAATTTATTTGTAAGTGTGAAGTCTACTGAAGTCAATGATGAAATGTTTTGAACAAATGATTCTGATATGCTTTGAATTATATTTGTAGTGTCTGCATTATATTTAAGTACAGCAGTTATTCTTAAGCTATCAATTCCATATAAACCAAAGTTTTTAACTCTTACAGAAACTGTCATAGGATCATTTTCTAAATAACTTGTAATAGAGTCAGGAGCAAGAATGCTTGTTGGACCAAAGTCAACATTGGAGAATAGGAACTCATAAGCTCCAATTGTAGGTCTTGGAGACATAGGTCTAAAATTACCTAAAATATCTTCAACTAATCCATCCAATGGTTCAGCAGCACGAACTACTTCTGAAGGATATATAATATTAAGTACAGAATCTGATTCAAACGGATTATATGCAGAAATAGACATTGCATCTTGTGAGTTTGCAGTTTGTAGTGCAGTAACTGTTTGCTTGTTTCCTGACCAATAAATTGGGTTTAGACCATTTGAAATATAATTATTGTTATTTGAAGCCATAACTTGAGTTGAAGGATTAGTTACATAGTATGCAAATCCTTTTCCTGAGTTATCAAGATTATTATTTAGAACTTTAATTCTTGAACAGTTTGTCCCAATATTTAAACTCTTAGAATTTCCACTATTATTACTTGCTCTTACCTTAATTGTGTTGTAGTATATATTAGTATTTGAAACAGAGTCCATATTTAAACCAACATAATTTAAAGCTGTGGTTGCGTATATTCCACTTAGAGAGATTGAATTATTAGCTATTAAGGCAGGAGAAAGAACAGATACATCAACCTTTTTAATATCAAAACCTATTCTTACAGCAGTTCCTCCCTCAAGATATACATCATTCTTTAGAATCTCTAAAATATTTGATATATTAGAAATTGCAATTGCTGATGAAATGTTAGCATTAGCATATTCTCTAAATTTATTTTGAGTAATATAAAGTTCTTTTATACCTTTTACATCTATACCTTTATAAGCAAATGCTTTAAAGAATGAATTTGTTATACTTAGCTTGCTTGAGTTTGAATCAGGAAGGTCAGAAGATAAACCAACTGCTCCTCCATTGAACAACATATTATTAAATGAAAGGTCATTGTTTATTCCTGTAATATTTATAAGATTAGTCACTTCATTATTTGTCTTAATTCTTGGAGAAGATGAAATGACAACTCCATTAAAGTTAATATTTGAAGAATTGTTTGCAATTTCTACAACAGATGTATAAATTGTGTCAAAATTATTAAATCTAAGATTTTCAAATCTAACGTTAGAAGTTCCATCCAATTTTAAAACATATTTATCAGTGTTTGTTCCTGCATTGTAAGTTATAAATACATCATTACTATCAGGTGCATTCCCTCTAAAGGTTATAGTATTACCATTTTCTGTTCCTGCGATTAATGGAATTGTGATTTGTTCGTTGTATCCATCAACTTTAGGGTTTATGTCAAAAACAACATGTCCACAAATTCCAGAACTAATCAATGCACTTACTGCATCATTGATTGTTGTATAATTACCTCCAGTACCTATTGTGAAGTGAGATGTGTCGGTGCTGTTTCCAATACATGCAGAAAATTCAAATTCTACAGTATCATTTGAGTAAATAGAATCACAAGCAAGATTAGTCCAAGCTTGAATTGTGTTTATTCCAGATATGAAAGTATGGTTTCCAATATTTACAGTTTGAGTGTCTCGTGGGGCTAAATTACCAGTCCAAGTATAAGGAGTTTGTTCAACATCATTTATTTTCCAATGAATAGGAGTTGATGTTAAAGCTGCAGAACCATAGTTTTTCAATTTAACATCTATAGGAATAGAAATACCTGACATTACAATAGATGTTGAAGGATTTACAATTTGAGTCAATCCTGCTTCACAGTCTGGAGCTGGAGCAACATTTACTGCAACAGGAGTTCTAACACTTGAGCATCCAAACTTATCAACGTTAAAACGAGTATTTGGTCTTAATCGACTGGGTTGAGTTGGAGAACCAGTCCAAATACATGCGTTTGTTGATGCATGTCTATAAGATAATACTGAATTAAATGAAGTTGCTGAATATTTAGTACTTACTTTTCTGGCGTCAGATTCTTGTCTTGAAAAACAAATTTCAATAATCAAATTTGATGTTCCGTCATAATAAAATGGATCAGCGAATTGAAGGTTTCTCCATCCATAATTTGCACTTGAATTTGTAATTTGAACCGTATCATTAAATACTTCTGTTAATCCTGTTATCCATGTAGTTAAAGATTCTTCGTTAGTAGTGCCAATCTTTATGGAGTAGTCTGTTAATGTAGCAACTCCAGAAGCACTTAAGATATCGAACATTATACTATTTATATTACCTTCAGTTAAACCTAAATTGCTTAACTCAGAAGCTTTGTATAAATATTGTTCTTTAACGTTTTTAACATTTCCATTAAATGGAGAAGGGTAGGCAGTTAATGCATTTGCAATATTTGAATCTCCAAGTTGAATTGTGTCATATTCTAAAAGCATTGAACCTACATAGAAAGTATCATTTTCATATAATATTGGAGTAGTATATGTAATTCTGTCTAATTCATGATTTGTGAAATTTGAATTATACCATATCAAAACATCAGTTGGATTAACTCCAGTAGCTGTTAGAGTTGCAGTTGTTGCATAAGGAATATTGACAGTAGATGCAATTGGAGAGTAAGGAGTTTTTAATGAAGTAATTTGCATTCTTGCTGTATCATTCAAATGAATTACATCTGCACTATGATTAGAATGACAAACTAAATTAAATGTTTTATCAGATGTATTAGAAGCTAAATTAATTGTTTGAGGTATAATATAAGTTATTGTATCATTAGGAGCTACAGTAACATTACAAGTGTCATATACAGTATTAACTAAAGTTGTTCCATCATAAACTTTTAATAATAATGGAGTAGAGGTACAAGGACTTACCCCTGTATTTGTAATTTCTACTTCAACTTGTTCATCTGTTAGAGTACATACAGACGTTCTATTAACTCCAACTAATTTAATAGAAGCAACACCAGGGTCAATTGTAGGAATACCACTAACAGTAATATTATATGGAGCCTTAAATCCGAAACAACCATTATCTCTTTTCCATATTTGCGCAGTATCTAATGTTGAAATTGTCAATGGAGTTGTGCTTATTGAAGGAGTCCAACCATTTGAATCGACTGCACTTCTATTTGTTCTAATTAAACCAGCAGTATTATTCGGTATCATTTTACCAGGTCCAGTCCATACTGATGTTGGAACATTAGTTGCTGTGTTGAATGTAGCACCATTATATGTTACAGCATCAATAATTGTTCCTGTTGCATCTTTAATTAAGAATCCAGCTTTTTGAGCTGCAGTAAAACTAATAGAACCAATATATAATGTTTTTAAAGAATCAGGAGTTGTTCCTATTGGGGCATTTGCAAATTGTAAAACAACAGATGTGTTAGGATATATTAAATAATCACCAAATGTTACAGTTTTTGTCATAGTTGCAGCTAAAGCAACACTATTTCCCGAAACAAATGATAACTGATGCCCATTAAGATTAATTGCTCCATTACCATAGTTAGATAATTCTATTGCACAGTTAGCAGTAACCCAAGCTGGAAGGTTTGCAGTTTGACCTATTGCATTTGCTGCTTTTGAAATTTGAATTTCTGAAATCTTAAGCATAGGTATTTCTTCTTTTCTTGAGAAATAGAATGTTGTATCATTATATAATCTATTAGTTTGGTATGTGTGAGTTTTTAAGACAGGAATTTCATCAGTATTTCTTAAGAACCAGTATATAGAATCATTAGATGTAATTGATAAAAGAGCAGAATCTCCATAATTAATTGGAAGATTTTGTGCAGGTAATGCAGTTAGCTGAATTCTTGAATTTACATAAAAGACAGCAGTATCATTAGTTCTAATTGTGTCTGCTGCTAAAACAGAAAATGCTGTAACTTTAAACTCTCTATCTGCAGTTGTTACTCCAAAGTTATATGGATTTCTAAATCTATAAGTGTATACAGAATCAGGAATAACAAGGTAATGGATAGTATCTTTTTGAATGTTAGGAATAGTGAGATTATCTATCTTATACCAAAATTTAAGGTTATTCGCTAATATTGTATTATTACTAATATTCTTAAATTGAATGTTAATATATTCATTTTCTAATCCACAAGCAGAATAAATTGTATTTCCATCTGAAGCAACTAATACATCTCCTCTGTCAATCCATGCTTTCATTACATATATATTACTTGGTGGAGGACTAAACTCGTCTGCTCCAATACAAGGTTGAGTTGTATTACGTGCTCTATAATTATTGTCGTCTAATACTTCTGAAATAGGAGTTCCTTTATAACAAACATAAGTGTTAGTTGTTGAAAGATTATCAAATGAAGGGAATAGTGGTCCATAAATTGTACTTGCTAAATCGCCACTGCCTCCTAAAGCAGCATTCCATTCATCAAGAGTAGAACAATTTGTAGTATTATATCTCCATAAAATTGTACTTGAAGGAGATATCAAAGTATTTAATTTGTAATAAATATTATTGCTAAAACTGATAATTGATTGAGTTGTTGTTTTAGCATGTACACCTACTCCATAACCATCGCTAACAACAATATTATTTTTGATAGATATATTTGTTAGAGGTTGGTTTGTAGAACCATTTCCAATTGCCATACCAAAAGAAAGTAGTCCATCAGAATTTAAATCACGAGCATAAATATTATTATATGCAATTTTAACATCATTACCTGACATAAAATTAATACCAAAAATATTTGATGTTGAAGGAGATGTATTATTGTTATGAATGCTAATTTTATTATTAGCTATTACTGAAGGTGTAGTGGAAGCAAGAGCAAGGTTAACACCAATTGCACTTACATTATTTATTAAAAATTTATTCTTGCTTATAGAGAAGTTCTTAGAAGAAGAAATCATAATATTATAGTTAGTATTGGAAGATGTAGTTAAATTATTTATAAATTCATTTTTTTCAATAACAACATCTTTAGAATAATTTATAGATATTGATTCATTGCTGAAATTGGTAAATGTAGATTTTTTTATGGTAATTCCTTCAGTTAAACTTGTTGGAGAATTTCCTTGAATAATAATATGGTTAAAAACAGCTTTCCCGTTAATTCTACAACTATCGATAGTTATATATTTTGCAGCTCCAATATTAACAAAATAATATGGGTCAACATTATTAGAGTTTGGATTTCTCATAAAACCACAATCTTTAAACTCAATGTTTGATGATTGATTATTCATTTCTATAATATTTGCTGTCCCTGGTATTAATGTGTCATTTACAACAGCAAAACTATCTGCAGAATAAAAATTAAATTTCTCAAATTTTAGATATTTAGCACCAGCAAAATCGTAACTCTTATTTGTTGTACGTATAGGTTTCAAATTTACATACTGTGCTGGAGAGGCACTGGTGAACTTTATATAATTTGTAATTGAAGCACCGACAATGTTAATTGGAAATACTAATGTGTCTGTATAGAATGTCCCTACAGGTAGATTTAAAACTTTAAATGTTACTGGTCCTGATATTCCACAACCTTTTAGCATTGCAAATGCTTCTTTGAAATTTCCAAATGTTCTATCAGTAGTAATCCCTGTAACGTTTCCAATCGCATATACTCCATTAAGAGGTCCGTTACATGATACTATTCCGAAATATCCACTTTGGTATATAGCAGTATCATTTGTAGGTTCCCAATCTATTTGATTAATAATTGAATCTGTCCATATTTTTACATGACGATATCCAGGAGTAAATGTTAAACCTGAAGGCAGTGTATAGTTAATTGAACTATATGGACGACTAGTTGTATCTGGAGGTAGCATACCATTCCAAGTTCCTGCAAATAGAGAAGCGTTGTCATCTATTTGTGTGTAAATTCTTACAGCATTAAGAGTGTCAGAGCCATAATTGTTTATTTTGATTGTAATAGGAACATTGGTGTTGGCATTAACCACCATGCTTGATGGACTAACTAATGTGTCGTTAACTCCAGCATCATAATTTAATGTACAATCCTTCTTGAATATAAACTTAAAATTAGGTCTAAACCCAATTTGTCCATCAGAAGTATTGAAAGGTGCATTACATGCTCCTGCAAAACCAACAGTGCTGTACATCTGTCCTGATAAATTTCCTGCTGGAGCAACAATACTTTCTATTTTTGTTGTTCCTCCTGTTGTGTTATTAACTCCATTATCCCAACAGGTTTTTATTAAAATATCACTTTCACCATCCCATATAAAATAATTATCAAATACCAACTCCTGTTCTCCAATTGGAGGTGCAGACATTAAATCTGGCCCCATTACTTGCTGGAAATTCCCAGCATAAGGATTGATTCCAGAAAGAACAGTTGAAGGATTTAAATTTGTTATATATACACTAAAGTCTGTCATATAGAAAGGTCCAGATGCATTAGTGACTTTATATCCTAATTTAAATAATTTTCCTGCTTTAAAGCCTTTATTTCTTAGCTCAGAAGCTTTATATCTAAATTGATACATACTTCTTGCAGAGTTAGTTTTTATCATTATTTCCTGATTGGAAATACCTGTAGTTTGAAGAGTCATGGAAGTGTCTTCGCTTCTAATACTTTTAAAAGAATTCCATTTGTTAAATGAATATGGATATGTTGTTTTGTTGTATTTTACGTCATTTGCTACAATTCTCCAATATGTTATGGAATCAAATCCATTAAAAGGTATATATCCAATATAATGTCCGTTTGTATCTCTAAGAGTAGATTTGCTGATTGTTGAATTATTACCAAATTTATATTCAACATAAATAGAGTCAGCAACTGTTGGAGCTGAAGATTGAAGGAAACCAATAATAGCATCAATCCTTACATCTGTACAATTAGGATAGTTATAAACTCTTGGAGCAAGAATATTTCCGCTTTGTAATTGAGGGATTCTAACATTATTTCCCGCAGCAGAGCCTTGATATACTCTAAAATCATCAATATACCATCCTGAAAAAGTATTTGCAAGTGATGCTTGACCAATTTTAAATCTTAATTTGAATGTAGTCGCTTCTCCTATTATTGAGTTAAGGTAAAATACTTCATGTCTCCAATATGTGCTATCTAAGTTCTCTTCTAAAATATTAGTATTTCCGCCCCAGTAATTTGTTTTAAAAAAACTACCTCCCCAACTAGGAATTCCTCCTCCATAAGTAGGATCATATCCAGTTGGAGAAGTAATACCTCCAGTAAAGGTTATAGGCATCCATGTTTGACCGTTATTAATGGAAATTTGAAATTCACCTTGACCTTCAGGGTTTTGAAGCATTGGAATATGATCAAACTCAATCCTAACTTTACAACCAGTATTTCTGGTAAGTGTTGGAGTTTCTAACCAAACATCTCCACTTGTAGAATTTTTAAGCCTGATGCTTCGAGCTCCACTGTTTTTAAGGGCTGAGTTTACAGTAACATTTGTAGAATTGTTAGTATTCCAGCCAGTAGGAACCCCACTTTCAAAATCTGCATAAGTAATTAATGAAGGTTGAGCTATAGCAGCAATTCCCCATAATAAAATACTTAACCAAAGTAAAACTACTTTTTTCATAAGAATTATCTTTTATATAATTAATATTTTTCCGTATCTATAACATATTCATACAATTAATGTATAATTGTATGTGAAAATCAAATTTTTTGTAACCTACAAATATACATTATTTATGGAATACGTTCCAAACATTATAACAACTAAAAAAAACAAAAAGTAAACAACTTGAGAAAAAAATATTAAATTTGCAAAGTTAAAACAGCCATAACTAACAAATTATTAAAATAATAAAGGTATGAAAAAGTTAATCCTTTCATTTGTATTAATCATAATTTCAGCATTAAGCACAAATCTTTATGCTCAATCTCCAGAAGAAAGCTGTCAGATTATTGAATCGGAAATAAAGGAAGGAGTTTACACTAAATTTTCTGTAAATTCAAATGGAATTTTAACCTATGTTTGGACAGATAATAAAAGTGATTCAGAAACAATACTAACAATTGATCTAACGAAAATAACTGTTAGTAAGGATGTTTCAAGTAGGGGGTATAGAGTATTTATCAATTGTATTGATGGAATAGATTGCATTAATGAAAGAGGTAAATTAAGTAGCGACGAAACATATTATGCTGATTTTTCAAAAACATATTTACCTGCAAAAGATGAAAAAGGCATGGTTACAATCTACAACCAAATGATGTTCCTTTTGAAATTAGGTAACGCAAACAGATAATAAAATTTAATTTCTTTAGAATACCCAATTGTCAGAAAAAAGTGTTATATTTGCAATATAAATCATTAAAGAAAATATTTATCTATAATAAGTCCTATCGCAAGATAGATTTCTTAAAATAAAAGATGCACGTCTTTACACCCAAAAGATGTGCATCTTTTTATATGAAAGATGTGCATCTTTCTGGAATTATATCCTTGTTTTAATAATTTATATCCTTACTTTATCAAAATATAACCTTATTACAAAAGAATATATCCTTGTTTTATTTTGTTTTAAAAAGAAGTTGTAATTTTAAATGTTTTGGGAAGAAATTTATTATGTTTTTACATCCATTGCTTCTCTCAAACCAGAGCCAAGAAGAATAAAAGCTAAAACCAAAATCATGATTGCAAGTCCTGGAATAATTGCCATATAGGGTGCATCAAGAATTATATATCCATAGTTTTCTTTAATCATTGTACCCCATGAAGGCATTGGAGGTTGAACGCCTATACCCAAAAAGCTAAGACCTGCTTCTTGCAAAATAGCTGTTGCAAAATTTGATGCAGTAATAACTGTTGTTGCTCCAACAACATTGGGAAGTATATGTTTAATAATAATTCTTGAATCTTTAAAACCTAAAGCTCTTCCAGCTTCAACAAACTCTTTCTCCTTAAGTGAAAGAATTTGCCCTCTAACCACTCTTGCAACATCAACCCACATTGTTAGTCCTACTGCAACAAAAACCTGCCAAAATCCTTTACCTAAAGCAAAGGTAATTGCAATAACAAGCAATATTGTAGGTATTGACCAAACAACATTTATTAACCACATAATCAAATTGTCAACCCATTTGCCATAATAGGCTGCAATAGCTCCAAGAGTAACTCCAATAAGCAAAGAGATAATGATGGAAATAATGCCAACAGATAGACTAACTCTTGACCCAATCATAAGTTGAGAAAGCATATCTCTACCATATCTATCTGTCCCAAGAAAAAAAGTCTTTTGCTTGATTTTAAATTCAGTAGTATTTTTATTTATCGCAATTATTTCTCCATTATTATTGGCTTCTCCAGTGTAGGTTTCGCAATATAATGTATCTCCTTTCTCCCAATGTTTGTAAATAGGAGTGGAGCTATAAGGGTTTTTAGAACCGAAGGCTAAATGTTTAAAAAAGTTTCTTTTGGGAGCGTTTTTATTGTCGTATATTCTAAGAAAATCTACTTTAAAAAAAGGTTTTTTTGCAGCAATTTCTAAATATTGTTGATTAGCAAAAGGAGTTTGATCTGGAGTTATTGTATAACCCAGAACTGCAATAAGAACAAAAAAACCAATAATAAACAAACTTAACATAGACATTTTGTTCCTCTTAAGTTTTTTCCATACTTCTGAATTAACAGAAGAGTAGTTTATTTCTTTAGGTTTTCTTGATTTAAATAACATTTAGAATGCTTGGTTGAAGATTAATAAAAACTTCCTATTTATTTACACTCATAAAAGCTAAAGCGTAGAGTTTAATTTGCTTTACCATTGCTACAAGTCCATTACTTCTTGTGGGTGACAGATGAGTTGAAAGTCCAATTTTTTCAATAAAAAATACTTCAGAATCATAAACATCTTTAGGAGTTTGATGATTAAATACCCTTAACAATAGAGTAATAATTCCTTTAGTAATTACTGCATCAGAATCAGCCTTTATGTCCATTTTGCCATCAATCAATTCTGCATTAACCCATACTCTCGATTGACAACCCTTAATAAGGTTAGCCTCTGTTTTGTCTTTCTCATCAATAATTGGGCATTCTCTACCTAATTCTATAAGGTAATTATATTTATCCATCCAGTCTTCAAAAATTGAAAACTCCTCTATTATTTTGTTTTGTATTTCATCTATTGTCATAAAAAATTAATTTTTTAATTTTAATAATTCGTCAATGTATTCTCTTGTATTGGAAAGTCTTGGAACTTTATGTTGACCTCCTAATTTTCCTCTTCCTTTTAACCATACATAAAAAGAACCTTTTGGAAGATAATTAATCTTAGGTTTCTGAAGAACTAAATTTTTATATCTTTTGGCTTCATAATCAGAATTGAGTTCTTGTAAAGAAGTATCTAATATTTCTTCAAATTTCTCATAATTATTTGGCTCTTTTTCAAATTCTATAATCCATTCATGATACCTTAAATCACCTTCAATATATGGTCCTGCAGAATATTCATTCATAATAGCATCAGTAGCCTTACAAGCTATATCCAAAGCCCTATTGGAATTATCTGCAATTAGTTCTTCACCACAAAGATTAATGTAATTCTTGGTTCTTCCTGTTATTTTAAAACGATAGGGCTTTGTTTGAGTAAACATAATTGTATCGCCAATCATATATCTCCATAATCCACCATTAGTTGAAATAACCATAGCATAGTTTTTGTTTCTTTCAACCATTGAAAGATTTATTATTTTAGGATTAGCTTTTTCTATGTCTTCAAAAGGAATAAATTCATAGTAAATGCCATAGTCTAACAAAAGGAGCAAAGAGTCCATGTCGGTTCTATCTTGAAGCCCAAAGAAACCTTCAGAAGCATTGTATGTTTCCATATAATTAATGTTTGAAGGCAGTATTTCACTAAATTGAGATATATATGGAGCAAAGCTCACTCCTCCATGAAAATACACTTCCAAATTAGGCCATACTTCTTGTAAAGTTTTTCCTGTATGTTCTATAACTCCTTTAAGCAAAACCAACATCCAAGAAGGAACTCCAGAAAGAGAAACAACGTTGCTTAAAGAAACATCTTCAATCATCTTTTTTAATTTCTCTTCCCATTCAGGCATAAGAGCAATTTCTTTCTTAGGAGTACGGAAAAACTCAGCCCAATAGGGTAGGTTGTCAATTAAAATTGCTGAAACATCTCCAATAAAAATATCATTTTTATACTCGTTCTCTTGTTCTGAGCCTCCAAGAGCAAGTGAAGCTCCTGAAAATATGTTGCTATCAGTATGATTGTTAATGTATAGAGCCAGCATGTCCTTTCCTCCCTTATAGTGACACTCTTGCAAACTCTCTTCACTAACAGGAATATATTTGCTTTTGTTTGAAGTTGTTCCAGAAGACTTTGAAAACCACCTAATATCACCACTCCAAAGCACATTTTCCTCTCCTTTACGTATTCTTTCAAAAAAAGGGAGTAAAGTATTGTAATCATTTAAAGGAACTCTTCCGTTGAAATGTTCCCAATTTCTTATTGTTTGATAATCGTAATACTTCCCCCAAATGGTGTTTTTCGATGATTGAATAAGAGAGTTAAAAACATTCTCTTGAACCTCAATTGGATTTTCCATAAAATACTCAATTTGAGGTATTCTTGTTTTAATTATTTTATTAATTAACTTATTTACTATCATACTTACTACTATTTAGGTGCTTTTTTCAATAAGTATAAACCAATAAAGGTGAAAAATATTATTGGAATGAAAACTGAAACTATAGGAGGTAGATTTCCTTTAATTGAAAACACAGAAGTAACCTTCATCATCATAATAAAAGCAAAGGCTAAGGTTATTCCTGCTGCCAAGTGCATACCTGTTCCTCCTCTTGTTTTTCTTGATGAAAGTGAAACTCCAATAAGAGTTAATACTATATAAGCAAGAGGATTAAATAGTCTTTGATATTTTTCAATTAAGTAATTATTAATATCTTTAGAACCTCTTAATGATTCTTTTTCTATGAAATCATTTAGTTCTGAAAAAGTCATTGTTTCCACTTTAGCAGTATTTATATTAAATTCCGAAGGCTCCATTTTTAAATCTATCTTCATGCTGTCACCAACTATCAAATTCTCTTTCAAACCATTAATTTTTCTAATAGAATAGTTTACTAAAGTCCAATCTTTTTTTATAGAGTCATATATAATATTGTCAGCAGAAATCTTCTTTGTCAAAACATTCTTATTATTAAAGGTTTCTTTAGTAAACCTATATCCTGTAGAATTAAGATTATTAAAACTTTGAACATAAACTAAATTGTTCCTGTCGGTTTGAATATGAATATTCATGAGTTGATTCTTGTAGGGATTTCTCCAATAAACTTTTTCAAACTCAATACGAGGTTTATTTACTTGCGGAATAAGAATGTTTGTTAGATAAATATTTATTGCAGCAATTAAGATTGATGAGATTAGAAAAGGTCTTAAAAATCTTTTAAAGCTAACTCCTGAGCTCAAAATTGCAATAATTTCTGTTCTTGCAGCCATTCGTGATGAAAGATAAATAACTGCAATAAAGAAAAAAAGATGACCAAAGAGATTTACAAAATAAGGAATGAAGTTAACATAATATGTAAATATTATGGCTTTCATTGGAGCTTCTCTTTCTAAAAAGTCATCAAGTTTTTCTGAAATATCAAAAACAATTACAATTAGAATAATAAGAGCAATAGCCAAAAAGAAAGTGGCTAATAGTTGTTTGATTATATACCAGTCAATCTTCTTCAACATAAATCTTATAATCTATTTGAGACTTTTTCAACCATTTCTTTTTTCCATACATTAAAATCTCCTGCAATAATATGTTCTCTTGCTTGACCCACTAACCAAAGGTAAAAACTAAGATTGTGAATAGTAGCAATTTGAAGAGCTAAAATTTCCTTTGCAACAAATAAATGTCTTAGATAAGCTTTTGAATAAACTGAATCAACGTAATTAACTCCCATAGGGTCAATAGGAGAGAAGTCGTTTTTCCATTTTTCATTTTTCATATTCATTGTACCTTCAGAAGTGAAAAGCATACCGTTTCTTCCATTCCTTGAAGGCATAACACAGTCAAACATATCTATTCCTAAAGAAATACATTCAAGTAAATTGGCAGGAGTTCCAACTCCCATCAAATAGCGTGGCTTGTCTTTAGGTAATATTGAACAGCAATAATCAGTCAATTCATACATATCTTCAATTGGTTCTCCAACCGATAGCCCACCTATAGCATTTGCCTTACAGTCATAAGACATAACTCTTTCACAACTTTCTCTTCTTAAGTCTTTATAAACAGAACCTTGAACAATAGGGAAAAGAGTTTGAGTGTAACCATAAGGACATTCGGTTTCGTTAAATCTTTTAATACATCTGTCTAACCATAGGTCAGTTAATTTAAGAGATTTTTTTGCATATTCGTAATCGCATGGATAAGGAGTACATTCGTCAAAAGCCATAATAATATCAGCACCAATAGCCCTTTGAATATCCATAACCCTTTCAGGAGTGAAAATATGTTTGCTTCCATCAATATGAGAGCGAAAAACTACACCATCTTCAGTAATTTTTCTATTATGACCTAAAGAGTAAACCTGATATCCTCCACTGTCAGTAAGCATTGGCTTATTCCATGAGTTGAATTTTTGAATGCCTCCAGCTTCTTTAATGATTTCAATGCCAGGACGAAGATATAAATGATAAGTGTTACCCAAAATAATTTGAGCTTTAATATCTTCCTTCAATTCTCTAACATGAACAGCTTTTACACTTCCAACTGTACCCACTGGCATAAAAATTGGAGTAAGTATATCTCCATGAGAAGTTTTTATTGTTCCCGCTCTTGCGTTACAATCCTTTGAAATAGCGTCAATAGTAAATTCCATCAATAGTTATTAACAAAAAATGTTTAGAAATATTTTGACAAAATTAATATTAAAATGTGGATTTTTGATACTTTTGTTTGTTTTTATATTAATAATGACATGGATTTTTTAGATTATCAGTTTAACACAGTTGGTTTTTACTTTGCAATAATATTAGGGATAATTATCTTGTTTCAAATTATCTACTATCTCATAGTTTATGGAAGAGTAGCATTCTTTAAAGAGAATAAATTAACTACTGATGAAAAGCAGAAATACTGCCCTTCTGTTTCGGTTGTTATGTGTGTTAAGGATGATGCATATAATTTAGAAAAGAAACTCCCAATCATTTTGGAGCAGGAATATCCAAACTTTGAAGTTGTGGTTGTAAATGATGCTTCAAATGATGAAACAGAATATATGCTTAGAGTTCTACAAGAGATATATCCTAATCTTAATATTGTGAATTTATACAATAATGTAAATAGATTTTTAGGTAAGAAATACCCTCTTTCATTAGGAATAAAATCTGCAAAGAATGATATTATACTTCTTACTGAATCTGATACAATGCCTCTCAACTACAATTGGATAAGTACAATGGTGAAAGGGTTTAATCAAAAGAAAGATATAGTTTTGGGCTTTACCAATTTTGAACAAAAACCAACCTTTCTCAATACTCTTATGCACTATGAAAATCTAATCTCAGCCATGAACTACCTGGGCAATGCAATGCTTAACAATCCATATATGGGACAAGGACGCAATATGGCCTATAAGCGAGAATTCTTTTTTGAAATAGGAGGCTTTATATCTCAATACAATGTATCTGTTGGAGAAGATGATTTATTTATTAATAAAAACGCAAATTCTAAGAATACTTCAGTTGTACTAAATAGAGATTCAATAAATCTTGCTTCCCCAAAAGAGAAAAGAGAGGAATGGGTAATACAAAAGAAAAAGCATTTCAAATCTATGTCTCATTTCAAGTTTAAAGACAAAATTATTTCAAGCTTAATGCCTTTCGCAACCTTTTTCATTTATGTTTTAGTTGCTTTAAGTATAGTTTTTCAATTCCCTTGGCAGTATGTTATTTTGCCATTAGTTCTTAAATATACTTTTCAGATAATAGTTTGCTATAAATCTTCAAAAACGTTAGGAACAAAACAAGTAGCATTTCTTTCCCCTCTTGTAGAGGTCTTATTTTTATTCATTAATACTACAATTAGATTTTTCACGTTATTCACAAAAAAGATATAAATGGAAGTTTCATCAACCAACCTTACAGAAAAAGCAATAAGGGATTATCAACTTGTTTGTCAAGCAAGAGACCATGGTAATCAAAAGGCTTATGCTGACTTGATGAATACTTATCGTGAGCCCATATATTATATGCTTTTAAAGATGACTAATTCATCAACCGATGCTGACGATTTGACAATTGAAGCATTTGGCAAAGCCTTTAAATCACTTGGACAATATACTCCTGAATATGCTTTTTCAACTTGGCTATTTCGCATAGCAACAAATAACTGTATTGATTTCATTCGCAAAAAGAGAGCTAAGATAGTTTCTATTGACAACATATATACAAGTGCTGATGGAGAGCAGATAGGAATTGATATTGCTTCTGAAACCTTAGACCCTGAGGAAAAGATAATTGAAAAACAAAAAATCATAATGATGAGAGAAATTGTGAGTAGACTAAAGCCTCACTATAGAACTCTAATAGAATTGCGTTATTTTGATGAACTTTCTTATGAAGAAATAGCACAAGAGCTAAACCTTCCACTTGGAACAGTTAAAGCTAAATTATTCCGTGCAAGAGACCTTCTATATAATATTTTCAAAGAGTCAGAAGATAAGATATAAAAGTAATAATGAACTTTGAGTCTTTAAAGAATTCTAAGCATATTTCTTTTGCTAAAGAGATATACAACTCCTCTTTCCCTTTGGATGAGAGAAGAGATTTTGATTTAGTGATTGAAATGGTGGGGAAGGAAGGATTTGATTTTTATGTAATAAAAACATCTTTAGAGGATGAAACTCCGATAGGGATAATTAGCATTTGGGAGTTTAATGATTTTGTTTATATAGAGCATTTTGCAATTGATTTACCTCTTAGACAAAAAGGATATGGCTCAAAGGTTTTGAATGAAATCATAAATAAATACTCTAAACCTTTTATTATAGAAGTAGAGCCCCCAACAAACGTAGAGGCTCTAAAAAGAATCAACTTCTATAAAAAACTAAACTTTTCTCTTTTGGACTTTAACTATCTTCAACCTGCCTATTCGCCAACTCAAAACGCACTCCCAATGAACCTTATGACAAATAATATTCTTTATTTTACCAATGAAAATATCCAAAAGGCAGTTAGTTTAATTCATAAAAAAGTATATAAAGTACTATAAATTAATACTAACACCACAAATTACCCAAAAGCCTGCTTGTGGAACATTCCCTAAGTCAAAATACTTAGTGTTGTAGATATTATTCAGATTACAATATATATTGAAGTTTTTCAAATTGTAGTTTATGCTAATATCCATTGTTGTAAATGCTGGATAATCTACTTTTTGTGCAGGTTTTAAATCTTCATATTTCAAATATTGTCCCATTCTTTTTTGATAACGAAATGAAACTGTTGTACTCAATTTATCTTTATATAAAGGCAAATAAAGCTGAGCTGTCAGTTTTTCTCTAAGATAATTTAGAGCATAATTGGATATGTATTCATTCTTAATAACTTCTTGATGCATTCTTGAATAATCAATCTTAAGGGTAGTAGGATATTTCAATGAGCTAATCATTTCATTCAAAAATAGCTTAACACCCACTTCAAGCCCAAACTTACTTATTTGAGTTATGTTTTTTGACTCCCATTTATCATCAGGATTTTTCTTAACCCAGTCAATCATATTCTTACCTCCAAGCCAAAAGCCTGAAACATAAGATAGGAAATATCTGTTTCTATACTTTGAGCCTAACTCCACACTTTCCGATTCTTCCTGTTTTAAATCAGTATTTCCAATATGAGTTTTTGTTGTATAGTAAAGGTCAGTAAAGGTTGGCAATCTTGAACTTTGAGAATAGGAAGAGAATACATTTATATTATTATTTATCTTATAATCAACACTAAGGCTTGGGTAGAGTTTAAAAGCTTGTTTAAAAGCAGTGTTTTCAAAACCCAAAACACCCATAGCCATTGTAAAACCTTTATATTTAATATTATGTTGAAGCATATAGCTCAGGTTTAAACGATTATCTTTTTTAGTGTAATCACCAACAGGAGAAGACATCATAAGACCTAAAACATTGCTTAAAATACTTTCATTTCTTAGTTCCAAACCAAAATTAGTTAACCCTAATTTCGAATGATATTGCATATTGAGATTGCTCCCCAATACATCGCTTCTATGATTATTGCTTTTACCACTGTTCTTAATCAGTTCAAACTTATCATAATGCCTGTTCCAGTAAATTGAAGGCAAAAACTTAAGCTTGGAACCAAATTCTCCCTTAACTGAAGCCAAAACCGATGAAGTGTTGTCAAATTGATTTGGATAAGCAGCAGAATAGAAAGTGTTAGCACCATAGTTTTTCTTATTGTAGCCCAATTGAATATCTATTTTATTTTCTTTTAAATTTACCCTTGAGCCATAGAGCAAATTAAATATTCTATAATCACTGTTATTTATATAACCGTCCGATTGTTTGTAGCCAAATGAAAGCCTGTTGTCAACATTTTTAATCCTGTAAGCTCCACCAATCTCACCAGCAAACAATCCATAAGAACCACCTTCAAGTTTGGCTGAAAGTTCTTTTTCTATGTTTTTCTTAGTAATAATGTTTATTCCTCCCGAAAATGCAGATGCACCATAAACAATGGCAGAAGGAGAGTGAAGAATTTCTATTCTTTCGATGTCGGAAATGTTGATTGGAATGTCAAAACTGTAATGACCTGTCTGGGGATTTGAAATATTGATACCATTCAGCAAAATTGCACTCTGGTCAAAAGAACCACCTCTAATAGAAACATCGGCTTGAACGCCATGAGAACCCCTTGTTTGAATATCTACTGAGGCAGCGTAGGAGAGAAGGTCTTGAATACTTTGTGGCCTAAGCCGCCCAATTTCTTCTCGAGTGATTGTTGTAACAATCTTTGCAACTTGATTTACAGGTTCATCAGCAGAAGCCCAGATAACCACTTCATCTAAGTTTTTCTCTGCAATCTGATTAATCTTAATGGTGTCTTTTCCTTGAGCTACAGCCTCTTTTTGAGCTGCACAAGTCAGAGTAGCAAAGCTCAAAACACCAATACTAACAATCTTATGCATACTGTTATATGCACTGTAAGACTTGTTAGCAAAACGTTTAAATCGAAAGATACTCTTTCTCTTTAAATAAGTCTTGTTCATGTTTTTTGTTTTTAATTATTAATAAATTTAATTAAATTTTGTCTTAAGGTTCTGAGAAAACAAAACCTCGAAACAAGGTGCAAAATTAAAAAAATAAGCTTATTATTTTGTCTATTTAATAAAACTTTGTACTTTTGCACCCTCAAAAGGCCTCGTAGCATAATTGAATAGTGCATCTGATTACGGCTCAGAAGGTTGCAGGTTTGAATCCTGCCGAGGTCACAAAACAAGAACGCAAAGTATTGAACAAATATACTTTGCGTTTCTTTTTTATCTGTTTTATCACCTTATCCGCACCACATCCCCTTTTACAGAAATTAAGTTTGTGTAGGGGCGAACCTATGTGTTCGCACAATAATAATATTCGTTGTGTGGTATATTTCGTTGTGCGGGATATGCTACCCCACACTCCTTTATTATTAGGATATGTTATCCGATATGTTGTTGTAAATGAAGTTACGGATTAAAATCCTTATAGTAATATAGTGCGGCATTACTCATCGACTTTGTCGCTTTGCAAAGAAATACTACACGAAGAAATTTATTCATTTTTAATTATTCCTATACGATTTTGGGGTACAGATTCATTATTTTCTTCTTCTCTGATTTCAACTCCCAAAAGGTAATGAGGGAAAATCATTTCTTCACTATAAATATCTCTATACTCCAATACTATATCATCAAAATTATTATAATTAAGTACTATCGTATAATCTTCGTTTAAATTAAAGTTAAGGATAGCTTCTTTTAACATCTTATAAGATATATTCTTCCCTATATATTTATATTCCATAATATTAGATATAGTATTTTTTTGTTGTATGGGATATATTATATCCCATGTTATTATTGAACAATAAGTTTCTTAGTTTGATTTATGCTTTCATTTACAATTCTAATAGAATAAACTCCCTTTGCATAAGTACTTAAATCAATCTCTAATTCATTCATTCCTTTATTGATTTTATGCTTTAGCATAATCCTTCCAATCATATCATAAACCAAAACATCAGCCTCAGAGGTTAAGCCTTCAATTTCTAATTTAGATTTATTATTTGTTGGATTTGGATAAAGTCTTGTTATTATATTATCTGTCTGAACATTGTTTAATCCTACATAAGTCTTACAAATCATATTAGTAAATACACTTTCACATTCTTCATTTATTGATTTTACTTTATAGCAATAAGCTTGACCATTAGTTACAGCATAATCCAAATAAATTGGCATTGTTGTAGTTGTAAGAGAATCATTATTTCGATAAATAACATAAGAACTACCATTATCTTGCCAAGATACTTCAATGAAATTTGAATTAACTTGAACTGCTAAACTCTCTGGAATAAGAGGTATTGGCTTAACAGTTAAATTTAAAGCTATAATACTATCACATCCATTATTTGTTTGCATGTTTTGAGTGTATCTTCCAGTGGTATCAGCTGTAAAGCTAAATCCATAACTATTATAAATATTTCCTTGACATATTGTATCATAATAAGTTGTTAACGAAATAGGGTTTAGTACAAGACTAAGATTTACAATACTATCACATCCTTTGGTCGTCTGTAAGTTTTGTGTATAAAAGCCTGCTGTATTTTCATTAAAGCCATTTGCGTTGTAAGTTTCATTACTACATATCTCCGCAATAATTGTATCATTATAGTTTAGATTTAAAGTTAAACTCAAATTTACTATACTATCACAACCTTTTATTGTTTGAAGAGATTTAGTGTAAAAACCTGTTACATTTTCAACAAACCCATATTGAGAATAAGTTTCTCCTTGACAAATCTCTGCAAAGATTGTATCATGGTTAGAAGCATTGACTAAAAGATGAAGATTAATAATACTATCACAGCCTTTTCTAGTTTGTAAGTTCTGAGTATATAATCCAGAAACATCAGTAATAAAATTAAATCCATGATTATTATAAACCTCTCCTTTACAAATAGTATCCCAATAATCTATTTGGAAACTTGGATTAACAAATAATGACAACATCACACTATCACATCCATTAACTAAAATATGATTACCAGCAGTATTAATGTTGACACCATAATTAGTATAAGTTTGATTACTACAAATAGTATCAGAAATAAATTGAGCCGTTTTTAAACCAACATAATTTGTAAAACTGCTCCAAGTGGGTGCTGATTGATAGCCTGAAACTGAAGCACAAGGTACATACAAAGTAATAGCTCTACTAACATTGTCGAATTCATAATAATATACAATTGGTGGATTAATAGCTTTGCATGTTATTGAGATTAATCCACTACAATTATAAAATGCATAGTCTCCAATAAAAGTAACAGAGCTGCCAATTGTTAGTGAATTTAATTCAGTACAATTAAAAAAAGCTTGCTCTCCAATTGAAGAAACTGAATTTGGAATTATTATTGATGTTAAACCAGTACAATTCTTAAAAGTTTCATTTTCTATAAATGTAACAGCATTTGGAATTGTGATTGAGCTTAAGCTATTACATCCTAGAAAAGCAGCACTACCAATTGAAATAACTGAATTTCCCATTGTTACTGAGGTTAATCTAGAGCAAGATGCAAATGCAGAAGGAGGAATGTTAATAACAGAATCACCAATTATCAAAACAGATAAGTTATTACATCCATTAAATGCAGGAAAATAACCTCCCATTATTGTGCAATTTACTGCATTAAAATATACAGTATCTAAAGACAAGCACCCATTAAAAGCTCCATTGCCAATATAATTAACAGAGGTTGGAATTGTAAGTGAAGTTAAATTAGAACAACTATAAAAAGCATTTTCAAAAATTGAAGTTACAGAGTTTGGAATTGTAACTGATGTTAAACTAGTACAATTTCGAAAAGTATTTTTATCAATTGTCGAAATAAAGTTTGGAACTGTTATTGATGATAATCCAGTGCAATTAGAAAATGCATATTCGTTAATTAAAGAAACAGAGTTTGGAATTATCAGTGCAGTTAATCCACTACAACCTTGAAAGGCACAAAATCCAATTGAAGTAACAGAATTTGGAATTGTGATTGAGGATAATCCACTACAATATTCAAAAGTATTTTTTTTAATTGAAGTAACGGAGTTGGGAATTGTTATAGAATTTAATCCAGTGCAATTATAAAAAGCTTGCTCTCCAATTGAAGTAACGGAGTTTGGAATTGTTATAGAATTTAATCCAGTGCAATTATAAAAAGCTTGCTCTCCTATTGAAGTAACAGAGTTTGGAATTGTTATTGAAGTTAATCCACTACAATTACCAAAAGCACCATTTGCAATACTCAAGGTTCCATTTTGAATATTTATTGATGTATTAGTAGGCATAGTGCCTTTATATTTATATAATACATTATTAATATATACTAAGCCATCTGGTTTATTATTGTAATAAGGAGTGTTGTAAAAAGCTTGCTCTCCTATTGAAATAACAGAGTTTGGAATTGTGATTGAGGTTAATCCAAAGCAATTATAAAAAGCTGCATTACCAATTGTAGTAATAGAGTTTGGGATATAAATGGAAGATAATCCACTACAACTCTCAAAAGCTCTATCAGAAACAGATACTGTTCCTTCTAACACATTAATTGATGTGTTAGAAGGCATAGTGCCTTTATATTTATATAATACATTATTAATATATACTAAGCCATCTGGTTTATTATTGTAATAAGGAGTGTTGTAAAAAGCATTATAACCAATTGAATTAACAGAGTTTGGGACAGATAACCATGCTAAATTATCACAATAACTAAAAGCTTCTTGACCGATTGATAAAACTGAATTTGGAATTGTGAAAGAGGATAATCCATTACAATTTCGAAAGGCCCATTCTCCTATTGACTTAACAGTATTAGGTATTAAGATTGATGTTAATCCACTACAATTATTAAAAGCAGCATCACCAATTGAAGTAACCTTATAATAATTAGAATTATAAAGCACAGAATCTGGTATAATAAAAGCTCCCGAATAAGAGCTTGACCCACTACGTATTAATTCAACTGTTCGTGGATAAGTTGAGGATGTAATGCTATAATATATATTATTCCCATTATATACTGTTGTAAAGTCTTCGGCTTGTGTGTTGAGATTTATTGCAAAGATTAATACAGCTAAAACTAATAATACTTTTTTCATTCCCCTCTTAATTTTTTGAGTTAATAAATAAAATAGAAAATAGTGCTTGAGATTGTGAGCTGTCTTGGTTTAGAAAAAACGTGGGACAGTTACAATATTGGATTAAGAGGTACGACCAAGCACCCACACATCTAAACAAGTAAAGCCCACGCATATCGTGAGCATTTTCCTTATTGTTTAAGATGTGTATTATTTAAATTGGTCGTTTTCTTAATACCTCAACAATAGCAAAACGCTATATTTCTATAAAAACAATTAAACTTCTTCGTTTAATATCGCTGCAAATGTACAAATGAATAATGGAATAAAAAAATATATTTGACAAAAAATTAAAAAATAATATATACTTATCATTATTTTTTGTAATTTAGCTGCATTAACATTTAAGTATATTGGATATGGAAAATGACATACTTACAAAAAAGGAACTGATCAATTATTTATATTTTGTTTTTATAAAAGATAGACAATCAATTGAAAAATTTAATGACAAATATAAATATAATTTTCTTGACAATTTATATATTAAAAAGTCTACTAATAAATCAGTTGAACTAATTAACAACACATTAGATAAAGAGTTTATTAATTTAGCTAAAGATAATTCAGAGGATAGAGAAATTCTATTTTGTATCGATATATTGATTAAAATAATCTATAAGTATAATTTTAATATTAATATATTTGAAGAAAGCAAAAGAGAGAATGTTATTGATATATATAAATTTTACATCTATAATTCTTTAAAAAATGAATCGAAAGAATTTTGTTGTGTTGATAGTAATGATATAAGTAAACACTTCGTAAGATTAAATTTGGTTGATTGTTTTAAAGTAGCAACCATTGATTTATATATTGGTTTTTTAGACTTATTATTACTAAAAGAAATCACTGATATTAATATTCATAATAAAGAAGTAACATCTTTTCATTTCAATTTAGATATATTAATTAATGAAATCCCAAATCTAAAAATATATGAATACAACGAAAATCCACTTCCATTAATTAATCGTATAGTTTATCCAAAAATTAAACACTCTGAATTATTAAATATCTCAAAAATTAATAATAAAAAACTTGAGTTAGAAAATGAATCAAAAGATAATTCAAAAGCAAATACTGATTATAGTAATCTTGTTGATAAAAACAAAGAAATATTATTAAAAATTCACACTTTAGTAACAGATAAAGAAGTAATTGATTGTAATATTTCTGAATTTTTACAAGCTATTTCTAATGCAGATTTAAGTGGAATAAGAACAAAAAAAACAGTAAAAAGAAATTATCTAATATATAGATTATCAGAAATTCTTAATGACAAATGGTACACTCAAATTTGTGAAAATATGAATTTAGAAAAAGGCAGATGTTCAGGAGGTAATGTTAAAAATGATTATTTTTTTTATAAAGAGATTAAAAAATTAACTACAAAATCCAATTCTTAGTTCAATTTAATACTTAAATAGCTCTTACCCCAAATTCACCCCAAATTCACCCCAAAGATTTTTTATATCAATTTTATAATAAGCTGATAATTATTTTATTGGCTTATTGTTTTTTTTGTCAAATAATATTTATACCACAACGACCACAATCTATCTTTGCAATGTCAAACATCAAGAAAAGTTCTTGTTTGATTTGGCTCTTTGAAAAAGGAAGATGGGTAAGAAGTAGCTACTCTTATCTAAGTTAATTTAAAAGGCAAGATGTACATAGTCTTTTTTATTAATGGAAATAAACCCCATCTCCCTTAAGCAAGGATATTATTTAACAAATAAAATTTAAAGATTATATGGTAAATAACAAGAAAAGACAGACCTACATCTTAAAAGATAATGGTCTAAATAAAAAAAGATATGGCTGGGTTAATGAACTTACCAATGAATGGGAGGTAGAGCCTATTTACGATTACTTTCATGCAATTAATTTCGACTTCGTAACTTACTTTAAGGAGTTGAAGAAATTAAAAAAAGTGGCTGTAAAAAGGGCTATGAAGAGCAAAAGATTTAAAAAAGACTTGCTTAATTCTTATAGAGAAAACATTTCTCAAATTCAATCTTATTTTGGGGTTAGTTTAATTAAACATGCTTGCGACAATTACGATGAAGAGTATTGTTTTAACAGCACCAACTTACAATGTATTAAATGTGAGTATAGATTTAATAACTTTGGGAAATTTGAAGAAAAAGGAGGTTGTAATGAATAACAAAACACAAAATATGGAAACAAATGAAAACGCTAACCCACAATTAGCAAATGAAAACAAAATTAAAAATAATCTTGGAGAGCAATTGCTCTCTGAGGTTATTGAAAAGGAAACTAAGGTAGAGGTACCAAATGAAGTAGTTGCTACTGATGTTAAGGTGCAAAGTAAAAATGCTCAATTTTCTCCCATTGCTGAGGAGTTTGAAAAATTGAAAAGGGATGTTGCCAAAAATGAGTTTGTTGAGGAGATTGAGAATGAAATTCCTAATGCTACTGGTATGGAGTTGCTGAATGATGATGTGGAGGAAATACCAAAACTTGTTGACCCCATTTTGCAGAGGGTAGGTCTTGCCTCCTTTATTGGCTCCTCTGATGTGGGTAAATCGTCTTTATTGAGGCATTTGTGCATTTGTGTAGTTTTTGGGTTGAAGTTCCTTTACTGGGAGGTGAAAGCCTTATATCACAGGGCAATTTATGTGTCAACGGAGGATGACCGTACGTCCATTTCCTCACTGCTTAAAAAGCAGAACAAGGACTATGGGCTTATTCCTGAGGATTTGGAGGGTTTGCTTTTTATTTTTGAAACAGACAACTTGCTTGAAAGGTTGGAAAGGGAATTGAAGAAACAGCCTGTTGACCTTATTGTTATTGATGCCTTTGCTGATATTTTCAGTGCTGAGCTGTACAAGACAAACGAGGTTAGGGCTTTCTTAAACCAGTACAATCAGCTGGCTCAAAAGTACGGTTGCTTGATTATCTTCTTGCATCACACTCGCAAGTCAAGTGAGGAGCTTATGCCTTCAAAAAACAATTCTCTTGGTTCACAGGGCTATGAAGCAAAAATGAGGTTTATGGCTGAGGTGAAATCAAATGTTCAATTTCCTGACAAAAAGCATTTCTGTATTGTTAAGGGTAACTACCTTTCAAATGATTTTAAAACTAAGAGTTTTGATTTTGAGTTTACCGAAAACTTAACCTTTAACAGCTTGAATACCCGTACTCCATTTGAAAAACTTAACTCCAAAGAGGAATCTTTTGAAACGCTTGAAGCAGAGTATAACGAAATTATGTCACTCTTAGACAAAGGTTTAAAATACAGAGATATTGCATTAAAATTTGGGGTTTCTCATACAACTATTTACCGAAAGGTTAGGAAGTTTGAAAAGATTAGGAGCTCAAATAATCAAGAGGAAAATTAATTGCTAAGTTATTGAGTGTACTCCCCCATAAATTTCATTTGGGGGGTACTCAGTAACAATTAAACTTTGGAACGTTTGTCACATATATAGGGATTTGTTACAGCGTTACAAGATTTTTTATATAAAATAAGTTTAAAATGAGTATAGAATTAGAAAAATATAAAGGACAATCAACAAGGTTTACTTGTCCTAAATGTGGAAGAAAACATTCTTTTACAAGATATATCGACACAGAAACAAATATTTATATTGATGAAAAAGTAGGTATTTGCAATAGAGCAATTAAATGCGGTTATCATTACACTCCTAAACAATTCTTTGAAAGTTCAGGAGTCCACAGATTTTCACAGATTAGCACAAATAATTTAGCCTATAAAATTCATAATAATATAAGCAAAGAAAAAATCAGTGATAATTTGTGTCAATCTGTGGATAAAAGAAAAGAACTTATCCCAATTAAACAAATTGATAAAAAATATCTCTTGCAAACCATTTCAAAACCTTCCAATTTCCTTACTTTTCTTTTAAATAACTTTCCAAAAGATGATGTTGAAAGGGTTATGTTGGATTATTTTATTGGAGGAGCAAAAGATAATAGAGTTGTGTTTTGGCAAATAGATAGCATGCTTAGAATTAGAACTGGAAAGATTATGCAATATAATGCTCTTACGGGCAGGAGAGTGAAAAGTGGAGTTTCTTGGGTGCATTCTGAATTGAAAAAGCAAAACATTTTATCTAATGATTGGCAACTGACACAATGTTTATTTGGAGAACATTTATTGATTAAATACCCTGAAAAATCTGTAATGTTAGTCGAATCGGAAAAGACTGCAATAATAATGTCGCTTTATCAACCCAATTTTAACTGGATGGCAACAGGTGGATTAAACAACCTGACGGAGAATAAAATCTATCCTATAAGAAAACAACAAATAACAGCCTTTCCTGACCTTAAATGTTTTGAGCTATGGCAAAGTAAGGCAGAGGAAATAAATCACAGGATAGGCTCAAAAATTGAGTTATCGCATATATTGGAAGAGTTAGCCACAAAGGAAGATAAGGAAATGGGGCTTGACTTGGCAGACTATTATTTAGTGGTTAATGATTAATGGTTAATTTTCTACCCCTAAATCCCTTAAAGGGGACTTGGTTGACGAATTCTCAGTTCCCCTTTAGGGGTCAGGGGTAAATTTAAGTGAAAAACATCAATCATAATGAAAAATATGAAGGACATATACAAAAATATAAAGGACATATTTTGAAATATAAGGGACATAAATATAAATATAAGGGACATATTTTTAATTATGATTCACTTTTTTTTGACTATGTAAAATTAACATTATTTAACTATAAAAATATGCAAATAAATACGATTTAATATCCTCAATATAAATATTTTTAGTATCTTTGTAATGTGAATTTGAGGAAAATATTATTCCAATAAAATCCACAATTATGTAAAACTTAAAAACCTCGCGATAGTAATTTTAAAGGTAATCGTACTTTATTATGTTCAACTGGACAATTATTAAGAAAAAGATCTCTGTAGGTGCTGTACCTGGAGAAAAGCATTTGGCAGTTATTTCAAGAAACGGAATAATGACCGAAGAACGCTTGATTGAAAGAATTGCTGGTGCATCTTCATTGGCTGAGAATGATATTCTTTCAGCAATTAGAGCCTTGCAAATGGTTATTACCGAAGAAACAATGAATGGAACTACCGTTCAATTGGATCAGCTTGGTAATTTTACACCTTATCTAAGTGCTAAAGCTATGCTTACTGCTGAAGAAGTTGATGCTTCAACAATTAGAGGAATTAAGGTTAATTTCAAACCTAATGTTCGCTTTAAGAACAAACTCAAAACTGCTTATTACGAGTATCGTAATCCAATGCCTAAGGGTTTGGTATTACCAGCTGCTGATGCTCCTGTAGCTCCGTAATCTTTTAGAGTGAAAAGTGAAAAACTAAAAGTTAAAAGTGTCTTCCCCTTTAGGGGAATGAGGGGTAATTGAAAAGTTGGGGTGAGCTATGTGCTTGCCCCCTTTTTTTGTCCACAAATGAACACGAATGTACACAAATATTTCACTTTTTATATATTCATTATTAATTTATTATTGTAAGTTTGCAGTGACCTTAATAATTCAATATTTTCCTAAATATAAAAAAGTGTTATTATGAAAAAGTTATTTCTTTATCCTGTTTTGCTCTGCCTGACTTTATGTTTTGGGGGATGTAATGATGCGGATTATTGCAATGAATGTGATGGCTTATGTTGTTACAAAGACTTTTCTTCTCCTGTAAAATTGAATGATGAAATTGAGTTGGATATGGATTCGGATGGAGAGGGTGATGTTCTGATTAGGGATGTTTCCAATTATGTTAGTATTAAGGGTATGAGTTCAAATGTTGAGGTTTCAACGGGTATAATGCCACTAACTTTGCCTTCAAGACCTTATGCAACTATTTATGAAAATGCAATGTTGAATTATGGTTGGGAATGGAAAAGTAGTTTAAACGCTTCTGTAGATGGAAATATTAGAGTGGGAGATTATATTGGAGTAAGGTTTAAGGGTACCGATTGTTACTACTATGGTTGGATTAAGGTTGGCTATGTGTCTAAATTCAAAATTTATTCTTTCTATTTGTATAAGGGAGTTAATGACCCAGTTTATGCAGGAGTTCAAAATCCTGATTGTAATTAAGAAAGGAGGCTTTTATGTATAAGAAATTAAATTTAATATTATCAATTTTTGTTGTATCAATAGTATTTATATTCTCTTCTTGCGATGAAGATTCTGAATTTGCTGATGCAACTTATGGTAATTCTCCAGAGAGTTTTATTTCAGCACGTTTATGCAGGGATAATCAAGCTAATTATAATCACTGTATTACTTTTAGTAATGGAAGATTTAGTGACCCTGTATTTCGTTTTCCACAAGAAACTTTAGATACAACTTCCTACACATACCTCAAAACAGGTGATAGTTCTGCAACCTTAAAAACCTTCTTTATTGTTTCTGACCCGTTGTATCATTATAAATATATTTATAGTGATGTTTATGAACTTATTTTTTCAACTGATACAAGTGGAGTTTACAATATGACAAGTAAGCGTATTTATATACATGAAGATTCTGATACTAATTATTATCAATCAGAATATCATGGAACATTCCTGTTCAAAGTATTCCAATAAATTTTGTTTAGGTTTTTCTCTTATCACTTATCACTTTTCTCTTTTCACTTTTTTTTCTTCTTCCTTCTTTTTTTCTTATCAACTTTTTCTTGATAAAAAGTTGCAAAAATCAAGACTGTTCACAAACAAGCTAAAAATCGCAGTCTTGACCTAAAAGTTTATAAACTCGCTTCGCTCAAACATATAAACTTTCTTCACGTTCAAAACTCCAATTTTCTTTACGCTTATTTGTAAAAGGTCAGGGGTTGGGTTAATGGGTTTAGGTGTTTAGTCGTTTAGTTGTTTAGGGGAATGAGGGGTAATTTAAAAGTTAAAATTACAATTTACAATTACTGTTAACGTCTCAACTCCTCAACTCCTCAACATTTTCACTAATTTCCTTGTCCTTTAAAAAATAATCTGTATCTTTGAAATCTTAATTTTATTGGTTTTAATTTAAAAAATATACTATTATGAACAATGATTTAATGGCTTTGGAGCCTAAGAAAGTATTTGAATTCTTTGCTGAAATATTGCAAATTCCTCGTCCTTCAAAAAAGGAAGATAAAATTATTGAATACCTTTTGAAATGGGGTAATGATAGAAAATTAGATACTCAAAGAGATGATATAGGTAATGTTTTGATTAGAAAAAATGCTACTAAAGGATATGAAAACCGACCTTGGGTTTGTTTGCAATCTCATATGGATATGGTTTGTGAAAAGAATAGCGATAAGGTGTTTGATTTTGAGAAAGATTCTATTGAGACATATATCGAAGAAGGTTGGTTGAAAGCAAAAGGAACAACTCTTGGAGCTGATGACGGTATAGGAATGGCAATGGCTTTAGCTATTTTGGACAGTGATGATATTGAACATGGAAATATTGAATGTTTATTTACTGTTGATGAAGAAACTGGACTTTCAGGTGCTGAAGCTCTTAAACCTGATTTCTTAAATAGCAGAATACTTATCAACTTGGACTCTGAAGATGAAGGAGAACTGTTTATTGGATGTGCAGGTGGAAAAGATACATTGGGAAAATTACCATACGAGTTAGAGCCTTGTACAGAAGGTAAAGCATACAAGATTTCTGTTTTCGGAGGCAAGGGAGGCCATTCAGGAGATGATATAAACAAAGGATTAGCTAATGCTAATAAAGTTTTAAATCGTATTCTATGGACTTTAAACGATACTCTTGTTTATGCTCTTGCAAGTTTTGAAGGAGGAAACTTAAGAAATGCAATTGCAAGAGAGGCTAATGCTGTTGTGGTTGTTGATGAGGAGAATGCTAAGGAAATGATTGAAATGGTAAAGAAATACAATGACGATATTCGTTTTGAGTTCCGTTCCACTGAACCTAACCTTGGAGTTAAAATTGAGGAAGTTGAATGTCCAAAAGAAGTTATTGACCCAATGACTCAAGAAGACCTTTTGAATGTTTTATATGCTATCCCTCATGGAGTTTTGGCAATGAGTAGAGAAATTCCTAATTTTGTTGAAACTTCAACTAACCTGGCATCAGTTAAGATGATAGATAATTGCTTTGTAATTGCAACTTCTCAACGTTCTTCAATTGAAACTGCAAAAGATGCAGCTTGTGATAGAAATGCAGCATGTTTACGTTTAGTAGGTGCTGATGTAACTCATGGAGATGGATATCCAGGTTGGGTGCCTAATCCTCAAAGTAATATTCTTAAGATTGCAGAACAAAGCTATGAAAAACTGTTTGGTAAAAAGCCGATAGTAAGAGCCATTCATGCAGGATTGGAATGTGGACTTATTGGAGAAAAATATAAAGGAATGGATATGATTTCTTTCGGCCCAACTCTTCGTGGAGTTCATTCACCTGATGAAAAATTAGAAATTAAGACTGTTGAGATGTGTTGGAGACATACTTTAGATATATTGAAGAACGTTTAGTTTAGAATTGATAAATAAATAGATTATGTTTAGTAAAAGTACCTACGTTAATCGTAGAAAACAATTAGCAAAAGATATTAAAGATGGTTTAATTCTAATTTTAGGAAATTCAGACTCACCATTTAATTACCTTGCAAACACTTATACTTTCCGTCAAGATTCATCATTTCGTTATTTCTTTGAATATAATCTTCAAGACCTTGCAGGAGTAATTGATGCAAACTCAGGAGAAGATTATTTATTTGGCGATGATGTTGAAATAGATGATATTATATGGACTGGTCCAGTTGCTTCAGTTAAAGATAGAGCAGATAAGATAGGAGTGAAGAACAGTGGTAGCAGAAAAGACCTTTCAAATCTTTTGGAACAAGCCATTTTGCAAGAAAGAAAAATACATTTCCTTCCTCCTTACAGAGCTGAAAATAGAAATTTGCTTTCTTCACTTTTGCATATTAAGAAAGACCATGTTGAAAAATTTGCTTCTCTTGAACTTCGTAAGGCAATAGTTAAACAACGTTCAATTAAGTCTTTGGAAGAGATTGCAGAAATAGAAAAGGCAATTGAAACAGCATATAAAATGCACACTACAATGATGCGTATGGCAAAGAATCTTAATACTTATGAGTACGAGATTGCTGGCATTATGGAAGGTATTGCATTAAGTGGAGGCGGTCCAGTTTCGTTCCCAATCATTCTTACAACTCATGGTGAAATTCTTCATGGACACGACCATAGCCTGAAACTAAAGAAAGGAAGAATGTTAGTTTCTGATGCAGGTTGTGAAACTCCAAGTGGATATTGTTCAGACATTACAAGAACAGTTCCTTGTGGAGGTAAGTTTGATGAAAGACAAAAAGCTGTTTATGAAGCTGTATTGAATGCTAATTTAATTGCTCAAAAATCAATTAAGCCAGGCATTGAATATAAAAAAGTTCATCTAAAAGCAGTTAAAGAATTGGGAGAAGGCTTGAAAGCAATTGGATTAATGAAAGGTGATATTGAAGAAGCTGTTAAGGAAGGAGCAATGGGATTGTTTATGCCTCATGGCTTAGGTCATATGATGGGAATGGATGTTCACGATATGGAAAACTTTGATGAAACTATTGTTGGATATGATGAAAAGACTTCCCGTTCAAATCAATTTGGACTTCGTTCATTACGTTTTGGAAGAAAATTAGAGCCAGGACATGTTATTACCAATGAGCCAGGATGTTATTTTATTCCTGCACTAATTGATAAATTTAAAGCAGAAAAGAAATTCCTTTCATTTGTTAACTATAAAGAACTTGAGTCTTATAAAGACTTTGGAGGAATTAGAATTGAAGATGATATTTTGGTTACTGAAAAATCAAGCAGAGTTTTAGGCACTCCAATTCCTAAGACAGTTAAAGAGATTGAAGAAATAATGTTATAAGATGAGAAGAGGCTTTTCCCTTATTTTCTTTTTCTTGATTTCATTAACTATATTTTCTCAAACCTATTGGCAAGAGAAAGTTTATAGTCCATTAATCAAAAGCGTAAAATTTGAGTTAGAGGGAGTGGATTTTTCACTCCCTGTAATTCGTTTGGGTACAGACGATAAGCTAATACTTAGATTTGACGACTTGGTTGAAAACACTCAACGATATAATTATTCAATAATCCATTGCAATTACGACTGGACTCAAAGCGAACTTACTCCTCAAGAATATATTGAAGGTTTTGAATCAGGATATATTGAAAATCATTCAAATTCAGTAAATACTATTCAACGTTATGTGCATTATTGGCAGGAGTTTCCTTCTTCAATGATGCGTTTTCTGGTTTCTGGGAATTACATTATTAAGGTTTATGCTGATGACAATCCTGATAAGGTTGTTATGGTTAGAAGGTTTATGGTTGTTGAAGATGGGGCAAATATAAGAGCAAATCCGATTATGTCTCGAAGTCCTCAAACTCAAAGAACAATGCAGGAGGTAGATGTTTTTGTGTCTCCAACGTCTAATATGTCTTTTGCTGACCCAAACAGGTTTTTGAAAGTTGTTGTTTTGCAGAATCAAAGAAGGGATAATGCTTCTCTTTTAAAGCTAAGGCAGTATAGAGCCAATGAATTAGAGTATTCTTTCGATAATGCAAATTTGTTTGAGGCTGGTAATGAGTTTAGAAATTTTGATTTTACAAGTCTTAGAACACGTTCTCAAACAGTAAGTAATTTTGATTACGTTGATGAGCAAAATGTTGTTATTTTGCGACCAATTATAAATAGAAAAAATATTGCATATACTACCATTGGCGATTTGAATGGAAACTACTATGTTAGAAGTGAAAGAGCAGACAACTATAACTTGGAAGCCGATTATGCATGGGTTAATTTCTATTTGAATGCACCAGTAAGTTTGGAATCAGACTACTATGTTTGGGGTGAACTTTCTGACTGGTATTGTAATAATCAAAATAAAATGACTTATAATCCTACTTACAGAGCTTATACAGCAAGTCTTTATCTTAAACAAGGCTTCTATAACTATATGATAATGTCTTCTCCAAAAAACAATCCTTCTTCATTTAATTTAGATGAAATGGAAGGAAATTTCTCTGAGTCTAATAATTCTTATAATATATTCGTTTATTACCGTAAACCAGGGTATAGCTATGATAGTTTAATAGGTTATTCCAAGGTTGATATAAATAAATAATAAACTAAGGATAAGTAAAGAAAAGACTTTCACAATTCAAATATAAATAATGATACGCAAACACATACCAATAATCTTAATTTTTCTATTAGTTTCAATTCAAGCTTTCTCACAAGGAAAAACAGCACTTATTAAAGGTAAAATCACTAATGAAAAGAACGAAGGATTGGATTTGGTAAATGTTGGGATTATTAATCTTGATATAGCAATTGGAGCTACAACTAATCAGAAAGGGGAGTTTTCTTTTACTGCCCCTGCAAATAAGGATTTAGAATTAGCAATTTCCTATATTGGATATGCGACCAAGCTATATAAGGTTAGACTTAAACCTAATGAAGTTAAAGAAATCAACTTTTCACTTATTCGTTCAAATACAACACTAAAAGAAATTGAAATAAAGGAAGATAATTCAAGAGCAGAAGGAATAACAAGAATAAAAACTGATTGGGCTAAGAATGTTGTAGGTCCAACCTCTGGAATTGAAGGTTTAATTAAGACTTTTGAAGGAGTTAGCTCCAATAATGAACTTTCTTCTCAATACTCTGTTCGTGGAGGAAATTATGATGAGAATTTGGTTTATGTTAATGATATTGAAATATTTCGACCTTTTTTAATACGTAGTGGACAACAGGAAGGATTAAGTTTTGTTAATTCTGAAATGGTAGGAGATATTTTATTCTCTTCTGGAGGTTTTGATTCTAAGTATGGCGATAAACTTTCTTCAGTGTTGGATATTAAATACAAAAAGCCTCAAGATTTTTCAGGAAGTGCATCAATTAGTCTTTTAGGAGGAAGTGCTCATCTTCAGGGCTTAATTGGCTCAAGAATGACCTATCAGATTGGATATAGAAACAAAACTAATAAATATATTCTTGGCTCATTGGATACGGAAGGAAGCTATTACCCTGTGTTTAATGACCTTCAAGCATATTTGACTTACGATTTAAATGAAAAAACAGAAATAGCTTTTTTAGGTAACCTTTCAGATAATAAATATCAATTTATTCCTCGTACAAGGGAAACAACCTTTGGCAGTGTTTATCAATCCTATAAGCTGAAAGTATACTTTGATGGTCAGGAATTAGATAGGTTTTCTTCTATGTTTGGAGCTTTAATGCTAACACATAATCCAAGCAAGAAACTTCAACTCAAATTTATTGCTTCTGCTTTTGGAACTGATGAAAAAGAGTCATACGATATTCAAGGTCAATATTGGCTTTATGAAACACAAATGGGAGAGTCAGAAGCAGACAGTAATCTTTTTGACAGAGGAATTGGAACTTATATTGAACATGCAAGAAATCGTTTAGTTGCAAATATTTATAATATTGAACATAAGGGATTGCGTTTTTATGATAATGGACATCTTTCATGGGGGTTAAAATATCAATATGAATTGATTAGCGATAGAATGAATGAATGGAAGATGGTCGATTCAGCAGGAACACCAATAGGAACATTACCTGATATTCCAGGAGAAATAAATCCGCAAAATCCTCCAATTCTTCAAAATATATATAAGTCAGTAAATGATATATCTTCTTCAAGACTTTCCGCTTTTGCTCAAAGACAATGGACTTTCTATAAAAAAGAAGGAGAATGGTATTTGAATGCAGGAGCAAGAACTCAATATTGGACATTCAACAATGAAGTTTTGTTTTCTCCAAGAGCTTCAGTTTCCTTTAAGCCTAAGTGGAAAAGAGATTGGTTATTCCGCTTTGCAAGTGGTGTTTATTCTCAATCACCTTTCTTTAGAGAATATAGAGATTTTGAAGGAAATATAAACCATGATATACGTTCTCAGAAATCTGTTCATTTGGTACTTTCTTCCGACTATAACTTTAAAATGTTTGACAGACCTTTCAAACTATTAGCTTCAGCATACTATAAATATCTTTGGGATTTGATACCTTATTCAATTGATAATGTTAGAATTCGCTATTCAGCAGAGAATAATTCAAAAGGTTATGTATCAGGAATGGATGTTCGTTTGTTTGGAGAATTTATTGAAGGAATTGATTCTTGGGTAACGATGTCATTGATGCAAACTAAAGAAGATATTGAAGGAGATAATCATGGATTTATACCTCGTCCAACAGATCAACTTTTCAATATGAATGTAAGTTTTCAAGACTATGTTCCAAAAATGCCTTATCTAAGAGTTTATCTTAATTTCAATTTCGGTACAGGTTATCCGTTTGGTCCTCCAAATTCAGAGAGATGGCAACAGGATTATAGAATGCCTTCTTATATGAGAGCAGATATTGCATTCACATTTAGAATAAAAGACGAAAATGCCAAATGGGCACAGAATAATTTTATGCGTCATTTAAAGAAGATTTGGCTTAATATTGAATGGTTTAATGTCTTTGGCAACAATAATGTTATATCATATATGTGGATAGGTGACTACGATGGACGCTATCATGGAGTACCAAACTACCTAACCCCAAGCCAAGTCAACGCAAAACTTACAATTGAGTTTTAAAGTCATTATTCTTCTTTTTCAAACTCTTTTAATTCAGAAAGACTTTTTTGAAGGTTTTTAATCTTGCCTATGTCCCATCTTACTATCAGAAAAGTAAAGGCTAAAGCTCCTAAAAATATCAGTATAACTAACCAAAATAATTTTGTGCTAAGTAAAGCTGGATTAAAAAGAATAAAGAAATATCCTAAATAAGGAATAATAAAAACATAAGAACATATGTAACCATTAATGGTGTTTTGACGATATTTTATAATTGTTTTTTCTGCACTTATCAAATCTTGATTATAATTTTTTGCTTTTAAGAGTATTCTGTAATTGTAAATATCATATAACATAAAGCAAAAAACTGCAATGGCTCCAATATAAAAATAGGTAGTTACATCAGGCATGCCAATAGTAATATCTGAATAAATCACGAAAATTATTGCAAAGATACTTAATGCAAATCCTAACCAATTATATGAAATTAATCCTTTAAGTTTTTGATTAACTACATTATCCATTAGTTTTTTATTTATAATTTTTTGCTTTTCAACTTCTTTTGAGAGTATATCCCATTTTTGTTTTAATTCTTCAAGTTCCATTTCTCTTAATTATTTATTCGTTAGATAATTCTTTTAATTTATTCTTAATACGCATTAATTTCACAGCAACATTTGAACGTGTAAGCCCTGTTATTTCAGCAATTTCATCATAGTTTTTCTCTTCTAACCATAACAAGATTAGGGTTTTCTCCATTTTCTCCAACATATTGATTAGTTTGTATAGCTCTTCAATTTCTTGTTTATTAGCTTCAGAGTCTTCAAAAAGTGTTACATCGATTGAAAGAGGAGTTGTTGAGGGTTTACGTTTCTTTTTGCGAATAAAGGTTATGCAGGTGTTCAGGCTTACTTTGTAAATCCAAGTAGAAATCTTACTCTCACCTCTAAACTTGGGGTAGCTGTTCCAAAGATTAATCAAAATCTCTTGATAATAGTCGTTTATCTCATCTTTATCTTGTGCGTAAACATAACAAACCTTATATATTACAGCCTTGTACTCTTCAATTATTTCAGTAAATTCACTTTTTAGATTCATAAATTTGAAAGTAGTTTTGTTTATTAGTCGCCCAAAATTACAAAAAGTTACAAAAGGATTTTATTATTTTAATTTTAAATTAGTTGATTCGAAAAAAGTCAATCATAATTAAAAATAAGTCCCTTATATTTTCAAATATATCCCTTATATTTTGAAATATATCCCTTGTTTTTTTAAATTATGTCCCGTTTATTTTCTTTTTTGACTTTCTTTTTTTTCTCTAAAACTTTAATTGATTAGTTTTTTCTTTATTTTTGCATATAATTGATTATTAATTGATCAGATTTAAGCAAAATTATAAATGTAATTCAGTGGTAGATAATTATAATATTACATTTATGCTAATTAATACAGAAACTCTATAAATAATTCAAAAAGTAAAATTATGAAAGTAAAATTATTATATTTATTACTCTTTTTTTTCTTGGTTAATGGGCAAAAAACAATATCTCAAAATAATACTCTCAAAAAAGATAGTATTAAAGAAAAAACAAATTTTCGTGAATTTAAAGATAAAACGATATTTGAAGACGATACATTTAAAAGGGAAGACGATACATTGAATGGGAAAATCAAAACTATCATACAAAATACTTATGCAGAAAATTTTGATAACTCAGATGTGATTTATACTTTTGATGAATTTGGTTTTAAAGTAAGACGTCAAGGATATGGACAAGATATTTTTGAATATTATGAGAATAACAAAATAATAAAAACAAGTATTTGTGATGCTGATAACGGGAAAGAATATAGAAGAACTGAATACCTTTATGACGAAAGGGGTAATTTAATTAAACGCATAAATATTGTTGATTTACCTAAAGACAAATACACTACAACTATACTTTATTTTTACTCAAATGATGACAAAATTATAGAAATAAGAGATTTAATAGAAACGATAAAGTATCAATATGATGAATTGAACGATTGTGTTATTGAAGAAAGATATGATGAAGATGTTTTAGGAGAGAGGATAGAAAATAAGTATATAAATCACAGAATAGTAGAAAAGGTTACATGGAGATTGTTTGAGGGAGAAGAGTATTATGTGAAGGAAATATATAACTATAATCTAAATGGCACGTTAAAATCCATTACTTATTATTATTCTCATACAAAAGAGTTTCCAAAAGAAAATGACGGAATAAGATATTTCTATTATACACACGACAAGAAAAATAGATTAGTAAAATTCCAAGCTTTTCAAAAAAAATACTACAAAGAAACAATAATTTACAGCGATTTTGATAAAAATGGAAATTGGCAACTGAAAAAGATTAATCAAAATGGAAGAAAGAAAAAGATAAAACGAAGATATGACTATTTTGATAATTAAAAACTGAATAAAAGCAATCAATTGTAATAATTTCCTTATATAACTTTCTTTTTTTTCTCTAAAACGTTAATTGATTAGTTTTTTCTTTATTTTTGCATACTTATCAATAGAATATGGTGATTTATATATGAAAAATAATTTTAACTTTACTCTTCCTTCCTTAGAGGCTAAAAAATACGTTTTAGATAATGGCTTAAAAGTTTATTCTTTTGAGAATGACAGTATGGATATTGTTAGGTTGGAGTTTTATTTTGAAAATGGGGGAGTTATGAATCAATCTCAAATCTATTCTTCTGTTGCTGCCAATTCTCTTATTTCTGAAGGTTCTTCAAAGCATTCTGCCATTGAAATTGCCAATACAATTGATTTTTATGGTGCCTTTATTGAAAAGACTGTTGATAAGGAAACTTCAAGTGTGTGTTTCTATTTTTTGAAAAAGCATCAAGATAATTTAATACCTTGCTTTGAGGAAATTATTAAAGATCCTGCATTTTCACAAACTGAATTAGATACATATCTTCAACGTCTCAGAAAACAGTTTTTAATTAATCAGCAAAAAACTGATCATCTGGCAAAGAACAATTTCTATGAGTTGATTTTTGGTAAGGAGCATCCTTTTGGTAAAATTGGAACATATGAAGATTTCGACTTATTAGAAAGAAAACATTTAGTTGATTTCTACAATTCATTTTATTCTTCTAACAAATGTAGCATTATTCTTTCTGGAAATGTTGATGAAAGGTTGATTTCTTTGCTTAATAGATATTTTGGAGCTAACGATTGGAAGGATAGGGGAGATATGAAGGAAAAGAATTTAGTGTTTGGAGCTAATGAAAAGATAGTGAAAACTGTTGATCTTCCTTCTGCTGTTCAAGCCTCAATTAGAATTGGATTTAAAACAATTAGTGTTAAGCATGAAGATTATATGAACTTGTTAGTTTTAAATTGTTTGCTTGGGGGTTATTTTGGTTCTCGACTTATGTCTAACATTCGTGAGGATAAGGGATATACTTATGGAATTAGTTCAATTTTATACTCGTTTAAAGATATTGGAGTGTTTTTGATTGGAGCTGATGTTAAACAGGAAAATTGTCAGGATGCAATTGATGAGATTTATGTTGAGATTGAGAAATTGAGAAACAATATGGTTGATGATTTTGAATTACATAGGGTAAAGAACTATATGATGGGTAATGTTTTAAGGAGTTTGGATGGTAGTTTTGAACTTGCTGATAATTTCCGTCCTTTGTTGAAATTTGGTTTTGAAAAAGATTACTATGAAAAATATCTAAGAGTTATAGCTCAAATTACAAAAGAAGAGATTATAACGTTGGCACAAAATTATCTAAATGTTAATCAAATGATTGAACTAAGGGTTGGTAATGCAACAATAATTAAATAGATTCGTTTTAGAGTTGTAAGTATATGAAAAGAATATTGTTAATAGTTTTATTATTCACTTGTTCAAGCTTTCTTTTTGGGCAAGTGCCTGATATTCTTTGCACTCAAGTAAATGAAGACGGCTCAACCACCATTTACTACAACACTGTTAATTCTCCCAATTTTGCAGAATATACAATTTCTTCCTTTAATTCTACTTCAAATTCTTACGTTAGAATTGATGGAGTTACAAGTATATCTCAAAGCATTTACACAGATAATTCAATTGTTAATAATTCCAATGCCAATCAAATAAAATACAGTGTATCGTCAGGAGCTGTCAATGTTTCTTATGCCAACACTATGTATTTAACAATCACAAACCTCACCAACTCTTCCTTTAGGCTCAAATGGACTTCTCCTCATCCTTCATCTTCTTCGCCATTAGTTGGCACAAATGGACAATCATATACAATTTATAGAATGTTTGCAAGCGAAGGGCAATGGCAACAGGTAGGCACTACTTTAGACACAATTTATACCGATAATTTTCTTTTGCGTTGTTCAGATACTGTAAGTTATAGAGTTGAATTGCCAAATATTTATGGGTGTTCATCTGTTTCAAATGTTAAAAAAATAATTATTGGAGACCATGAAATTCCTTTAGAACCAGTTTTGCTTTCATCCTCTGTTGATGTTTCGTCTCAATCTCTTAATTTGGAATGGACTCCTTCAATTTCACCTGATACTTGGGGTTATATAATATGTATGGGTAATCCTTGTATTGCAATTGACACCATCTGGGGTTCAGAGATAAGCACATATAATTGTTTAACTTGTAGTGTTGAGCAAATAAACTCTCTTGCAATTATGGCTTTTGATTCATGTTACAACACTTCTCTTAGAACAAATCCTCATAATAATATTGTTCTTTCTTATTCAAGAGAGGCTTGCAGTTCAAAAATTAATTTAAGCTGGTCTAAGTATTTGGCTGATCCAGTAAATGTTATTCTTTATGAAATATATGTAAGTCTTAATAATGGAGATTTCAATCTTTATCAAACTTATAATCAAGATACAGTTTCATCTGTTTTTATTGCAGATCCAAATATAATTAATTATTGTTTTTACATTAAAGCAACCTTAAATAATGGACATCAAGTAAATTCCAATAAAGTTTGTACCTCTCAGCCACTTCCTAAGCAGGTTGATTTTGCTTATATTAGAAGTAGTGTTGTTGATTTGGAGAATGAGAAAGTAGACTTGGAGTTTTATGTTGATGCTTCATTGCCAGTTAGAGGTTATGATCTATATCGTTCTCCAAATAATATTGATTTTACATTAATAAAGACCTTAGCTTATACAGGAAGTAATACATTCTCATTCACAGATAAACCACCAATCACTTTAAATAAGACAAACTACTTCTATAAACTCCACGTTCCCGATGAATGCGATTTGCTTTACACTCCTTCAAACACTGTTTCAACTATTAAAATATCAATTGATGTTTCAAATCCAGATATTAATATTTTAACTTGGAATCCTTTCATTGGTTGGGATGCTGTTGAGGGTTATGATATTTATCGTGTTGATGGCACAAATCCATTAGGATTTCCTCTTGATAATGTTCAATCAACCTCAAATAGATATGAGGATAATATATCTTCAATGGTTTCAACTTCCGATAAAATAACCTATTATATAATTGCAAAAGAAAGTGGAGCCTCTCCTGATGGAACTCTAACAGAATCACGCTCATCAACAGCTTCTATTGTAAAAGAATCATTGGTTTTTGTGCCAAATTCATTTACTCCTATGGAAAATGTAAATAATGTATTCAAACCTTTCTGTTCATTTATACGTTTGGGAACATATCGTTTTAGAGTTTTTAATCGTAATGGAGAAATTCTTTTTGATACAAAAGATCCTGATGAAGGATGGGATGGGACATTTAAGGGAAAAAACTGCCCAACTGCCACCTATGTTTATAAGGTTGAATTTATTAATTCTCAAGGAGAGAAAATAAACAAAGCAGGAACGGTTAACTTAATTAACTAAAAAATTACAATGAAAAATAATCAAAGCTATAGAAAATTAGAAGTAATATTTACTCCTTCTCTTTTTGAGTACAGACAAATTAAAGAAAACTATATAGTTGTTATTGTTGATATTTTAAGAGCAACAACTTCCATTTGTACGGCTTTTGAATGGGGTGTAAAATCAATGATTCCAGTTAAAACCATTCAAGAGGCAAAAGATTATAAGGATAAAGGATATATGGTTGCAGGAGAGAGATTGGAAGAAAGTTTTGAATTTGCTGATTTGGGTAATAGTGCATTAGAATTTATGACTCCAAAGATTAAAAATCAAGACATAGTACATTCAACAACTAATGGAACAGTGGCAATAACAATTGCTAAAGAAGGTATGCCAAATGAAATTCTTATTGGAGCCTTCTCAAACATTTCCACTTTAAGTGACTATATACTAACAAAAAAAGAAAATGTTTTGCTTCTATGTTCTGGATGGAAGAATTGTTTTTGCATTGAAGACACTGTCTTTTGTGGAGCATTAATTGATAAGCTAATTCAATCTAATGAGTTTATAAATCATAACGATTCGGCTAATTGCAGTCTTGAATTGTGGAATGCTGCAAAAGATAATATTATGGGATATATGGAAAAAGCATCACATTTTCATCGCTTAAGAAAACATAAAATGGATGATGTGTTTGACTATACATTCACTTTCAACGCAACAAAGGTTGTCCCAAAACTTTATGGAGATAGATTGAAAGACGCTTTAAAAGAAGAGAAATAAATAAAATTATGGAAGCACAAAGATTTGATAAAGATATTATTAAGTCTAAGAAGTTAGGGGGAGAGGATATTCAAATTACATTTATTAAGCATGCAAGTTTAATGATTGAATATTCAAATCAATTCATATATGTTGACCCTGTTGGAGAGTTTTGCAATTTTGAAACTATGCCTAAGGCAGATTTTATTTTAGTAACTCACGACCACTACGACCACTTCGATGCCAAAGCAATTCAAATCATAAGAAAACCTTCTACGAAAATTATTGCAAACAAGCTTGTTATAGATTCTTTAAATGAAGGTATTGCATTAGCAAATAATCAAGAGGTTGATCTTTCTCAAAATATTCATGTTCTTGCTGTTCCTGCTTACAATACAACAAAAGGGAGAGATAAGTTTCATCCTAAAATAATAAATAATGGCTATGTGTTAACAATAGATGAAACTGTAATTTACATTTCTGGAGATACAGAACACATTGACGAAATGAAAAATTTGGAAAATAAAATTGACATTGCTTTTCTTTCAGTCAATCAACCCTACACAATGACAATTGAACAAGCAACTAATGCAACAAAAGATATAAAACCCACAATACTTTATCCATATCATTATGGACAAACTGAGCAAATAACACCAATTCACCAATTAATTCAAGCTCTTAAAGAAGAACATGTTGAGGTAAGGATTAGAAATATGGAGTAAAACCTTATTATTTTATCTTTATAATTTCATATTCTATTTTTTCTTTCTTATAAATCTTATTTTTGCATCAAAAAAGGAATTATTTTCTATTTTTATTGGAATTTATTTTCTTTTTTCTTTGAAGATAAAATGTAAATAATCAACATATTAACCCTTTTATTCTAACCTTTCGTAAAATAAATTTGTTAAAAAATTTGTTCCAAGGGAAAATATGTTGTAGTTTTGCGTCGTTAAATAGAAAATATTAATTCAAGAAATAAAATAAACAATATAAAACTACAAATATGAAATACTTAATTGTTGGTGGAGTAGCTGGAGGAGCAACAACAGCAGCCAGAATAAGAAGAATAAGCGAAGAAGCAGAAATTATCCTTTTTGAAAGAGGTAAATATATCTCTTATGCAAATTGTGGTTTACCATACTATATTGGAGATGTAATTAAGGAAAGAGATAAATTATTCCTACAAACTCCTGCTTCATTTGGAGGTAGATTTAATGTAGATGTTAGAGTTGAAAATGAGGTTATATCAGTTGATAAAGAAAAGAAAGAAGTTGTTGTTAAAAAAGCTGATGGAAGCAGATATAAAGAAACTTACGATAAATTATTGCTTTCTCCAGGAGCATTTCCAATTGTTCCAAATATGAAGGGAGTTGAAAATGATGGAATCTTTGTATTGAGAAATGTTACTGATACAGACAGAATAAAGAATTACATTAATACAAATCATGTAAGGAGAGCTGTTGTAGTTGGTGCTGGTTTTATTGGTTTGGAAATGGCAGAAAACCTGCATGAAATGGGTGCAGAGGTTACTATTGTTGAAAAAAGCAATCAAGTAATGGCTCCTATTGATTTTTCAATGGCTTCATTTGTTCATCAACATCTTCTTCAAAAAGGTGTTTCGTTAGAATTGGAACAATCTGTTGAAAGATTTGAGAAAAAAGGATATAATATCAATGTATTTTTAGAAAATGGAAGAGCAATTGAAACTGACTTAGTTATTCTTTCAATTGGTGTTCGTCCAGAAAATACATTAGCTAAAGATGCTGGATTGAAGATCGGAGAAACTTGTGGTATTTGGGTATCTGATTACTTGCAAACATCAGATGAAAATATTTATGCTGTTGGTGATGCAATTGAATTCCCTCATCCTATAACTAAAAAACCATGGCTAAACTATTTAGCTAATCCTGCAAATCGTCAAGCAAGAATTGTTGCTGACAATATGGTAATGGGTAATACTATAAAATATGAAGGTGCTATTGGTACTTCAATTGCAAAAGTATTTGACTTAACAGTTGCTTCAACTGGACTTGCAGCTAAAAAATTAAAACAATTAGGTATTGAATATTTAAGTTCAACAACTCATTCAAATTCTCATGCAGGTTACTATCCTGATTCACTTCCACTTTCAATTAAACTTCAATTTGAACCTAAAACTGGAAGAATATTTGGAGCACAAGTTGTTGGATATGATGGTGTAGATAAAAGAATAGACCAAATTTCTCTTTTAATTAAGAAAGAAGGAACAGTTTATGACTTAATGGAACTTGAACATGCTTATGCACCTCCTTTTTCATCAGCAAAAGATCCAATTGCAATTGCTGGATATGTTGCAAGCAACGTAATAAATGGCAGTATAAAATTGGCATACTGGAGAGATGTTAAAGATATTAATAAAGATGAATCAATCCTTTTGGATGTAAGAACTCAAATGGAACACTCAATGGGAAGTATTCCTGGTTCAATAAACATTCCAGTTGATGATTTAAGACAAAGAATTAATGAGTTACCAAAGGATAAAACAATCTACATTTATTGTGCAATTGGTTTAAGAGGTTATTTAGCATATAGAATCTTAACTCAAAATGGATTTAAAGACGTAAAGAGTCTTTCAGGAGGATATAAAACTTATTCAACAGCAATGGCTCCAGTTAGCGATATAAATAAAAAAGTTATTGAACAAAAACACGAAGACCACGAAGATACTAAGTTTGAAAAAACTGAAATGAAGATGGTTAAAATTGATGCTTGTGGCTTACAATGCCCAGGCCCTATCATTAGATTGAAAAATGCAATTGATGAAATTCAAGATGGTGAAAGAGTTCAAGTGCTTTCAACAGATGCTGGATTTGCAAGAGACAGTCAAGCATGGTGTGACAGTACTGGAAATATGCTAATTTCTTCAACAGTTAATAAAGGAGTGTATGAAGTAATTATTGAAAAAAGCCCTAAAACTTGCGAAGTTGTAACTACCTGTCAAGAAAAGGGAAGAACATTTATTGTTTTCAGTGATGATTTAGATAAAGCACTTGCTTCAATGGTATTGGCTAATGGTGCAGCTGCAACTGGAGATAAAGTAACAATATTCTTTACTTTCTGGGGATTGAATGTTATTAAGAAAACAAATAAACCAAAGGTTGAAAAAGATATATTCGGAAAGATGTTTTCAATGATGTTACCTTCATCATCTCTTAACCTTAAACTTTCTAAAATGAATATGTTTGGAATAGGAAGTAAGATGATGAGATATATTATGAAGAAAAAGAATATTGAGTCTTTGGAATCATTAAGAGATCAAGCTCTAAAACAAGGAGTTGAATTTATAGCATGTCAAATGTCAATGGACGTTATGGGAGTTAAGAGAGAAGAACTTTTGGATGAAGTAACAATTGGAGGTGTTGCAACCTACATGGATAGAGCTTCAAGAGCGAATGTTAACCTGTTTATCTAATGTTATATGAAAAAGATGTTTAAACAAAATTGGCTATTATTGGGAGGAGTTATATTTGGAACTACTGCAGGATACCTTTACTGGTATTTTATCGGATGCAATAATGGTACATGCCCAATAACTTCTTCACCTATGAATAGTTCAATAGCAGGAGCATTATTAGGAGGATTAGTTTTTACATCTTTTCCTAATAGCAAAAAAAATGAAAACAAAAACGAAGATAAAGAAAAAGAATAAATGATTGATCACTTCCAAAATAAAGCAAAAGATTGGGATAACCCGATGCAGATTGAGTTGACTTCAAAATTTGTCAATCAGCTCAGAAATAGCATATTTATTTATGAACAAGACATTTATGCTGAGGTTGGTTGTGGAACAGGACTTGTGGGTTTGAGTTTTGCAGAAGAAATTAAAAAAATATATATGATTGACAACTCACCCTCAATGATTAATGTGTTAAAAGAAAAGCTTATAGACAGTCCAATTGCTGATAAAGTTGAGATTATTGAAAACGAATTTGAAAAAATTTCCTTAAAAAATATCTCTGGTGTAATAAACTTTTTATCTTTGCATCATATTGAGGATGTTTCGAGTTACATTAAAAAAGTAAAAGAGAGCCTTAAAGATAATGGCTTCTTTGCAGTTGGTGATTTGGTTAATGAAGATGGATCTTTTCACACTAATAACATTGTCCCTCATTTTGGATTTGACCTTAGAAATCTTGCAACTAAGTTGGAAGAAGAAGGTTTTATTATTCTAAGAGAAACAATTTATGATAGGATTTATAAAAATGATAAAACCTACCCATTATTTATACTAATAGCACAAAAATGAAAAGAAAAATTATATTAACACTGATGCTTGCAACCATAACATTTATTTCTTGCGGCAACAGTACAAATGAAGAAAAACAAAACAAAGAAGAACAAGAAAATAGCACAATTAATAAAAAAGAAAATAATATGAAAACAATACATTTAACAAAGTCAGAGTTTCTGTCCAAGGTTATGAACTACGAACAAAACCCAAAAGAATGGAAATATTTAGGCGATAAACCTTGTATAATTGATTTCTATGCAGATTGGTGTGGACCATGCAAAATGGTAGCTCCAATACTTGAAGAACTTGCAAAGGAATATGATGGAGAGATATATGTTTATAAAATAGATACAGAAAAAGAACAAGAATTGGCACAAGCTTTTGGAATCCGTTCAATTCCTTCACTACTTTTTGTTCCAATGAATGAACAACCACAAATGATTATGGGAGCATTACCTAAATCTGAATTTAAGAAAGCAATAGACGATATATTATTAAAGAAGTAAATACAAACCAACAAACACATAATATTATGGACATAATTTGTAAAATCAGGGACATCTACAAACTTATAGGAGAGTTTGAAGGTCAATTCGAAAAAGATTTCGGAATTACCCTAAATGAAGGAATGCTACTTTGCTCATTACTTGAGAAAAAAACACTTTCATCAACAGAACTTGCTAAAAATCTTGGCTTAACATGTTCAAACACATCTAAAGTAATTAAGAGTGTTGAAGAACAAGGCTTTGTTGAAAGAGAATTAGGCAAGGAAGACAAACGTCAAATGTACTTTACCCTAACAAAAAAGGGTGCTGAACATATAATGTCTGTCAAGAACTCAAAAATTAACATTCCAAAAGAACTAAAAAGCCATTTAAGATAAGAATAAAGCAATCTCATTTAAAAGTGAGAGAGCTTCTTATTTTATTTATTTAGTTTCTTTTAGAAGAATTACAAACACTTGAAAAACAAGCTAAACACTTGTTCACTTCAAGGTGTCCTGATATAGTATTATCTAAAAAATTAGGCAATCTAAAACGGATTGCCTAATTTTTTGTCTAAGAAAAGCTATTATAAGAGAGCTTAAATAACCATATGTTAAACTATAATTGCATTATAAACTTTAAACCCTCTAAATCCTTTAAATCATAAAATTATTACATTTTAGAAGTCGAGAAAAACATCAATCATAATTGAAAATATATCTGATATAATTTTATTTTTGACTGACTTATTTTCAATTATGATTGATGATTTTCTGAATCCTTATTTCATTTTACTGAAACGCTGTTTTATTTTTTTTTTCTTTACTTTAATAATTTCTTTCTTGATTTCAGTAAATTCTTTCTTCGTTTTATTTTACTGAAACAAGGTTTTATTTTTGCAAAGTACTCTAAGGACTTTAATGTCCTTAATGTCTTTAAACTCCTTAAATTAATTCAAGCTTAAAAAGAAAAACAAGGTGATTTATTTCAAAAACTCATTGCCTTAATTTTTGAACACAAAAAAAAAGAGTAAATCATTTATTTGATTTACTCTTTTGTATTTTAGGTGTCTTTGCTTTTATTTTCTTATTGCTGCTTGTGCTGCTGCTAAGCGTGCAACTGGTACTCTAAATGGTGAGCATGAAACGTAGTTCATTCCTGCTTTAAAGAAGAATTCAACTGATTCTGGATCTCCACCATGTTCTCCACAAACTCCAACTTTTAGGTTTTGTTTGGTTGAACGACCATTCTTAACTCCCAATTCAACTAATTTACCAACTCCTTCTTGATCTAAGGTTTGGAATGGATCAGCAGGAAGGATTTTCTTGTCTTTGTATTCGCTGATGATTGCGTTTACGTCATCTCTTGAGAATCCAAAGGTCATTTGAGTTAAGTCGTTTGTTCCAAATGAGAAGAAGTCAGCTACTGTTGCTATTTCGTCTGCAACTATTGTTGCTCTTGGAATTTCAATCATTGTACCATATAGGTAGTTGATTTTAGCACCCATTCTTTTTTCAACTTCTGCATGAACTTTGTCGCAAATGTCTTTTTGGTGTTTCAATTCACTTACTGCAACAGTTAGTGGTACCATTATTTCTAATCTTGGATCAAATCCTTCTTTTCTCAATTCTGCTTCAGCTTCAAACAAAGCATCAAATTGTGTAGCTGTGATTTCAGGATAAACAATTCCTAAACGAACTCCTCTTAATCCCATCATTGGGTTAACTTCGTTCAAAGCTTCAATTCTCTTAACAATTTCTTGATGTGTTATTCCAAGTTCATTCGCCAATTCTTTTTGTTTATCAGCTGTGTGAGGTACAAATTCATGTAATGGTGGGTCAATTAGACGGAAAGTAACAGGTTTTCCGTTCATAACTTTCATTGTTCCTTTAACAGCTTGTTTGATGTATGGGTGAAGTTCAGCAAGATGTTTTTCTCTTTCTTCAGTGTTTTGAGAAAGAATCATTTTTCTTAATACTGCTAATGGTGCTTCAGAGTTTAGTCCATAGAACATGTGTTCAATACGGAAAAGTCCAATTCCTTCTGCTCCAAATGCAATTGCTTGAGCTGCATCTTCTGGTGTGTCAGCATTTGTTCTAACTCCCATTGTACGATGACGGTCAACAATATTCATAAAGCTTTGGAATAATGGGTTTTCAGTTGCGTCAATCATGGCAACTTCTCCTTCATAAACAAAGCCTTTTGTTCCGTTTAAGCTTAATGTATCTCCTTCTTTATAAGTTTTTCCTGCAATTGTAACTGTTTTGTTATCCATGTTAATATGAATAGCTTCACAACCTACAATACAACATTTTCCCCAACCTCTTGCAACAAGTGCAGCATGTGAAGTCATACCTCCTCTTGCTGTTAAAATACCAGTTGCAGCTCTCATTCCTTCAACGTCTTCAGGATTTGTTTCTTCTCTAACAAGAATATTTTTAATTCCTTGGTTATCCAAACGCATTGCTTCTTCACTTGTAAGTGCAATTGCTCCAACTGCTCCACCAGGACCTGCTGGAAGACCTTTTGCGATAACTGTATGTTTTGCTTCTGCTTTAGAGTCTAAGATAGGGTGAAGAAGTTCATCCAATTGAGCTGGAGTTACTCTACGAATAACTTCTTTTTCATCAATGATTTTTTCTCCTAACATTTCCATTGCCATAGTCATTGCAGCAACACCAGTTCTCTTTCCAACACGGCATTGTAGCATATAAAGAGTTCCTTCTTGAACAGTAAACTCAATATCTAACATATCTTTGTAAGCTGTTTCCAAAATATCACGAATATCACATAGTTCCTTATAAGTTCCAGGCATTGTTTCTTGCATTGAATGAAGATGAGCATTTTGATCATTCTTTGTGTCATCATTCAAAGGGTTAGGTGTACGAATACCAGCAACAACGTCTTCACCTTGTGCATTAACTAACCATTCTCCATAGAATTGGTTTTCTCCAGTTGCTGGGTTACGAGTGAAAGCTACTCCAGTTGCAGAGCTATCTCCCATATTACCAAATACCATAGCTTGAACGTTTACTGCAGTTCCCCATTCGTCAGGAATTCCTTCAATTCTTCTGTAAGAGATAGCTTTTTTACCATTCCAGCTCTTAAATACAGCTTTAATACCACCTTCTAATTGTTTAGCAGCATCATCAGGAAATTCAACACCTATGGTTTCTTTTATTGTTTTCTTAAATGTATCGGATAGCGCAATTAAATCTTCAGTAATTAGTTCAGTGTCTGATTTATATCCTTTAGAATGTTTATATTCATCTAAAATATCATCTAAAATTCTACGAATACCAACTCCTTTTGCAGGTTCCAATCCTTCAGCTTTTTCCATAACAACATCTGCATACATCATAATTAAACGACGATAAGAGTCATAAACAAAACGAGGATTATTAGTTTTCTTAATCAATCCAGGAATTGTTTGAGAAGAAAGACCAATGTTCAAAACAGTATCCATCATACCTGGCATAGAGCTTCTTGCTCCAGAACGACATGAGATTAATAAGCAATTATCTTTATCTCCAAACTTCATGCTCATTGTTTCTTCCGCTTTTTTCATTCCTTGCCAAACTTCATCCATCAAACCATTAGGGAGCTCGCAATTATGTGCATAGTAATCAGTACAAGCCTCTGTTGTAATGGTTAATCCAGCAGGAACAGGAAGTCCTAATAAGCACATTTCTGCCAAATTAGCTCCTTTTCCACCTAATAAGTTTTTCATCTCTGCGTTACCTTCAGCAGTCTTTCCACCAAAAGTATAAACATACTTCTTTACGTTTGTCATCTTTTCAATATTTAAAATTATATTTCTATATCAAGTATTTAATCTAAAAACATTTTGAGTTTTAGCGTGCAAAGATATACAAAAAAAATAAAAAATGTAGAGTTAAGGAACAATTTAATAGAGAATTAATATTGGAATGAAGATTTAGGTCTTTCTTATTTCCTTGTAGCAATTGGATAATATTCGTATGCACCTATTGTTGGAGGGTATTGACGAAAGTTTCCGATTATATCATTAGGATATACAGCGTTCCAACTTCCATTGCCTCTACCAATGGCAGGAGAAGTAGACTTAATTCTAAAATCTCCTTCTTGAGGATTATTAAATAATGGGTCTTGATTGAAAATGCAATTGCTAACCATAGGTGACTCATTTCTAACAGATTTTGTCAATAAAAGACAGCTTTCAAACATATAGTTTAATTCAGCACCTTCTTTTTTGTCAATCATAATTTCATCTTCATTTGAACCATAAATGATTGTATTGTAGAAATTACACTCTGTAATAGGTCTTAAAATTAGGTTGTTATACTTGTCGTAGTAGTAGTTTTGAAGAAATAATGTTGTGTTAGATCTTCTTGTGTTGTAAGACCAATAGTTAGCAAAAGTACAATTTACAAATTGATACTTTCCTCCAATTGTAAGTGCAACGGTTTCCTTTCCTGTATTTTGAACTAAGGTATTTACAGCATTAATATGTCCACCTCTTGACCAAATGCCATAAACTGACATATTCTCAATCTTCGTGCTTTGAATATCAACAGTAGGTATATCATTTGTAACACAACTGTCAACAATTATTCCAATTGTTCCATTTTTAATTGTAACATTATTCAAAACATTATTTTTGCTGCCAGCAATATAACGAATGCTTTCCCATTGACCTGGCAAAGTGGTATAATAGGAGTCTTTTCTCATTCCTTGAAAAACAATATTATTCTGAGTGGAGCCATTTGCTTTCAGCGAAGCATTAGTCCAAACATAGAAAACTGATTTAGGATTAAGATGAACTTTTGTTCCTTCAGAAAGAGTAAGGGTTTTGTTCGAATTAACTATAAGAGAGCCAAAAATAACATGAGGCTTATCGTTTTTCCATTCCAAAGAGTTCCCATTTACAATACATCCACTTTGTTCGCCTTTATCTTCTGCTAAAGAATAATGTATGCTATCTATTTTTTCTCCATTTTCATTATAATCATATGCCCATTTGTCTGCAACATGATAATATGCATCCTGCCCATAGGCTTCCAATTGAACATATTGTTCCTTTCCGTTGAAAGAGAATATAATTGAGTCAGAAACAAGTAAAGGATTGCTTTGATTGTTAGGATTAATGGTAACTCTAACAAAGATAAACATACTGTCCTTTGCATTTATAACAACATCATTAACAACAATATTTGTGCTTCCATCAACATTTAATCTATAAAAGGAATTTGCGCCTGCTCCCAAACGGATTTGGTCGATTTTAATAGGTTTGCTTTCTTTGTTGTATACTCTTATTTGCTTTGTTACAGAGCCTAAGGTAGTGAAGATTGTGTCAAAACGTATTGTGTCGTTTGAAAACTTAAGATTTACATTTGTAGAATCTGCATAATCTTCTTCCGTTACGCAGGAAGTGAAGCCAAGTCCTGTAAGAACAAAGAAACTAATTAAATAGATTAAATATCGAAGTGGATTATTCATTTATAATTTTATTTTAACTCAACTAATTTATACTTTCTTGTTCCCATGCCAAGCTTTTGAGCATATTCAACTTGACCTAAACCGCTAACGCCACTTTCTTTTAAGAATGCATCATCGCAATGATGTCCTTTTGCAACCAAATCATGTGAAGCTTGTTCAATGGCAACAATATCTTTTGATGCTAAAATACCAATATCTTGGGTGAAAGGAAGTGGAGCTCTTGCAGAACAATCGCATGAAGAAGAAATATTGGCTAAAACATTAATGAAAACCATCGGTTTTTTAGATTTAAATACACAAGCATATTCAACCAGACGTTCCAAGAATACATTAGTTTCTATATCTTTCTTTTCAGGTTTAATAATTCTCTTTGGACATTCAGCAATACATTTTGCACATCCTATACATTTGTTTGAGTCAATTGTAATAACACCATCAACAAAGCTTAAAGCATTAGCAGGACAGTTATTTATGCAATTAGAGCATTTTGAACACTTGCTCGCATCAGTTATTTGAGGAACATCAGAAGCATGTTGAGCCATTTTTCCACCAGGAGAAGCAAAACCCATAGCTAAGTTTTTAATTGCACCACCAAAACCAGCAGAGCCATGACCTTTAAAGTGAGAATAGATTATAAAATTATCGTAATTGTCGAAATGTGAGCCATATTTTATTTTCTTATAGTGCTTAAATCCCATACCTTTAGTAGAATATTCAGCTTCAGCTTCCGAATCTAAAATATCAATTGGAGCAAAAGTAAAGCCATGTTCCTTTGCAAGTTTTATATGAGTGTCAGTGAAGCGTCTTTTCCCAACATATAAAACATTTGTTTCAACCCAAGTAGCTTTAGTGTATTGCATTAGTGGTCTTGTAAGTTCAGGATTAAGAAAGTTTTTATTTCCGTCTTCTCCAAAATGAATTTTAACACCAGTCTTTCCTTTATATTCAACTCCCATAGCCTTATAGAGCTTTAAAACATTTTCAGGAGTAATATCTTTTATATAATAAACAATAGCAACGCTGTCGCTTTCAGAGTTTGTGGAAGTAGGGTTTTGAGAAAATACATTTAAGGAAGAGAAACTAAAAATTATCAGTATTAGAGTTAGAATTTTTTTCATATAATTAATTTGTTCTTAGAATTGAAATTGAGTGCAAAAATACATATTTTAAATTTACATATTGCAAATACACAATTTAAAGAACGATTTAAAGCAAAATTTATTACAAATTAATCACTAATCATTACCTAAGATATATTATCTGATACAGAATTCTTATAAATGAAGTTACGGATTAAAAAATCCTTATTATTTTGAAATTATATAGGGAATAATTCTCCCTAAACGGCGAATAAATCTAAAAACTCTGACTTGTCCTGAAAAAAGTTGACACAAAAACCCAAATCAACATGGACAAAAATTTAAGAAAAGAACCCATTACCGATGCATTTCGCTACAAAGTAGTAAGCGATTATTTATACAAAGGTGGCTCC
>Ga0316605_10000170_pt1 | contig 59277 bp, 53 predicted proteins | sample OWC_soil_day20_n_FD_207666 | JGI IMG/M metagenome (GOLD analysis project Ga0316605, IMG submission 207666) | Wetland soil microbial communities from Old Woman Creek delta, Ohio, United States - OWC_soil_day20_noCT | ecosystem: Environmental > Terrestrial > Soil > Wetlands | place: USA: Ohio...
CCGGAAATCCTCCAGAAGTCGCCGAGGAAACGGACTGGAATGCGGAGGTGCCAACATGAGCGAACAGCGTACCCATGTTTTGGTGGTCGAAGACGAAAAGCAGATTCGCCGTTTTTTGAAAGCGGCGCTTGAGAATGAAGGCTGCCGCGTCTTTGAGGCGGAAAATTGCGCCCAGGGCCTGATCGAGGCCGGAACCCGCAAGCCTGATCTGGTCATTCTCGATCTTGGCCTGCCGGATCGCGACGGTATCGAGTTCATCCGTGACCTGAGAAACTGGACGGGCATTCCCATTCTCATTCTCTCGGCGCGTAGCGACGAAGGCGACAAAGTGGCAGCGCTCGATGCCGGCGCCGACGACTACCTGACCAAGCCCTTCGGCATGGCTGAGTTGCTGGCGCGCCTGCGCGTTCTCTTGCGCCGCAGTTCGAGCGGCGAGATCGAACCGGAAATTTCTTTTGGCACGGTGCGTGTCGACTTTTCGCGGCGACTGGTTTGGCGGGATGGTGTCAATGTTCGCCTGACTCCTCTGGAATACCGCCTATTGGCCGTGTTGCTTGCCAACAGGGGTAAGGTCGTTACCCAGCGCCAACTGTTGCGCGAGGTGTGGGGGCCCAGTTTTGTCGAGAGCGGCCACTATTTGCGGATTTACATTGGCCGTTTGCGCCAGAAACTTGAAGAAGATGCGACCCGGCCGCGCTATTTGCTCACCGAAACGGGTGTCGGCTACCGCATCGAAATTCCGAAAGGTGACGCATGAGTTCCGGACAACCACTTGATGCAAAGCGCCTGGCAGTCATTTCCCTGGCGGCGCTTGGTGTCGTCTACGGCGACATTGGCACCAGCCCGCTTTATGCGATGAAGGAAGTGTTCCACGGAGCACATCACCCGGTACCCATGACACCGGACAATATCCTCGGCGTTTTGTCCCTGATGTTCTGGTCACTGACCGCTATCGTTTCTGTCAAGTACGTCGCCTTCATTCTGCGCGCCGACAATCGCGGTGAGGGCGGCATCATGGCGCTGATGGCGCTTTCCCTGCATCATCTTCCGGAAAACTCGCGCCGACGCTGGTTGCTGATGGTTGCCGGGCTGCTCGGCGCCGCGCTTTTTTACGGCGACGGCGTCATTACCCCGGCCATTTCAGTGCTTTCGGCGGTTGAAGGGCTTGAGGTCGTGACACACGACTTCAAGCCCTATGTACTGCCGGCGGCTCTGCTCGTGCTGGTGCTGCTCTTCTTCGTGCAGCGTCGCGGCACAGCCGCTATCGGTGGCATTTTCGGACCAGTCATGCTGGTCTGGTTTGCCGTACTTTCCATTCTCGGCATCGCCAATATCGTGCATGCCCCAGGCGTTCTGGTGGCGCTCAACCCGATCTATGCCATCAATTTTTCCATAGCTAACGGCTGGCTGGCCTTTTTCTCGCTCGGTGGCATTGTCCTGGTGCTGACCGGCGCCGAAGCGCTTTACGCCGACATGGGGCATTTCGGTCGCCGACCCGTCCGGCTGGTCTGGTTTGGCCTTGTTCTGCCGGCACTGGTGTTGAATTACTTTGGCCAGGGCGCGCTCCTGCTCACCACGCCCAAGGCCATTGAAAATCCCTTTTACATGATGGCGCCTTCCTGGGCTTTGTTGCCATTGGTTGCTCTGGCAACGCTGGCAACGGTCATCGCCTCGCAGGCGGTCATTTCCGGCGCCTACTCAATGACCGTCCAGGCCATCCAGCTCGGCTACGCGCCGCGTATGGAAGTCCAACACACTTCCGAACATCACATGGGGCAAATTTACCTGCCACTGATCAACTGGACTCTCTTTGCTGCCGTGGTTGCCTTGGTCCTCGGCTTCAAGTCTTCGACCAATCTGGCTTCGGCCTATGGCATTGCAGTGACGGGCACCATGGCCGTCACCACCATTCTTGCCTTTTTGGTGGCGCGCTTTCAGTGGGGTTGGGGCAAGCTTAAATGCGGCATCATTTTTGGCGCTTTTCTGGCCATCGACCTTGCCTTCTTTTCCGCCAATGCCTTCAAGATTGCGGATGGCGGTTGGTTCCCATTGGTGACCGGCGCCGTCATTTTCATGATTCTGCTGACCTGGAAACGCGGCAGGCAACTCCTGGAACAAAGACTGGCGGGCGAGAGGCTCGATCTGACGGCCTTTCTTGACGCTCTGGCCTGCGGAATGCCGCAGCAGGTGCCCGGTACGGCGATCTTCCTCCATTCCAATCAGGATGCCGTGCCGCACGCCTTGCTGCACAGCCTGAAACACTACAAGGTCTTGCATGAACGCCAGGTGCTTGTCTCGGTGCAGTTCTACGACGTGCCTTTTGTGCCGGAAATTGATCGTGTCGAAGTGCACGCACTCCGTGACAGTTTTTGGCAGGTCATCGTCCGTTACGGTTTCAAGGACGAGCCTGATCTGCCGCAAGCATTGACACTATGCGCGGCGCAGGGGCTACCCATCGACATGGATGATTCTTCCTTCTTCCTTGGCCGCGAGACCCTGATCCCACGCCTGCATTCCGAAATGGCCTTCTGGCGCGAAAAACTTTTTGTTGCCATGTTCCGCAACGCCACTTCGGCGACATCCTTTTTCAAGATACCCTCCAACCGCGTGGTCGAACTGGGAGCACAAATCGTCCTCTGATCGCGCTTGTTGGGCAAAATTGCGCGTCCCAAAAAAACACCAAAGTCCGAGACGCCGGGGAATTGAAGTTGGCCGCCAGCAAGGGTTTTGCAACTTGCACATAAACAATGCAGGCGCCAATTCCATTGGCGGGTACACTCCGGCCTCGCCCAATCAAGAGAAGCCATCCCCGCATGCAACGAGAAGTCAAAGAAAAGTCCAGGCGCGCCGTTGTGGCGGCCGTACAACTGCCGAGTGTGAATGACGTCGAGTTCGAGGCGTCGCTGACCGAGCTTCGCGAACTCGCAAAAACATTGGGATTCGAGGTTGTTAACGCCTTCATGCAGAAGCGCGCCGCCTTCGACACGACGGGCTACCTGGGCGTTGGCAAGCGTCAGGAAATAAGCCGCTTTGTGAACGGCGAGTACTCAGAACTGGATGAAATGGTGCCAGCTGCCACCAATGCGGACAGCCGCGATATCGACATCATTTTCGTCGACCACGAAATCTCACCGTCGCAGGCACGCAACCTCGAAAAGGAGGCCGGCTGCCAGGTGATGGATCGCACCATGGTCATCCTCGAAATTTTCCATCGCAACGCCCGCTCTCGCGCCGCACGCGCCCAAGTGGAAATTGCCCGCCTCGGCTATATGGCGCCGCGCCTGCGCGAGGCGGCGAAGTTGGCGGGGCCGCAAGGGCGGCAGCGCAGCGGCGTCGGTGGGCGCGGTAGCGGCGAGTCGCATACCGAACTGGATAAACGCAAGATTCGTGACCGCATCGCTGAGCTACAGTTGGAGATCATCGCCATGGATGCCGAGCGCAAGACGCAGCGGGCGCGGCGGCAAGAACGTGAAGGGCTCGCCGGTGTGGCACTCGTTGGCTACACCAACGCTGGTAAATCGACCTTGATGCGGGCTCTCACTGGCAGCGAGGTGTTGATTGCCAATAAACTTTTCGCAACGCTCGATACCACCGTGCGCGCCCTTCACCCCGAAAGCGTGCCGCGCGTGCTCGTCAGCGACACGGTTGGTTTCATCAAGAATCTGCCGCACGGTCTGGTTGCGTCCTTCAAGTCAACGCTTGAAGAAGCGCTGGATGCTTCGCTGCTGCTCCACGTCATTGATGCCAGCGATCCCGGCTTTGAACGCCAGATCGAGGTTACCGACAAAGTGCTGGAAGAGATCGGTGCGAATGTCGTGCCGCGCCTGCGCATCTTCAACAAGATCGACCACGTTGGCGACGCCACGGCGCAAGCTGAATGCGAAGCGGCGCTGCGGGCACAGTATCCGGATTGCGTCGTGATGAGCGCCCGCCGCCCAGAAGACGTCGCGAAACTACATGCGGCCATTGTCACGTTTTTTCAGCAGGATCAGGTCGAGGACGAGCTTTTCCTGCCCTGGTCGGCACAACAACTGCGTGGGGAAATCTACGCGAACTGCCAGGTGCTGGAGGAGCGCGCCGATGGTGAGGGTGCATTCTTCCGCGTTCGCGGCGCGCTAGACGCGATGAAGGGGCTTCGCGAACAGTTTGGTCATCACCTGCTGCTCGGGAGTTGAGAGGATGCCCCGCCAGGGCGTCCGTTGTTCATCGTACTGCTGTCTCTCAAGGACCCGGCGTCAGCGTTAACCATTGGCGACAGTAACCCGATTGCGCCCCCCGTTTTTCGATGCGTACAGGGCAACGTCGGCACGGGCAACAAAATCGGCGGCCAGTTCACCTGCTTTATAGCTGGCGACACCCAGCGAAACCGAAAAGTTCGCCGGCGCCCAGCTATCCGATGAGCGCCTGATGCGGGCCCGCTCGAAGTCGGTGCGGATCATTTCGGCGAGTTGGCGTGCGTCATCGGTGGACGTGTCGGGCAACAGGACAACGAACTCCTCTCCGCCATAGCGCGCGGATTTGTTTTTGCCCTTGACGTTGTTCTTCAGAATTTGCGCCACGGCGCAAATCACTTTGTCGCCGAATACATGACCGTAGCTATCGTTGATTTGCTTGAAGTGGTCGATGTCCGCCATGAGAAGACTTGGCCCGCATAGAAGGGGGTCGGAGGCCTTCAAACAGGCAGACAATTCCAGGTCGAATCCGCGTCGATTCGTCAGTCCTGTCAGGCCGTCGGTTAGCGCGTCTTGGCGCGCCTTTCCCACCGACTCTCGCAACTGCTCGATTTCATTGAGGCTCTCATCAAGGCGACCCTTGAGAGAGACGATGGAACCCTGCATGTTGCGCGTCAGGCCGAGAATGGAGGCGACGTCGTGGTTGGCGCCTGGATTGGACGACGACCGCTCGGTACACCATTTTTCCAGCGCATTGCCATACTGTCCGGCTTGATCGCCGGCCTGCGCGGCGGTACTCGACATTTCGGCCAATACTTTCTGAAAACCGTCGCTGAACTGTTGCGCGACCTGCTCGTTAATCTCGGCAACGTGCTTGTTGTAAAGGTCAAAGGTAAGTTTCTCATCGAGAATCTCACCGTTCCGGAGGTGTTCGTCGATGGCCGCCTTCAAGCCAGGGTTGCCGCCTGCAACGTATTCGTACCAGACCGCAAAGCTGACCGGATGCATCGCCGTTGCCTGCTTTGACATCAATAACAGAACCTGTCCGAGATATTCAGCGCTCTTTTCAATGCTGTCGCGATATTTCATGGTGTCCTATTTTTTTTCTCGCCGCCATCCCAATATTCCAAAGAGATTCATGCAAGCGATTCAGTGAGTGGGATTCCGTCTGTGCCTGATGTTCTCCAGCGTTGCAGGAAGTCTACGCGCAGTGCGCTATCCGATCTGTTCGCTGACACACATAGAATGGTTCTGTCGAAAAGATTTGCCGATGCCTATCTCAGACTATATTGGCAATGAACACTCAGAACAGCCAACCACGAAAACTTGCCCCGTTAGCACTCTGCGAACTAGAGTGCTAAAATGTGATCAAAGAAATTGTTTTCAGGAGCTTAGACCATGACACAAGCGTTAATGCCCGCTCTGCCCCTGTCGCTTGGCAACCTTGACGCGTACATCCACTCGGCGCATCGCTTTCCGATGCTGTCCGAGGCAGAAGAGATGAGTTTGGCCAGGCGTTTCCGTGATGATGGCGATGTCGATGCCGCCCGGCAACTCGTCCTGTCTCACTTGCGACTGGTCATCTCGATTGCTCGTGGTTATCTGGGCTACGGCTTGCCGCATGCTGACCTGATCCAGGAGGGCAATATCGGTTTGATGAAGGCGGTCAAGCGTTTCGATCCTGATCGTGGTGTGCGGCTGGTCTCTTTCGCTATCCACTGGATCAAGGCCGAAATTCACGAATTCATCGTCCGCAACTGGCGGCTGGTCAAGGTGGCGACGACCAAGGCGCAGCGCAAACTCTTCTTCAACCTGAAGAGCATGAAGAGCGGTTATGAGGGCGTCGAGACTTTTTCCCCCGCTCAGGCCGCCGATGTGGCGCATCGTCTCGGCGTCAAACCCGAGGAAGTGGTGGAAATGGAAATGCGCCTTTCCGGCCGTGAAATGGCGCTGGATCGGCAAACGGACGATGCTGATGACGCTTTTGCGCCCATCGATTATCTGGCCGACTCGCGTTATGAACCGACCCAGGTGATTGAGGGCAAGGTCAAGGCGCGTTTGCAGGACGAAGGCCTGAAGTCGGCGCTGGAAAGCCTGGATGTGCGTAGCCGCCGAATTATCGAGACGCGCTGGCTCAATGAGGGCGAGGCGGCAACGCTGCACGAACTGGCTGCAGAGTTTGGTGTGTCAGCCGAACGCATCCGCCAGATCGAGGCCAAGGCCTTGCAGAAAATGCGCGGTGTTTTGAGCGCCTGATTCGGCGAATTGACCGAAAAAAGCCGCCATTTGGCGGCTTATTTCGTAATTAGCTGCTTTCTTTCCGCTTTCTCTCCCGCTCGATGGCGGCTTTGATGACGTCGGCTTCTAGAACCGTGGTGTCGACACCAAAGCGGGCGGACATGACAATTTCTTCGTAAGCGGGTTTTTCGTCCGTGGCATCGGAAGGTGGTGCCGCCCGCTTGCCATTGCGGTGCGCCTGCCATTCGGCGGCGACCAGCTCCTGAACGGAGAGCCCGGTCTGCATGTCGGGTGGCACTTCGGCGCCTTGCTCGACCAGTAAGCGCACAACCTCCGTGTGCTTGCCGCGCAGAGCCATCGACAGCGGCGAAGCAGGGTGGTGATTGTCCGGCAGATTGGCCTTGGCGCCTTGCTGCAGCAGTTCGCGGACAATATCGACGTAGCCCATGAAGCAGGCGATACCCAGTGGCAGTCCGGGTTCGCCGCGACCGTCGTTCAGTTCGACCGGCGCACCCGCCGCCAGCGCCCGGATCACTGCTGATAGCTTGCCGGTGCGAATGGCCTTGATGAGATCTTCGCTAGTTGCCACTGTCCATCTCCTGAATCGTTTTTGCCTCCACTGGTTTCCGAAAAGTTTCCAGTTCCTGCAGGTATTGGTCAATGGTCTTCGTCAGGCGGTCAGTCTCGCCAGTAGTTTGCCGTGTATGCCATTGAAGCCGCCATTGCTCATTACCAACACATGGTCGCCGGCTTGCGCCGTTGCGGCAATCGCGGCCAACAGCCGGTCGAAATTATCATCCACGACAGCCTTTGCGCCCAGCGGCGCCAGGGCGCCCGCCGCATCCCAGCCCAGATTGCCGGCGTAGCAGAAGACCATGTCGGCTGCGGCCAGGCTCTCCGGCAGGCGATCTTTCATGACGCCGAGTTTCATGGTGTTGGAGCGCGGCTCCAGTACTGCCAGTATGCGAGCCGAGCCGATTCGGCGGCGCAGTCCGGCCAGTGTGGTTTCGATGGCGGTGGGGTGATGGGCAAAATCGTCGTAAACAGTGATGCCTTTGGCGCTGCCGCACATTTCCAGCCGGCGTTTGACGTTTTCGAAGCGGGACAAGGCTTCCAGTCCGCGCCCGAGCGGGACACCAACGTGCTGGGCAGCCAGTAGCGCAGCGCAGGCGTTGGCGCGGTTGTGGTCGCCGGTGAGATGCCAGCGCGTGCGGCCGATTTCGCCTTTGGCACCGTGCAGGATCAGTTCGCCGCTGGCGTCGTCGCCATCCAGGCGATAGGTATCCTCGGTATTGAACCAGGTGAGCGGTGTCCAGCAACCGCGTTCGATGACACGCTTCAGGCTGGCTTCCTGACCATTGGCGATGATCAGGCCGGATTGCGGCAAAGTGCGTACAAGGTGGTGAAATTGTGTCTCTATCGCCGCAAGATCGGGGAAGATGTCAGCGTGATCGTATTCAAGATTGTTGAGTACCGCTGTTCGTGGCCGATAGTGCACAAATTTGGAGCGTTTGTCGCAAAAAGCCGTATCGTATTCATCCGCCTCGATGACGAAAAAAGGTGTACTGCCGAGGCGGGCCGAAACGCCGAAATTCATCGGTACACCACCGATCAGAAAGCCCGGCCCCATACCGGCATCTTCCAGTATCCAGGCCAGCATGGAGGATGTCGTGGTTTTGCCGTGTGTACCGGCAACCGCCAGCACCCAGTGTCCGGCCAGAACATACTCGGCCAGCCACTGTGGGCCGGAAACATAGGGCAGACCACGGTCGAGAATGGCTTCAAGCAGTGAATTGCCGCGCGAAACGGCGTTGCCGACGACAAAAATATCCGGCGATAGCTCGACCTGATCGGCGTCGAAGCCTTCGATCAATTCAATGCCGGCAGCGCGCAACTGGTCGCTCATGGGCGGATAAACATTGGCGTCGCAGCCGGTGACGCGATGGCCGCAAGCGCGGGCAAGCTGGGCGATGCCGCCCATGAAGGTGCCACAGACACCGAGGATGTGGATGTGCATAAAGACAAGACCCGTTAGAATGGCCGTGATTGTAACTCGCCGGAGCTTCTGATGCCTCGTCACGCAAACACACGGCAGCAGGCCGGTGCGCGCGCCCGCATTGCCAGTGCGGCAGCCCGGCTGATGGCCGAGGACGGCATTGCCGACTTCAGTCTGGCCAAGAGAAAGGCGGCGCGCCAGCTTGGTCTGACCGATAACGCCCCGCTGCCCGATAATGCCGAGGTGGAAGCGGCTTTGCGCGATTATCAGGAGCTTTATCAGGGTGACGAGCACAAGGATTGCTTGCAGGAATTACGTGAAACAGCGCTGGAAGTCATGGAATCACTTGCTGTTTTCAATCCCTATCTGACGGGATCGGTACTCGATGGCAGTGCCGGCCGCTATGCTGATATCGATATTCTGTTATTTGCCGATAACGCCAAAGAAGTCGAGATTTTTCTGTTAAATCACGGCATCGTCTTCGAACATGCAGAACCGCCGAATGATCGTGTCGATGCTGTCCTGGTTTTGGAAACCGAAGCTACTGATGTCCGGCTGGCAGTGCTTGACCCCAATCTGGAACGCACGGTTTTTCGCGCCCGTGATGGACGTGTGCGCGAGCGCGCCCGCATCGAGGCCGTGCGCGCTCTGGTGAGCGCCGGTGAGGCAAGCGAAGTGGAAACGTAAACCAGTTAATACTGGACAACGTGCAGCGATTTGCGGCAAACTTGCCGCCATGTCGAAGCAAAAAAAGAATTCAGCCAACCTCGAAAAGCCCCGACTTCTGGTCGTGCATGGCCCCAATCTCAATCTTTTGGGAATGCGCGAGCCGGAACATTACGGCTGTGTGACGCTCGAGGACATTAATCTCGGCTTGGCGCGCCGCGCCGAGGTGGCAGGGATAGCGCTGGAAACCTTTCAGAGCAACCATGAGGGTGCGTTGATTGAGCGTGTTCACGCCGCCCGTGAGCAGGGTGTGCGTTACATCATCATCAATCCGGGCGGCTATACGCACACCAGCGTCGCCTTGCGTGATGCTCTGGCCGGTACTGCGATTCCCTTCGTCGAGATTCATCTGTCCAATATCCACGCCCGCGAATCTTTTCGCCAGCACTCCTATTTTTCCGATCTGGCTCTGGGGGTCGTCTCCGGTCTGGGGCATGAGGGCTACTTGCTGGCGCTTGAATATCTGCTCAACAAAATCAACACTGACCAATAACCACTAACGTCTGCAGCGCAGCATAGTTGCGCCGTTTACTCGGGAGAAATCATGGATTTGCGCAAACTCAAGAAGCTGATTGATCTGGTTCAGGAATCGGGGATTTCCGAACTGGAAGTGACCGAGGGCGAAGAAAAGGTGCGCATCGTCAAACATTATGGCGCGCCCATGCAGATGGCGCAGACCTATTCCCTACAGGCGCCCATGCCGATGGCGGCCACGCCAGCGGCAGGCGCTTCGGCGATCGATGATGAGGACGACGAGCCGCAAGGCCATGCCGTCAAATCGCCCATGGTCGGCACCTTTTATCGCGCGCCTTCGCCTGGTTCAGATGCCTTCGTCCAGATTGGCCAGACGGTGAAGGAAGGCGATACGCTGTGCATCATCGAAGCCATGAAGCTGCTCAATGAAATTGAAGCCGACGCCTCCGGCACCATCAAGGCCATACTGGTCGAGAATGGCCAGCCGGTGGAATTCGGCGAACCGCTTTTCATCATCGGCTGAACATCATGCCCATGTTCGACAAGATCCTGATCGCCAATCGCGGCGAAATTGCTTTGCGTGTCCAGCGCGCCTGTCGCGAACTGGGCATCAAGACGGTCGTGGTGCATTCCGAAGCCGACCGCGAGGCAAAATACGTCAAGCTGGCCGATGAATCGGTCTGTATCGGCCCGGCATCCTCAACGCTGAGCTATCTCAACATCCCCGCCATTATTTCGGCGGCGGAAGTCACTGACTCCCAGGCCATTCACCCCGGCTATGGTTTCCTGTCGGAAAATGCCGATTTTGCCGAGCGTGTTGAATCCTCCGGTTTTGTCTTTATCGGCCCCAAGGCGGAAACCATCCGTCTGATGGGTGACAAGGTTTCCGCCAAGGACGCCATGAAAGCGGCCGGCGTTCCATGCGTTCCAGGTTCGGACGGCGCTCTGCCCGAAGACAACAAGGAAATCGTCCGCATTGCGCGTGCCGTTGGCTATCCGGTCATTATCAAGGCGGCTGGCGGCGGCGGTGGACGCGGCATGCGCGTTGTACATACCGAAGCAGCTCTGCTGAGTGCGGTGCAAATGACGCGCACCGAAGCGCAAACGGCCTTCGGCAATCCCGTGGTTTACATGGAAAAGTATCTGGAAAACCCGCGCCATGTCGAAATCCAGGTGTTGGCTGACCAGTACAAAAACGCTGTTTATCTGGGCGAGCGTGATTGTTCGATGCAGCGCCGCCACCAGAAAATTCTCGAAGAAGCCCCGGCGCCGGGTATCCCGCCCCGTGTCATTGCTCGTGTTGGCGAACGCTGCGCCGAGGCCTGTCGTCGCATTGGCTACCGGGGCGTCGGCACCTTTGAGTTTTTGTTCGAGAACAACGAGTTTTACTTCATCGAAATGAACACGCGCCTGCAGGTCGAACATCCGGTTACTGAACTGATTACCGGTATTGACCTTGTCCAGCAACAGATCAAGGTTGCTGCCGGCGAGAAATTGAAACTCAAGCAGCGCGATATCGTCACGCGTGGCCACGCCATCGAGTGCCGTATCAACGCCGAAGATCCCTATACTTTTGTCCCCTGCCCCGGCAAGATCACTTTTTACCATCCGCCCGGCGGCCCTGGCATACGGGTCGACACCCACATTTACCAAGGGTACACCGTGCCTTCGCACTACGACTCGATGGTGGCAAAAGTGATCGCTTACGGCGATACCCGCGAGCAAGCCATTCGCCGCATGCGTATTGCGCTGTCCGAAATGGGCGTCGACGGCATCAAGACCAACATTGCGTTGCACCACGAGTTGATGCACGACGCCCTTTTTATCAAGGGGGGCACCAGCATCCACTACCTGGAGCAGAAACTCGCTCACAAGAGCGAGGTTGCCAAGCAGGCAGGATAAGGTGTCCTGGCGGTCGGCAACCTTTCTCACCGACGCGGTGCATGCAGAACCTTTCTGCGATGCGTTGCTGGAAAGTGGCGCCCTGTCGGCCAGTATCGAAGATGCTGACGCCGGCACGCCCGAAGAGCAGGCTCAATTCGGCGAACCCGGCTCGATCAGCACACCGGGTTGGCAGCATTCCAGAATTGTCGCCCTGTTTGAAGCCGATGCCGACATTGCCAATATTGTTGCCGAAGCCTCGGCTGCCATTGATCTGGCGAAAGCACCAGCCTTTTCGGTCAAGGAAGTCGCTGAAGAAAACTGGGTGCAGCTCACCCAGTCGCAATTCGACCCTATCCAAATCTCGCCACGCCTGTGGATCGTTCCTTCCTGGCATCAGGCGCCTGATGCCCAGGCCATCAATCTCGTTCTCGACCCCGGCATGGCTTTTGGCACCGGTGCTCACCCCACCACCCGGCTTTGTTTGCAATGGCTGGAGCAAGAGGTCACGCCGGCCGCCTCCATGCTCGATTATGGTTGTGGTTCCGGTATCCTGGCCATCGCGGCTGCCCGTTTCGGCGCGCAAAAGGTGTGCGGCGTCGACATTGACCCGCAAGCGATTGTTGCCGCCCGTCATAATGCCGAAAACAACTCGGTTGCCGCCACTTTTGCTGATGCGTCCGAAGTCATCGACGAAAAATTCGATCTGGTCGTCGCCAATATTCTGGCCAATCCCTTGCGCGTCCTGGCACCCGCTATCTGTAGCCATTTGCGGCCGGGCGGCAAACTGGCCTTGGCCGGGCTTCTGAGCGAACAAGCCGAAGAACTGATTGAGGTTTACCGCCCCTGGTTGGCGCTGACTGTTTTTGATTGCCAAGAGGGCTGGGCCTGTCTTGCCGGAGAGAAAGCATGATGCGCACCCGCTGTCCAAACTGCGCCACCGTTTTCCGTATTACGGCAGAACAGTTGCGCGTGCGCTTCGGCATGGTGCGCTGCGGTCAGTGTCAGGCTGTCTTCAACGCCTTTGACAGCCTGATCGAAGGCAGTGCCGCCGAGGCGGCCTTGTTGGGGAGGTCAGGCTCCGCCGATTCGACAATCCCCCCTGTTATGTCCGAAATTCAGCCCAGCCGGGTTCCCAAGCCAATCATGCCGGAACCCAAGCCCGTTGCGGTCGAGATTGCCCCGCTGCCGCCGATACAGAGGCTAGACCCCATTGATGCCGCACTGGCTGCCAAGGAAACCCCGGCAGAATCGACCAAGGCAGCGCGCGACGCCGGATTGGTGGCCGTACGAGAACTTTCCGAATCGCCCACTTACGATCGCTGGTCGGCGGGTGCTTTCGAGGCGCAAAGCGATGATGAATTTATTGCTGAAACACCGTCCCGGCGGCTGCGCTGGCCCTTCGTTCTGGTGACATTGGTTCTGTTGCTGATTCTTGCTGCACAGGTGGCTTATCATTTCCGCAGCGAGTTGGCAGCGCGCTTCCCCGATCTCGATGGCGTGTATCGAGCGCTCAATATCGAAATTCCATTGCCTCGCAATGTAGACCTTGTTGTCATGGAGTTTTCCGACCTGCAGTACGACAATGTGCGCGGCCTGCACGTTCTGCAGGCCACCATCCGCAATCGGGCGCCCTACGCCCAGGCTTGGCCACTACTCGAAGTTACCCTGACCGATGCCCACGACCAGGTGGTTTCCCGCCGCGTTATCAAGGCTGCCGATTATCTGCCAGCCAAGGCCGATGCCCGCGCCTTTGCCGGTGGCGGCGAAGTCGGTGTTCGTCTCTGGCTGGAATCCAAACAGCCCGCTGCCGGTTATCGGCTTTTCCTTTTCTATCCTTAATTACCAAGGCGCTTCATGTCCATACTCATCTGCGGCTCGCTCGCTTACGATAACATCATGGTTTTCCCGGATCGTTTCCGCAACCACATCCTGCCCGAGCAGATCCACATCCTCAATGTCGCCTTTCTCGTCCCCGAAATGCGGCGCGAGTATGGCGGCTGTGCCGGCAATATCGCCTACAGCCTCGGCATGCTGGGTGGCGAAGCGCTCATCATGGCCACCGTTGGCGATGATGCACCGGCCTATTTTGATCGTCTTGATAAATTGGGTCTGTCGCGGGCGCACGTCCGCCATGTGCCGGGAACCTTTACAGCGCAGGCCTTCATCACCACTGATCTCGACGATAACCAGATCACCGCCTTTCACCCCGGCGCCATGAGTTTTTCGCACCTCAACAAGGTCGAACAGGCAACCAGCGCCACGCTCGGCATCGTTGCTCCAGACGGGCGCGAAGGCATGTTGCAGCACGCCAGCGATTTTGCCGGGCGCGGCATCCCCTTCATTTTTGATCCCGGTCAGGGCTTGCCCATGTTCAATGGTGCAGAACTGCTTGAATTCATGCGTCTGGCTACCTACGCCTGCTTCAACGATTACGAGGCCAAATTGCTGGCCGATCGCTGTGGCCGCAGCGTCGAAGAACTGGCGCTCGAAGTGGAAGCGCTCATCGTTACCCGTGGTGGCGAAGGTTCGACCATTTATGCCCAGGGTCAACGCTTTGACATCCCGTGCGTTCAAGCAGAGCAGGTGGTCGACCCCACAGGCTGCGGCGATGCTTACCGGGCGGGCTTGTTGTTCGGTATTTCAAACGGTTATGACTGGTCGACCACCGGCCAGCTTGCCTCCCTCATGGGTTCCATCAAAATTGCCCACCGTGGCGGCCAAAACCACCAGTTCGAGCGCGAACAGATCAACGAACGTTATCGTCAGGCTTTTGGCAAGTCTCTCTGGTAGGCGCCCCACAGCCTCTTTTCCTGTTGCCGGGTTTTGATGCGCAGGATGTGTACAGTCACCCCGGCACCGATCAGCGCAAGGGCAATACGGACAAACCACAAGCGGGGCGGTATCACCAGCAGTAGCGAGGCGCTCAGCGATACCCAGAGCAGCAACAGTGTGGCAATTTTGGCCTTGAGCGGGATGCCTTCGCCGTTGCGATAGGCCAGCAGATAGGGGCCGAACAGCCGGTTGGTGTGCAACCAGCGGTGCAGCTTTTCCGAGCTGCGGGCGAAACAGGCGGCTGCCAGCAGCAGAAACGGAGTTGTCGGCAGCAGGGGTAGTACTGTTCCTGCCGCCGCCAACCCGACGCAGAGCAGGCCGGCCATCAATAGCAGCCAGCGCTTTGGTGTGGCGTTGGAATTAAGCAAATCCTGTTTGGAGCCCATCCACAAAACCTCGCTGCGAGAGCGCTGGTGACGCCCTCGCTTTTTTGCACTACTTCAAATCAAAGCGATCCAGGTTCATCACCTTGTTCCAGGCGGCCACGAAGTCGTGCACAAAGCGCTCTCCGGCATCGGCCTGGGCATAGACCTCGGCCAGCGCCCGCAGCTGCGAGTTGGAGCCGAAAACCAGATCGACGCGTGTGGCCGTCCATTTCAGGCCGCCGGTCTTGCGGTCGCGACCCTCGAAGGTATCCCCGGCTTCCGAACTTGGTTTCCATTGCGTGCCCATGTCGAGAAGGTTGATGAAAAAGTCGTTGCTCAAAACGCCCGGTCGTTTGGTAAATACGCCGTACGCTGATTGGCCAATATTAGCGTTCAGTGCCCGCAGACCGCCGATGAGCACCGTCATTTCTGGTGCTGTCAACGTCAGTAGTTGCGCCTTGTCGAGCAGCATTTCTTCGGCTGGCACGCCGCATTTTGCCTTCAGATAGTTGCGGAAGCCGTCGGCAACAGGTTCGAGCACCTTGAAGGACTCGGTATCTGTTTGCCCTTGTGAGGCATCCATGCGGCCGGGTGTGAAGGGTACTTTGACCGCATGGCCGGCTGCCCCGGCCGCCTGTTCAACAGCGGCGCAGCCGCCGAGCACGATCAGGTCGGCCAGTGAAACCTTCTTGCCGCCGGTCGCTGCTGCATTGAAGGCCGTCTGAATGCCTGAGAACACTGCCAGTACTTTCGCCAGTTGCGTCGGTTGGTTGGCTTCCCAATCCCTTTGCGGTGTTAGCCGGATGCGCGCGCCGTTGGCGCCGCCGCGCTTGTCAGAGCCACGGAATGTCGAAGCGGAAGCCCAGGCGGTCGTGACCAGCTCGGAGGTTGTCAGTCCCACTGCGAGAATTTTGGCCTTCAGGTTGGCGATGTCCTGGGCGTCAATCAGGGCATGATCGAGAGCGGGGATGGGGTCCTGCCAGATCAGTTCCTCGGATGGGACCTCGGCGCCAAGATAGCGCGAACGTGGCCCCATGTCGCGGTGGGTCAGCTTGAACCAGGCGCGGGCGAAGGCGTCGGCAAAGGCTTGCGGGTCTTGGTGGAAACGCCGGGAAATTGGTTCGTAAATCGGGTCGAAACGCAGTGACAAATCCGCCGTCGTCATCATCGGCCGGTGCTTCTTCGATGGGTCGTGGGCATCCTCAATCATGTCTTCTTCGCGCACATCCTTGGCTAGCCATTGCCAGGCACCGGCCGGACTCTTCACCAGTTCCCACTCGTAGTTGAAGAGCGTGTCGAAATAGCCATTATCCCAAGTCGTTGGTTTTGGCTTCCAGGCGCCTTCAATGCCGCTGGTGGTGGTATGGACGCCCTTGCCGCTACCGAAGCTGTTCTTCCAGCCCAGTCCCATTTCTTCAAGGGGCGCGGCTTCAGGCTCGGCGCCGACCAGCTTTGGGTCACCAGCGCCGTGCGCCTTGCCGAAGGTGTGGCCGCCGGCCACCAGCGCGACGGTTTCTTCGTCATTCATCGCCATGCGCGCAAAAGTTTCACGCACATCGCGACCAGAGCCCACCGGGTCGGGATTGCCGTTGGGGCCTTCCGGGTTGACATAAATCAGGCCCATCTGCACGGCGGCAAGCGGATTTTCGAGTTGACGGTCGCCACTGTAGCGCTTGTCGCCCAGCCATTCGGCCTCGCCGCCCCAGTAGATGTCCTCATCCGGTTCCCAGACGTCGGCGCGACCGCCAGCAAAACCAAACGTCTTGAAACCCATTGATTCGAGGGCGCAGTTGCCGGCCAGGATCATCAGATCAGCCCAGGAAATTTTGTTGCCGTATTTCTGCTTGACCGGCCACAGCAGGCGGCGAGCCTTGTCCAGGTTGGCGTTGTCTGGCCAGCTGTTGAGCGGCGCAAAACGCTGCGTGCCGTTGCCGGCGCCACCGCGCCCGTCAAAGATGCGGTAGGTGCCGGCGCTATGCCAGGCCATGCGGATGAACAGCGGCCCGTAGTGGCCATAGTCGGCCGGCCACCAGTCCTGCGAGTCAGTCATCAACGCGTAAAGGTCTTGCTTGATTGCCGCCAGGTCGAGCTTTTTGAATTCCTCGGCATAGTTGAAATCGGGCGCCAGCGGGTCGGATTTCGCGGAATGCTGATGCAGGATTTTCAGGTTCAACTGCTTTGGCCACCAATCGCTGTTTGACTGGGCGCTGGCGGTAGTGCGGCCGCCGTGGAACGGGCATTTACTTTCGCTGTTCATGTGGGGCTCCTTGCGTGCGTTGATCGAGTGGGGATGAATCCATGGGAAATTCCATGCAGATCATGACATGAAATCTATTTGCCTATCAAAAAATTGTCATGGCCGGCAAAAAAACGCTTGCAGATGAGAATTATTCCTATTTACAATGAGAACAATTCCCATCAACAGGAAATCGGGCTCCATGAAAAACCCTACCCCATCCCCCCGGCCTTTCGGCCGCAACATCACCAAGCACGGTGTTCCGTTCCTTTCAGGCCTGCTCTTCGCCGGCCTGGCCTTGGCCGAAGCCCCGATGAATGTCGACGATGCCGGCACCCTCGACAAGGGCGGGATGAAGATCGAAGGCGCCTGGCGCAAGGACGACAAGCAGCGCGGTCCGGAACTCGTGTTCGGCTATAGCCCGATGGAAAATCTGGAACTGGAACTCTCCACCGCCCGGGATCGCGACCGTAGCGCCACGCCGCCCACACGCCTCGACGCCACCGGCTTCGGCATCAAGTGGGTGCCGATCCAGAGCGAAAGCGGCTGGTCTTTCGGCTTCAAGTTCGACGTCGGCCAAACCCGCGTCAATGACCGGGAAACGCCGCAAAAATTCACCGAGCGCGAAATCGCCCTCAATGCCTTGGCCAGCTTCCGCCACAGCGGTGATCACGTCCTGCACCTGAATCTGGGATCGAAGCGGGTCAAAGCCCTCGGCGAACACAACGCCCTGAACACCTGGGGCATCGGTTACGAATTACCGCTGACCAAGCAACTGAAGCTGACGGCGGAAGTTTTCGGCGAGGAAAAGACACGCCCGGACAAGGCCATCGGCCTGCGCTACGAAATTTTCGACGGCTTCAAGATCTCCGGCGCCGTCGGCCGGGGGAGCGACCGCAATTTTGGCCAGATCGGCTTTGCCTGGGAATTCTGATCGATCACCAAGGGGCAGCAACATGACCGCACTCAGCGAGCCTCAGGCAGGCGACCGCGCCCGTATGGCGACAAGGCTAAATCGGAAGATGCCATCAGTTCGCAGGGCATAAAATGGGCACTGTTGAAGTGCCCATTTTATGTCGGTATGGCGCGCTCGCCAGGAATCGAACCTGGAACACGACCTTCGGAGAGTCGGATGATATCCGTTTCACCACGAGCGCTTTAGAGGCCGGAAGGATACCCGCTCGTCTGGCACTTGGCAAACGCAAGGCGGCTATTCTGCGATCAGCAGGCGGTAACGCGCCAGTTCGTAGTCCTGCGTATGTTCTGCCAGAGCAACGGGGGTGAGCAGGTGGCGTTGGCCTTCGTGGGTGAATTCCAGACTTTCGCGGATGTCGAATGAAGCGGGGGGCATGACGAGGCGGGTTTCGCCTGGTTCGTTGCCGTCCTGCAGCCAGAGTGCCGGTGTGCCGGTGACGGCAGCGTAAGAGGAAATGCTGTGCCGCTTCAATTCAATCGAGATGGCAACGTGCGCCAACGCTTCAATGCCGGCGCGTGCTTCGGTATCACTCTGCCGGTAGTAGCGGCGGACAATGCCAATCAGCCAGTTGTCGCCGCCATCGGGTTGCAGGGCAACGAGGGCGCCAACCTTGAGCCAGTCCGAGCGCAGGTCGCTGACGATGGCGCCAAAACCACCGCGGCTGACGTTTTCAACGACCCAGCTCTCAATCGGCAAGCCGGGCGGGCGGGCGCCGAATTCACTGGAAAAGACAACAAAGGCATTGACCAGTCCGTGCAGCACCGACATGCGGTGTTTGACGTAATGGCGCTCATGCTTGCGTTGGGGCGGAATTTTGTTCCAGTAACCACAAAGATGGCGCAGGACGGGGAGCAGGGTGCGGGACTGGTAGTGTCCGCCAAGGTCGATGTTCGCTGGAATTTCGCTGCCGCGTTCGAGTTCGTGCAGCAGCGCTTCGGCTTCTTTGAGGGCATTTCCCGGATGCAGAAAGCGCAGGAAAGGCGCCGAGGTGGGGATGCGCACCAGGCGAACGGGCGGTTCGGGCTTGGCCGGATTGACCCAGTAAACGCTCTCCTCGGTGCTGCTGGCCGAAAAAACAAAGCCCGGCAGGAAATGAGCGATAAGCCTTTCTGCCAGTTCGATTTCGATAGGCAGCAGGCTTTCCATGGAAGAAGCGTGGAAGACGAGCGCCTTGAGGTATTCGCGGGCAATGCTGGTGGTGCTGGCGGCGTTCGGGTAACGCATCTGTGCTTTGTCAGAATACTTGTTGGCTTCTGCCAGCAGATAGGCGCGACCCATGGCCTGCCAGACTTCACCGCGACTGGGTTTGTAGCGAAACTGCTCCCATTTCAACACGGCGGCCAGAGCAGCGATGTGGCGTACCGAAAGTAGTGTCAAAGAGGGCTGTAGACGTTCAGCGATTTTGTCCTTGGATTCAGTGCTGGCACGCTGCAGGCAACGTTCGTAATTGGCGGCAGTCAGCGTCCAGAAACCGTGAACCATGGTCCACATGCGGTTTTCTTCGGTTTTTGACAGGCGCGGCGCCTGCAGGTAGTCACGTGACAGGCGACGGACATGCGGCAGCGCCGTATCTTCGAGTTGGCGAACGACGTCGAAGAGGATGTCTTCGGGAAAATTCGGTGCATTTTGCAGGGATTCGAACCAGCCAGCGACTTCATCAAGCGCCTTGAAGGCGTTGTCGATGGGGAGTTCCGACAGGATGCGGCGAAACTCCTTGGGGTCAGCCAAGGGATGGTCGGTTTTGGAACCAAACAAGTTGGCGACGCCACTGAGCATGGAATGTCCCCGATTTTTCTGAATTTTTGCAGTTTAACCCAGTGCTTACAGTGTGGACGAGAGTTTGTTGCCCTCTTCCAGCCATCGGCGTATGAATTCAACACCCCAAGCCACACCAAAGCCGGTTTGGGGAGTGCCGAGCGCTCCCAGTCCCCCCTTGCAACTGGCGGTGGAGAGGTCGACATGGAGCCAGGGCGTCTCTCCGACAAAGCGCTTCAAAAAGCAGGCTGCCAGAATGTGATCGGCGTCTGATTCCAGGGTGCACTGCTTGATGTCGGCGACGGTGCTGTCGAGCTCTTCCTCGTAGTCTTCGTCCATCGGGAAAATGCACAGCCTTTCGCCACTTTCCCTGCCGGCGGCAAGCGCCAGTTCCGCCAGCGGCGCAGAGCAGGAAAAAGCGCCAGCGTAACGTGTGCCCAGTGCAGTGATCATGCTGCCGGTCAGGGTGGCAAAGTCGATGAGCAGATCTGGTTTCTCGCGGCTGGCCAGTGCCAGGGTGTCGGCCAGCACCATGCGGCCTTCGGCGTCGGTGTGGACGATTTCAATGGTGGTGCCATCCAGCGCGGTGATGACGTCGCCTTGCCGATAAGCCTGCGGCGAAATTTCGTTTTGCGCCAGCGCCAGCCAGAGTTCGATTCGCACCGGCAGGTGCAACCGGGAGGCGGCGAGCAGGATGCCGAGGGCAACGGCCGATCCACTCATATCCTCGTGCATGCCGGCCATGTATTTGGCGGGTTTGAGGTTGTGGCCGCCGGTGTCAAAGCAGATGCCCTTGCCGACCAGGGCAATTTCACGTTTTGCTTTTTTGGGCTGGTAGCTGAGTCGGACGATGGCGGCATCGTCGCGGTCGCTGCCGCTGGCAACGGCCAGAAAAGCGCCGGCGCCGATGTCGCGAAGGCGGTCGCTGTCGTATTCGTCAATTTGCCAATCGAGATCGGCGGCCATTTCGCGCAGGCGTTCGCGGTAAGCGCCCGGCGTCAGGATATTCGGCGGCAGGGCGGTGAAGGTTCGTGCCAGCAGATTGGCTTCGGCCAGAACGCCAGGGGTTTCGCTGATCCTGCTGCCCCACAGGGTCAAAGTTTCAAGCGCCTTGGGGACGTCTTTCTGCTTGAGCGTGGGCAGGGGGGTGCCATTGGCCAGCGCAACATAAGTTGCCATTTCGCCGGCTTGCTGGCAAAAAGCGCTGTCGCCGGCGACCAGAATATCGAGTTGGGCCGGTTGCTCTTCAAGCAGGATATGGATCGCCTTGCGCAAGTGGGTGAACTGTTCGAAGCGTGGTTTGTTTTCCTCAAGCATGCACCAGACGACGAGGCCGCCGTTCGGGAGGCTAGCGGAAATCGGCGTTTTGGCCAGACTCTCGATTCCCTTGTGACGGCGGGCGAGTGCCGCCTGAAGTTCCTGCGGCGCCGGGCAATCGACTGGCAGAGACGACGTGACCGGCAAAATGGCGAGCAAATGGCTGATTCTTGCCAGTTGTTCGGGCGCGGGAAGATGGGGGTGAGAAGAGAGTTGGGCGAGCATGTAGAATTCCAGCTTTAACTTGGTCGTTCATTATATGCAAGCCTACCTTGATCTATTGCAGCATGTGCTCGAAAAGGGGCACGACAAGTCCGACCGCACCGGTACCGGCACGCGTTCAGTGTTTGGCTGGCAGATGCGCTTTGACCTGGCCGATGGCTTTCCGGCGCTGACCACCAAGAAATTGCATTTGCGCTCGATCATTCACGAATTGCTCTGGTTTTTGCGCGGCGATACTAATATTGCCTATCTCAAGGAAAATGGTGTCTCGATCTGGGACGAGTGGGCGGATGCCGAAGGCAATCTTGGCCCGGTTTATGGCTACCAGTGGCGGCACTGGCCGGCGCGCGATGGTGGCGAAATCGACCAGATCAGGCAACTGCTGGCGGCGTTGAAAAACAATCCAGATTCACGCCGCCACATTGTTACCGCCTGGAATCCGGCCGATATCGACCGCATGGCGTTACCACCCTGCCACTGCTTGTTTCAATTTTATGTTGCGGGTGATCGCCTTTCCTGCCAGCTCTATCAGCGCAGCGCCGACATTTTTCTGGGCGTGCCTTTCAATATTGCCTCTTATGCGCTGCTGACCTGCATGCTGGCGCAAGTTTGCGGTTATCAGCCAGGGGAGTTCGTGCATACGCTGGGGGATGCGCATCTCTATTCCAATCATTTCGAGCAGGCGCGCCTGCAACTGACGCGCGCGCCGCGTTCGCAACCAAGGCTGTGGCTAAATCCTCAAATCGACGATTTGTTCGCTTTCGGGTTTGAGGATATTCGACTCGACGCCTACGATCCGCATCCACCTATTTCGGCGCCGATAGCGGTGTGATCGGTGTAACAGGCTGAAATCGTGAAAGTAAAAATCGAAGCATCGTTTTGTTTAGGCTTGGGCTACAATCGGCAAGTTAGCCCAAGTGGTTTTTTGGGTGAAGGTGCTTGATTCCGTAAGTGTTGTAACGCCGAGCGTAAGGTACGAAAGCCGCGAATTATGGGGTTTCAGGATTATCAACAGGCGCTGGTACTTGATGTGATCCGGATGTCGGCACACGCCTATTCGGTTGCCGAGCTTGATGAAATTCTGGACGGCCCGCTCAAGTCGGTTCTCGGCTATGAAATGATGACTTGCGGCACCGGCTTCTACACGGAGCAGGGTTGCTACGGCTACAAGTACCATTCACGCGCTTTTCCGATGGAGTACTTCTTCGAGTTGCGCAATCCCAACGGCAGCATTGACAGCGCCTTGATGCGCAAATGGTTGCTGGTACAGCGTCCGGTCTATTATCAGTGCGGTCGGGATGATGCCGATTTTCCCGAAGAGTGGGTCAAACTTTTTACCCGCTACCAATTACGCAATACGATCGGGCACGCGGTTTCCGACCGCAATGGCGTTGTTGGCAATTATTTTGTTTTTGCCCGTCTGCAAGGTGAAGTGGGGCCGGAACACGCTGAAATTCTGGAATTGGTCACGCCTAGTTTGTGTGTGGCCGTCAATCGGGCTCTGGCGACCGAGGAAGTTGAAGAAAATTTCCCCGGTGCCGTGCGTTCGCTGGTCAGCAAAAAACAGCGTGAAATCCTGCAATGGATTTATCAGGGCAAGACGAACTGGGAAATTTCCAGAATTCTTGATATCAACGAAGAAACCGTCAAATATCACGTTGATCAGGCGATGACCAAACTCAATGTCAAAACGCGGGCGCAGGCAGTCGGACGGGCGCTCGAAATTGGTGCCATTTCTCCGATCAAGCGAACCCTGAATCCTTCCTCTCTGCCCAATGCTGGCGGTTAGTTTTGGCGTGTTTTATTGATAGCCAAAAAAACCATCCCCAAACGGGGAGTTTTTTGTGGGGTTTGGGGTTGTGGTGCGACTTCGATGTGGGTAAAAAATTACGAAAAAACCCTCCCCGAACAGGTAGTTGGGAGAATGGCGGTAAAAAGTTGAAGTGGCAGGCGCAATTCCACGGTAATGTTGCAAGCGCCTACTTGGCTAAAGGCAATCCCTGATTTAATTTATATAATTCATGCGCTTACGTGTTTTTTGCGATGATTTTTTGTTAATTTTTTGCCCAGGTTGAGCAGCGATGGCCTGCCAGACGGGATCGCTTGGCAACCCTGTGTTTTTTGTCTATTAGGGTTTACCCTAAGTGAAGAAAGCGAAAGTCGGTGCTTCAATGAGGCTGTATTAGGGTTAACCCTAGTTAAATTTCCAAAGGAGAAAGTTATGGCAAAGAAATTCCTGAATCTGCGCACCATCGGTGCGTTCGTCGCCTCGCTGTCCTGCGTATCCGCCGCCCAAGCATTGGATTGTGGCAGCTACAACGGCTTCTTCTGTACTGCGGCTACTCAGTATGGCGGCACGTTTAGTCCAGGCGTCGGCTATGGCGGCTTTGGTGGTGCAGCCTCTTGTACGGCAACCAAGACCCCGGTTGTTTTCATTCACGGCAATGGTGACAACGCGCAAAGTTTCGATGCGCCTCCGGGAAAGGTTACCGGCTATACGGCTCCGCCGCGTTCTGTTTATGACGAACTAAAGGCGCAGGGTTACAAGGATTGCGAACTGTTTGGTGTGACCTATCTCTCCAGCACTGAGCGAGCCATGTCGAGCATGAATTATCACCAGCCCTCCAAGTACAACATCATCACCGGGTTTATCGACAAAGTTAAGGCTTATACAGGCAAGTCTCAAGTTGACGTCGTTACACACTCGCTGGGTGTGACAATGACTCTGGCAGCGCTCAAGGTTAACAATAAGTGGAGCAGTGTCCGCAAGTTCATTAACGTTGGTGGCGGCCTGAAGGGGCTTAACAGCTGTTATTACAGTGGCTATGCCAGTGCAGCATCACCGACTTGCGGTTCGCAGAACGTCTATAACAGCAATATTTTTGGTTTCTTCCCGCAAGGTTGGTACTGGGGCGTTTATGTGACCAATAGCTGGACGGGCAGTGGTTCTTCGAACTCCATGCGTGCGGCGCCGAGCTATCGTACGGCAACACAGTTCTATACGATTTCAGCCGGCAATAAGGACGAGGTGGCCTGTATGACCACGACCTACTACTCGACATGCCAGGATACCAACAAGTTCAACGCAGCCAGCAACGTCAAGTCGCAGGTTAATATTGGTGCCGGCACGCCGGCAGGGCAAGTTGATTTCAACTGGGCCGATTTCTCGCCGACGGCTTTGATGGGTGGCGATTCTTCCGGTGGCGTTGGTCACTTCCGCGCCATGCACAACTCCGGCACCATCATCAACCGTATGCTGCAGACGACCTGTACCGGTCTTGATTGCGCGGCGACCTACACCTACGGCCCGAAGGCACTCTTCTAAGTTTTCCCTCTGGATTTTTCCAGGCAACCCCGGTGCCCTTTGGGTCACCGGGGTTTTTTTGTTCCTTCGTTTTCGAAAAAAGCGTCTGCGGCGGCGATGGTTGCCGCGATGTCGGTGGTGCTGTGTGCCGCTGAAACGAAGCCCGCTTCGAAAGCAGAGGGGGCAAAGTAGTGGCCGCTTTGCAGCATGGCGTGGAAAAAGCGTTTGAAAAACGCACTGTCGCAAGCCATAACTTCCTTGTATGTCGATGGGCATTGCTCGGCGAAATAGAGCCCGAACATGCCGCCAATATTCTGCGCTGCAAAAGCAATGCCGTGGTTTTCAGCTGCGCCGACAAGTCCATCGCACAGCGTTTTGGTCAGATTCGAGAGTCGCTCGTAAAAGTCCGGAGCCTGTGCCAGCTTCAAGGTGGCAAGACCGGCCGCGACGGCCACGGGGTTGCCTGAGAGAGTGCCAGCTTGATAGACCGAGCCGAGAGGCGCAATTTTTTGCATGATGTCGCGGCGGCCGCCAAATGCGGCAAGCGGCAGGCCGCCACCAATCACTTTGCCGAAAGTCGAAAGATCCGGTGTGATTCCGTACAGGCCTTGTGCGCTACCAAGGCCGACGCGAAAGCCGGTCATGACCTCGTCGAAAATAAGGAGAGCGCCGTGTTGTGTGGTTAAATCACGCATGGCCTTGAGAAAAACCGGATCAGGCGCGATCAGGTTCATGTTGCCGGCGACGGGTTCGACAATGATGGCGGCGATCTTGTCGCCATGTTGGGCGAAGGCTTCGGCGAGTTGTGGCGTGTTGTTGTAATCCAGCACCAGAGTATGCTGGGCAAGGTCGGCAGGAACGCCGCCTGAAGAAGGGTTGCCAAAGGTGAGGGCGCCCGAGCCGGCCTTGACCAGCAGGCTATCCGAGTGGCCATGGTAGCAACCTTCGAACTTGATGAGCAGGTCGCGACCGGTGAAGCCGCGTGCCAGACGAATGGCGCTCATGGTCGCTTCGGTGCCGGACGAGACGAGTCGCACCATGTCCATGGAAGGTACCAGTCGGCAAAGCAATTCAGCTACTTCGATTTCGGCTGCGGTGGGAGCGCCAAAGGAAAGACCGTCAGCGGCGGCTTTTTGTACAGCGAGCACAACTTCTGGATGGGCGTGGCCGACAATCAGTGGCCCCCAGGAGCCAACATAGTCGATGAGCCACTGGCCGTCGGCGTCCTGCATGCGAGCGCCCTGGCCGCGCACAATGAAGCGGGGATGGCCGCCAACGCCGCCAAAAGCGCGTACCGGCGAATTGACGCCTGCCGGAATGTGGCGTTGGGCGCGTTGATAAAGCCTATTGCTGTTTTTGGTCATGTGCAGAATCTTTCTCGCTTAATTCCGAGTTGGCGCGCGCCCAGAATAGCCGGTCCGGGATGAATTGACCCATGCCGGGTCGAAAGGCTTTGGACAAAGTGTTCCAGGTGTATTCCTCGGCCTCGCGTACGGCCTGTTCCATGTTCGCACCATTGGCAAGGCGGCCGGCAATGGCCGAGGACAGGGTACAGCCGGAGCCGTGATAACTGCCAGGCAGGCGCGGCCAATGGTCTTGCCGCAGAAAACCGGATGCATCGAACAGGGCATTGACGACTTGTGGGGTGTTTTCATGCGTTCCCGTAATCAGGACGAACTGTGTCCCCATCTCGGTCAGGCGCCAGGCACAGAGTGCGGCATCGGGTTCATCCATGTCGTCATCGGCTTCGGCCAGCCGTCGGGCTTCGGGTGTATTGGGGGTCAGAATGGTGGTTTGCGGCAGTAGCAGTTCACAGAGGGCATCAACCATTTCGTCATCGCTAAAGGGGTCGCCCCGGCCGGAAGAAAGAACTGGGTCAAGCACCAGCGGAATGTCCGGATAGTCAGAAACGATTTCGGCCACCCGGATAATGTTGGCGGTGCTGCCCAAAGCACCAATCTTGAAGGCAGCGACGGGCATGTCTTCCAGCAGTAGTCGTGCCTGCCGCTCAAGCAGGTTGGCATCGATGGCGTGAATGCTCTCGACGCCGGAACTGTCCTGCACGGTCAGGGCGGTCAGGGCAGTGAGAGGGAGGCAGCCTAGACTGGCAAGGGTCAGCAGGTCAGCCTGAATTCCGGCGCCGCATGAGGGATCACTGGCGGCGAAAACGAGGACAATGGGTGGGTTGGCAGGGTTCAATGGAGTGTGGCGGCGGGCGCACGGTTTGGTCGGGAAGGCATGGATTTTATCCGAAACCAGCATGCCTGCCTTTTTTGCCATTTTATGCTGCACTAGCACATTTTCAGGCGTTAGCAAGGGTTTTTTGCGGAAACGGGCGCTTTTGCTCGAAATCTGTATAAAGAGGCGGTGAAATGCCTACACTCTGGCTATTCTTTGTATTATCATCGGTCGTCATAGTCTTATCGGCCGATCCGGGCGCAAGGGGGATAAATTGGCGGACGTAGCTAATCTTCGTGGTGTCAAGGTCATGGTTATTGATGACAGCAACACGATCCGGCGCAGTGCAGAGATTTTTTTGGTACAGGCAGGCTGCCAGGTGGTTCTGGCGGAAGACGGCTTTGATGCCTTGGCAAAAGTGGCTGATCATCAGCCTGATGTGATTTTCTGTGACATCATGATGCCGCGTCTTGATGGCTATCAGACCTGCGCGCTCATCAAGAAAAATGCCCGCTTCAAAGCCACGCCGGTCATCATGTTGTCATCGAAGGACGGTTTGTTTGACCGCGCCCGCGGCCGCATGGTCGGCTCTGATCGTTATTTGACCAAACCATTTACCAAGGATAGCCTCTTGCAAACCGTTGCGAATTTCGCTTCGGGGAGCGAGCAGGCCAGTTAATTACCAGTAACCGCATCAAGGATACCGATATGCCAGTCAAGAAAATTCTCGTCATCGACGATTCACCGACCGAGCGCTTTTTTGTTGTTGATCTGCTGAGCAAGAAGGGTTACCAGACCTTCATCGCAGAAAGCGGCGAAGAGGGTATTGCCAAGGCCAAAGCTGAAAAACCGGATCTCATTTTGATGGACGTTGTGATGCCCGGTCTTAATGGCTACCAGGCAACGCGCACCCTGACCCGGGATGAGGACACCAAAAATATTCCGGTCATCATCTGCACGACCAAGGGGCAGGAAACCGACAAGATCTGGGGTTTGCGACAGGGAGCGCTTGATTACATGGTCAAGCCGATAAACCCTGAGGAGCTGTTGCAGAAAATTGCTTCTTTGCCCTGATCGATCCATATGGCCAGAAAAAAAACCAGTCTCCGGGAATTTCAGCAATATCTTGCTGATCGTCTGAAAAGCGCGGCGCGCGGTCAAATATCGTCCTCCTTGCTGGGGGTTCGGGCTGGTCGCGAGAATTTGTTGCTTGAGTTATCCGATTCGGGCGAGATTATTCAGTTGCCGCCGATGACACCGGTTCCGCTGACCAATGCGGCATTTACGGGTATTGCCAATATTCGCGGTAATCTTTATGCGGTGACTGATTTTTCCTTGTTTCGTGGGGGTGAGCCGACCGTGCAGAATGCGTTTACGCGGCTGCTGCTCATTGGTGTCAAGCTGGGGTCGAATGCGGCATTGCTGGTGACGCGCATGCAGGGTCTGAAAAATATCAAGGATTTTGAGCCAGTCGAGCGGGCACCTGAAACGCCCGTCTGGGTTGTGCAGAGTTATCGGGACAAGGCGGGCGAAATTTGGCACAAGCTATCGGTCAGAGATCTTCTGGCCGATGAGCGGTTCATGAACATCGGGGCTTAAAGCCCCGGCAACGAAGATTCACACCGGAGGGTAGCATGGCTTTTAGTTTAAAACTCCCAAAATTCGAACGTAACGATAAGAAGCCGGCGAAGAAATCAGACGGCGACATGACGGTTTCTTCCGTGATGCCCTCCCCGCTTGAAGTACAGGCGACATCGCTGGCGCAGTCGCACCGGCGGGCGCGCAGCGTGGGTGCTGGTGTGGGCAAGATGCCACTACCAAAATTCCTGAAAGACAAACCGATTGAGGAACAGATCAAGTATCTGGCCTGGGCAGTCGGTATTCTGGTGGCGGCGGCCGTTATGCTGGTTGTCTGGGATAACTTCCGGACGCGAACCAATACAGCCTACCTGACCGGTTCCGGTGAAATGCGGATGTTGTCTCAGCGTCTGGCCAAGGCCTCGTCGCTGGCGGTACAGGGTAACTCGGTGGCTTTCAGCCAGATCGCCGATTCGCAGAGAAAGTTTGCTGCGCTGCTGACACGTCTGGTCAGCGGTGGCGAGGTTGCCGGGGTCAATGTCGGCAAGTCGCCAGCCGCTGTTGCGCAGCAACTTGAAACCGTCAAAAACATCTGGCGGGAAACCGATAACAGTGCGCAGGCCATGTCCGGCCAGGAAGCAACGCTGATCGGTCTCGGGCAGAATGCCGCCACGGTTATGGCCAAGGCACCACAAATGCTTGAGCTGACCGAACAACTGGCGGAAGTCAAATTGACCGGCGGCAGCGTGCGGGAGGTGGCTAACGCCAACAAGATGGTGACGTTGTCGCAAAGAATGACCAAGAACGTGATGGCCTTGCAGATCGGTGAAAAGGTTGATCCGGAAATCCAGGTTTCGCTCAGCAAGGATGCCAAGCAGTTCAAGGATTTGCTCGATACGTTTGTCAAAAGTGCTACGGACGCCGAGAGCAAGGACAAGTTAAGCAAACTTGAGGGGGTGTTTGGCGAATACAACAACGCCATCAACAACCTGCTGACCAACATTCCGCAGTTGGTGCAAGCCAAGGGTCACAACGCCAAGATCATGAGCGATAACGAGGCGCTGCTGGCAGCGAGCGATGAACTGGCCGGCGCCTACCAGAATCTGCTGTCGGCACGACGTGGCTATGCGGTGAGTCTGGTGCTGATCGCCTTGCTGGCGGTTTCGTTGTTTGTGGTTATTTTGAAACTCTATATGGATGACTCACGTCGTCGCGCCGACGATGCTGAAAAGCAGCGTTTGTTGTCGGAAACGACCAATCGCGACAACCAGGACGCCATCTTGCGCCTGATGAATGAACTGGGTGACTTGGCGGATGGTGATTTGACCGTGACCGCGACCGTGAGCGAGAACATCACGGGGGCGATCGCCGACTCCATCAATTACACGATTGAAGAGCTGCGCGTGCTGGTTGGTCGTATCAATGATGCGGCAACGCGAGTGACCGCAGCGACCGAAATCGCCAAGCGCACATCGGCTGAACTGATCGAAGCCGCCCGCAAGCAATCGCAGGAAATCCAGGTGGCGGGTGAGTCGGCTCTGGCCATGGCGAGTTCGATGACCAAGGTTTCGGGCGATGCCAACGAATCAGCCCAGGTTGCCCGTCAGTCGCTGTCTGCTGCGGAAAAAGGCGCGGTCGCCATGCAGGACTCGATCAAGGGCATGAACGAAATTCGTGGCCAGATTCAGGAAACTTCAAAGCGCATCAAGCGACTCGGTGAAAGCTCGCAGGAAATTGGCGAAATCGTTGAACTGATCTCCGACATTACCGAGCAGACCAACGTTCTGGCGCTGAACGCCGCTATTCAGGCGGCGTCAGCCGGTGAAGCGGGGCGCGGCTTTACGGTGGTTGCGGAAGAAGTGCAGCGGTTGGCGGAGCGCTCCGGTGAAGCCACCAAACAGATTGCGGCGATTGTGAAGACGATTCAGACCGATACGCAGGATGCTGTTTCGGCCATGGAACAATCGACTCAGGGTGTGGTGGAAGGTGCCAAGCTGTCCGATGCGGCTGGTCAGGCGCTGACCGAGATTGGCGAGGTTTCCCGCAATCTGGCGCAGCTGATTCAGGACATTTCCAACTCGACTCAGGAACAGGCGGATTCGGCCTCCAGTGTTGCTGGGGTCATGCAGGAAATTCTGCGCATTACCGAGCAGACCTCGGTCGGTACGCAGCGCACCGCCGAGGCCGTCGATGAGCTGAACAGTCTGGCGGCAGAACTCAAGGGTTCGGTTGCCGGCTTCAAGGTCGGCTGAGCCTTCGGATAGAGCAAACTCCTATGAATGCTGCGACTGAATTTGATTTGGGGCCGCTGACCTGGGTCAAGGGCGAAATCGATGCTGCGCTTGATCGAGCCAGCGAGGCACTGGATCAGTTCTGGGATAGCAGGGATGCGACCAAGCTGAAATTCTGCCGCACCCATGTGCACCAGGTTCATGGTGCGCTGGCCATTGTCGGTCTGGATGGCGTTACTCAGGTGACCGAGACGCTCGAGAACCTGCTGGCGGCGCTCGAAGAAGATGGCAGCGCAGTCACGGATGACATGCTCAAAGCGGTAGAAGCCGTCATCCTGGCCATCCGGCAGTATCTGGATGACCTGATGGCGGGTGAGCCTAATCAACCCCTGCGCTTGTTGCCGGTTTACCGGGCATTGAACGAGGCGCGTGGTGTCGGTCGCTTCAGGCCATCCGATCTTTTCTTTCCGGATTTGTCGATTCGTCCGCCCAAACGTGCTGAACCCATGGTGCGGTTGTCGCCGGAGGAATTTCGTGCCTGCCTGAAACGTGAGCGCATGCGCTTCCAGAAAGGGTTGCTTGCCTTGCTGCGCAGTCCTGGCAGTGCAGCTGCAGCCGAAGGTCTCGGGCAAATGCAGCAAGCCCTCAAGGCTATTGAAGCAACGCAGGAAACGCCCGCCGCCAGGACCTTCTGGTGGGTTTCGCAAGGCTTGCTTGATGCGCTTTCTGATCAAGGCGTCGCAGCCGAACAGGAAGTCAAGCAGCTGTGCGCCCGCATTGACTTGCAGATTCGCCGTTTGCTTGAAGGTTCGCGCAACGTTGCCGAGCGTCTGCTGCGGGATGCACTTTATTATATTGGCCAGTCTTCTGCCGCCGCTGGTAACGGACTTGCCTCGACGATACGATCCAGTTTCCAGCTTGAAACCCTGATTCCCAAGCTTGAAACAGCGCAGACCACAGCTCCGCAAGAAGCGGCGTTGCGGCGTTTGCGTGAAGTCATTGTGGCGACCGAGGAATTCTGGAACAAGTTCTGTGCTGGCAGTGCGGCGGCGCTGTCTGGCTTTGCCGATCAGGCCAAAAATTGCGCTCAGGTGACTGCCGTGGTTGGTCATACCGACCTCAAGCGGCTCGGTCAGGGCTTGGGCGCTATCGCAGCCTGGCTTGCCGAGGATCCGACGCGACAATCCGATTCTGTGGCGATGGAAGTCGCGACTGCCATATTGCTGTTGCAGAATGCACAAGAGAATTTCAAGCGTCTGGGTACCGATTTCGCCTCCCAGGTTGACCTCATGGTGGCGCGGTTGCATGGCTGTATTTCGGGTATTCCGGTCAGCAGTGATGCTGAAGTGCCGCTACTCGACGACATGAGCCGTCGGGCGCAGGAAAAACTGCTGATTGGCCAGGTGGCGCGCGAGATCCAGAGCAATTTGGCACAAATCGAGCAGGCGCTCGATACTTTCTTCCGGGATCCCGAGCAAGGTATCGAAACTGCGGCACTCGAAGCACCCATCAAGCAGATTTCCGGGGCGCTTTCCATCCTCGGTCACGACAAGGCGCTTGCCACCCTGCAGGAATGCTCGGTTCAGATCAAGCGTTTTGGCGAAGCCGGGTATCGGCCCGCAGTGGAAGATTTCGAAGCCGTGGCGCAGGAATTGTCGACACTGGGCTTCTTCATCGACAGCATGCAAACCGGGGCGACCGACTACGAGCAGTTCCTGCGCAAACTGCGTGGTGAAGACCTTGAAGAGCAGTCTGTCGAAGAAGAAATCGAGGAGGCGGCACAGGAGGCACCAGCCGCCTCTGTCGAAGCTGAACTTGAACAAAAGAAGGAAAGCACTCAGGCCTTGCTTTCTGCATTGATGGAAGCGCCCGAGGATGAGCGGCTCAAGAATGAACTGAAACAAAATCTGCAATCGTTGCAGGTAGATGCCGATCTTCTGGCCGACCATCATTTGGGAGAAACGGCCAAGGCGGCTTTGGCAGCGCTTGAGTCGGGTGCTTCAGCAGCGCACGAGATCGATGCGGCGCTGGCGCCAACGCTGAAGGCGGGGGTGACTGAAGCTCCGGCGCCGACGGCCGAAACGCTACGGTTGGCACAGGGTTCGCACGAAGAAATCGATGCGGAATTGCTGGAAATCTTCCTGGAAGAAGCGCAGGAAGTGGTGGGAACGATTGAGAGCGAACTGGCCAGCTTGCGGGCAGAACCCCACAACGTTGATACTTTGACCAATATCCGGCGCGCCTCGCATACCCTCAAGGGTAGCGGTCGCATGGTCGGGCTGAAGGATCTTGGCGAAGTAGCCTGGCAAATTGAGCAGACCCTTAATATGTGGCTGCGCCAGGAAATTGATGTCACACCGCAGCTGCTCAACTTGATCGGGCAGGCACACGACGTTTTCGCGATCTGGGTGCGTGAGCTTAACGAAAATACAGGGAAAGTTCCTGAATACACTGGTTTGGTGGCTGAGGCCGTGCGTCTGCGTGGCGGCGAAGCCGCACCGGCACCAGCTGCGGCGCCGGCAGCGTCAGAGCCCATTCCGGAAGCCTCGGTTGAAGAGGCGCAAGAGATATCCGAGCCGGAGCCGACGCAAGAGGTCGTCGAGTTTGCAGCTTTCGATCTTCCGCAGGAAACCGGTGCCGAAGAGGCGCAAGTTGAAATGCTTGCGGCTGATCAGCCAGTTGAGGTGGCGTCGGAAGTGCAAGCCGGGGATGCAGGCGAAGTAGATTTCGCTCTCGGTGACTTTGCTGTGCCGGAAGAAGTCAGTTCTGAAATGGCGCAATTGCATGAGACTGCAGCGCAGCCAGCAGAAGAGATGCCGTTAGAAGTACAGGAAATGGCGGTGGCGATAGAGGCGCCGGTAGAAGAACCGCAAGTTGAAGTGCTTGCAGCAGATCAGCCTGAAGAGGTGGTGCCGGAAGTTCAAGCCGGTGATGCGGGCGAAATTGAATTCACGCTCGGTGACATTGCTGTACCGGAAGAAGTTACGCCGGAAGTGGCTCAGTTGCCCGAGACTACAACGCAGCCTGCGGCAGAATTGGCAGTACAAGAATTGCAAGGGGAAGCACAGGAGACGGCGACCGAACCCGAGGCTTCTCAAGCCGAACAAGACTTCAGTTTCAGTTTTGCAGTAGGTGAGGAAGTTGCGGGTACTCCCGATGCCCTGGAACCTGAACCTGTTGTTGAAATGGATGTTGCGCCAGCTGATGAGCCAGCGGCCGAAATTACTTTGGCGGAGTTGCCGGAGGAGCCGCTCCTATCTGAGGAAGTCTTGGAAGGTGAGCTTGGCTTGGCAGACAACGCCGCAGAACTGCCGGTTGATTTCGGGGTGGTCTCGGGTTCGATTGAGGTGATCGAAGAGACCGAGGTGCAGGAAGAGGCGACGGAAAACGTTGAGATGGAGTCGGAGGACATCAGCTTTGATGCGCCCGTCGAGTTGCCGGAAGTTCTGCCTGTTGATGAGATGGCGCCGCTCGTGGCGATGGAAGAGTCAGTAGCCCACGTCGATGAATCGTCCGCCAGGGAAGAAAACCTGCTGGTTGAAGCCAAGGCTGAAGCCGCCGAGGACAGCGGCCAGATGGCGCAGACCCTGTACGATATCTTCCGCGAAGAGGCAAGGCAGCATCTCAACACTCTGCAAAGCACGTTTACGCTTATCGAAGCCGATGCGCATGCGCCGACAGCCTTCGAAATGACAAGGGCTGCGCACACCTTGGGCGGGATTGCGGCGACCGTAGGTCTGATGCCAATCAACAAGCTGGCGATTGCGCTCGAACATGCGCTCCTGCGCCGCGATCATAGTGCCCAGCCGGATAGTATCGAAGGCATCGAGATTGTTCGCCAGGCCATTTTGGCGCTTGAGGACATGTTCGTTGGTTTGTCGAGTCAGGTTCCACCGGAATCTCAACCGGTGCTGATCGACTTGCTGGAAAATGTTTTCGATATCGCGACACCGCAGCCAGCAGAAAAAACTGCCGAACCTGAGCCAGCGGAAGTTACGCCCGAGCCTGAGCCCGAGAGTGCTTCAGCCGAGATTGAGACCGAAAATGTTTTGGCGGAGGCAGTCGTTCCGCCACCTACTGTAGAAAAACCAGCCGAAACGCTTGATGCGGAAATCAGTGCGGTCACATCGGTTGCAGCGCGACTCAAGGAAGCGCAGCACCTCAAGGATGAACTTGACGAGCAGTTGCTGCCCATTTTCCTGGAAGAGGCTCAGGATCTGGTGCAGGGTTTTGCCGAGCAGTTGAACACTTGGCGTGACAATATTGCCAATGTTGAAGCGCCACGTTCCCTGGCGCGTTTGCTCCATACCTTCAAGGGCGGGGCGCGCATGGCGGGTGCCATGAACCTTGGCGAAATGACACACTCGCTCGAGAGTGGTCTGGAAGATGCTCTGCGTAGCGGGCATCTTTCCATGCCGCTGCTGGAACAGATTGAAAACGGTTGCGACACCCTGACTTTGATTGTTGAACGTTTGTTGGCTGGCGAATCGCCGGTTCTGCCCGAGAGCGCGCTGGCGCCAACGGCACAGCAAGCCGTCGTGGAAGAGGCAGCGGCAAAAGCGCAGGCGCAGTCTGGCGTAGCCTCGGCCGAGGCTGCCACTCCGGCACCAGGGGCTGCGCCTGCACCGGTCGAGCATGAGGGCGCTGACCGCAGAGCACAGATTCGTGTGCGCGCCGAACTGGTTGATCGACTGGTTAACGAGGCGGGCGAGTTGTCGATTGCCCGGGCGCGTATCGAAGGCGAAATGCGCAGTCTCAAGGTATCTCTGCTTGATCTGACTGAAAATATCATTCGCCTGCGCCGCCAGTTGCGCGAAATCGAAATCCAGTCCGAAAGCCAGATGCAGGCCCGGGTTCAACTGACCGAGGGAGGTAAGGACGAATTCGACCCGCTCGAGCTGGATCGTTTCACCCGCTTCCAGGAACTGACCCGCTTCATGGCCGAGTCGGTCAACGACGTGGCAACCGTGCAACAGAGTTTGTTGAAGAACCTGGACGACACCAACGCGGCCATTGTTTCGCAGGCGCGCATGACGCGCTCGCTGCAGCAGGACTTGATGTCCATTCGCATGGTGCCCTTCTCCAGCCAGTCCGAGCGTCTATACCGGATTGTCCGGCAGACGGCCAAGGAACTTGGCAAGCGCGCCAACCTGGATATTCGCGGTGCCCACCTCGAGCTCGATCGCTCGGTGCTGGACAAGATGATGGCGCCGATTGAGCACATGCTGCGTAATTCGGTCAGTCATGGTATTGAGGATCGCAATGATCGCCTGGCTGCCGGAAAAACCGAAACCGGTGAAATCACTCTGGTGCTGTCGCAGGAAGGCAATGAAATTGTCCTGTCCATGTCCGATGACGGGCGTGGTCTCGATGTGGACAAGATCAGGGCGCGTGCCGAAAGTCGCGGATTGTTGGCGCCGGGTCAGGAAATTGATGCGTCTGGCCTCTACGATTTCATTTTCCAAGCCGGTTTCTCAACAGCCACCGAAGTGACTCAGATTGCCGGTCGCGGTGTCGGCATGGACGTGGTCAAATCCGAGGTGAGCAACCTCGGTGGCCGCATTGAAATTCTCTCCACGCCCGGCAAGGGAACAACCTTCCGACTTTATCTGCCGCTGACGCTGACGGTAATGCAGACCCTGCTGGTGCGTGCCAGCGGGACACTCTACGCCATCCCGTCAACCATGATCGAGCAGGTGCTTGAGGTCAAGGAAGAGCGTTTGGTAGCTATGCGTGCGGCGGGCTTCGCCGAATGGAAGGACAACGTCTATCCCTTCAGTTTCCTTCCCCATCTATTGGGCAATAGCGAGGCTCTGCCGGAAAGCCGTCGGCGTTACTGGGTGTTGTTGCTGCGTTCCGGTTCCAAGCGGGTTTCTGTGCTGGTCGACGAGCTGCAAGGCAATCAGGAAGTTGTTATCAAGAACATTGGCCCGCAGTTGGCTCGGGTGGTTGGTTTGGCCGGCGCAACAGTGTTGGGCGATGGCCGCGTGGTGCTGATTTTGAATCCGGTGGCGCTGGCTGGACGGCAGGCGATTGTAACTGCCCTGCCGGCGACCGGCTTCAAGACCGAGGCCGATGTGGTGGCCGAGATCGAAGCCGAGACCATGCCGACTGTCATGGTGGTCGATGATTCGCTGACAGTCCGCAAGATTACCGGCCGCCTGCTGGCGCGCGTTGGTTATCAGGTCATTACCGCCAAGGACGGCGTCGATGCGCTTGAGCACTTGGTTGATAACATACCTGACGTCATGATTTCCGACATCGAGATGCCGCGCATGGACGGTTTTGATCTGGTGCGTAATGTCCGTGCCGATCCGCGTCTTCAAAACTTGCCGGTTATCATGATCACTTCACGGACAGCCGAAAAGCATCGCAACTATGCGCTTGAAATTGGTGCCAACGAGTATTTGGGCAAACCTTACGATGAAGACAGGCTGCTGGAGTTGATCGCCGGCTTTGTCAAACAGAAGCGTTCTTCCTGAGCGAGGTATAGCGCGCCAGCGTTAGTTGGCGCGCTAACTCGTGATCAACGACAGGTTCCGGGTAGTCCTTCCCGATCAGAACACCACATTCCATCTGTGTCTGCAATGGCATGCGCCAGGGCGCGTGGAGGTAGCGTTGCGGCACTTGGGCGAGTTCTGGCAGATGGCGACGAATGAAATCGCCTTGCGGATCAAATTTCTCGGATTGCGTCACCGGGTTGAAAATGCGGAACCAGGGCTGCGCATCGCAGCCGGTGGAAGCTGCCCACTGCCAGCCCCCGTTGTTGGCGGCAAGATCGTAATCATTAAGATGTTGGGCAAAATGGCGCTCGCCGAGTCGCCAGTCGATCCCTAAATCCTTGCACAGGAAAGAAGCGGTGATCATACGCAGCCGGTTGTGCATGGTTCCGTGATTGGCAAGCAAACGCATCGCCGCGTCAATCAGGGGATAGCCGGTCATGCCGCTCTGCCACGCAGCCAGTCCCTGTGGCCAGTCGTCCCAGCGCAGGGCGTCGTATTCTGGCTTGAAGCAGGTGGTGACAACGCGGGAATGATGATCGAGGATCTGGAAGTAGAAATCGCGCCAGATCAGTTCCTTTAACCAGGTTTCAGCCCCGGTACCCGTCCCACGCCAGGCATGGGCAACCAGCTCGCGGATGGAAATGGTGCCGAAGCGTAGATGTGGCGAAAGATTCGAGGTCGCAGTTCGGGCTGGAAAGTCGCGATTGCGCTGATAGGCATCCAGCCGATCCTGAAAAACCTGCCAGGCTTTGCGGGCGCCGGACATGCCGGGATGTAGCCCGACCAAAACCGGATCGAGAGGCTCAAAGCCAATTTCGGCAAGATCGGGAATGGGCTCGGGAGTAGGTGGGGCAACCAGTTGTCCATTGGATTCGAAGGGGGCGACTCCCTCGGCCATCAAGCGCTTGAGCCAGGCGCGACTGTAAGGCGTAAAGACAGAAAAAGGTTTCCCTGTGCCGGTCAGAATTTCGTCACCATCAAAAATAACCTGGTCTTTCGGCGAAAGAAAACGAATCCCCGCGTTTGCCAAGCTATCGGCGACGACCTGATCGCGCGATTTGGCGTCAGGCTCGTAATCGCGGTTGGCAAAAACAGCCTGCACGCCCAGTAATCTGGCCAGCTGCGGGATTTCCTCGCGGCCGCTGCCCATTCGAACAATCAAGCCGCCGCCGCGAGCGCGCAGGGCGCTGTCGAGTTCGAGCAGCGAGGCATGGATGAAACTTACCCGGCGATCTCGGCGGTTGGGCAAGCTATCGAGAATGTCGCGGTCGAAAACAAAGACACAATAAACATCTATTGCTGATGCCAATGCGGCAGAAAGCGCTGCGTGGTCATAATCGCGCAGGTCGCGACGAAACCAGACCAGGGCTGAATTAAAAGGCAAAGGAGAGTTCATGGAAGATTCATGTTTGGTTTGTGAACCGCCAGCGGTAAAATCCTGCCCATGGACAGCGTGAATTTAACGGACAACTTTCTCATCGCCATGCCGACGATGAACGACCCCTATTTTAGCGGGGCTTTGATCTATATTTGCCAGCATACGCCCGAAGGTGCCATGGGAGTGATTGTCAATCGCCCCATCGACATGAATCTGGGGGCGCTATTCGAGAAGGTCGAATTGCCGCTCGAGCGCGCCGAACTGGTCGATCGTCCAGTCTATTTTGGCGGCCCGGTTCAGCTGGATCGTGGTTTTGTCCTGCACCGACCGTTAGGCGAGTGGCAGTCCACCCTGCCCGTGAGCGGCAGCGAAATCGGGCTGACCAGTTCGCGTGATGTTTTGACAGCGCTGGGTACCAGTGGTGAACCGCGTGAAGCCCTGGTTACGCTCGGCTATTCGGGCTGGGGAGCCGGTCAGCTGGAGGCCGAAATTGGCCAGAATTCCTGGCTTTCGGTGCCGGCCAGCCCTGCCATACTTTTCGATATGCCCGCCGAGGTGCGGTTGTCGGCTGCCATGCAAAATCTTGGCATCAGCTATTCGCAGCTTTCCGAGGTTGCCGGGCATGCCTGAGGGAACCGTGCTGGCCTTCGATTATGGCGAAAAACGGATAGGCGTTGCCATCGGCGAAAGTACGCTGACACAGGCGCACCCGCTGGCGGTGATCAAGGCGCAAGACAAGGCTGGACGCCTCAAGGCAATCGGCGAGTTGATTCAGGAATGGCAACCCAAACAACTGGTGGTGGGGCTACCAACCCACGCCGATGGAACGCCACACGCCATGACGGCACTGTGCAGAAGTTTTGCGGGGCTGCTGTCGTCAGCCTTTTCTTTGCCGGTGGCTTTTGCCGACGAACGTCTGACCTCGTGCGACGCCGAGTCTCGCCTGCGCGAGACGGGTCGCAACACCAAAAAAATGAAGCCGCTGCTCGATGCCGTGGCTGCCCAACTGATTTTGCAAACCTGGTTTGATACCCATGCCCCCACTTCCTGATCCCCTTCCCGATGCCGAAGTTCAGTGCCGGCAATTGGCAGAACTGCTGCGTCCCATGCTCGCCGTCAATCCACTTTTTGTGGGCATTCACAGCGGCGGCGTCTGGGTTGCCGAGCGCCTGAAGTCTTCTCTTGGATTGAGCGCCGAATTCGGCCAGATAGATGTTTCCTTCTACCGCGACGATTTTGCCGCCAAGGGGCTGCATCCGCAGGTGAAGCCGACGGTTATCCCTTTCGAGGTGGAGGGGCGTCACATTATCCTGGTCGATGACGTTCTTTATACCGGGCGTACCACCCGTGCTGCGGTCAATGAATTGTTCGATTACGGCCGGCCGGCCAGGATCGAGCTTGCCGTTCTGGCCGACCGTGGTGGTCGTGAAATGCCTATCGCGGCGCAATACTGTGTCTGGAAAACCGATTTGCTGGTGGGGAAAGAAAATCTGGTGCTGGCGCGCAATGCCGACAACACTCTGGCCTGGAGCCTTGAAAATGTCTAATCCGCAACTCAATGCCCAGGGAGACTTGACCCACCTGCTCTCCATCGAAGGCTTGCCGCGCGAAGTGCTGATGCACATTCTCGACACAGCGGCTTCCTTTATCGAGGTCTCGGATCGCGAGGTCAAGAAAGTTCCTCTCTTGCGCGGCAAGAGCGTTTTCAACCTCTTTTTCGAGAATTCGACGCGCACCCGCACGACCTTCGAGATTGCCGCCAAACGTCTTTCTGCTGATGTCCTCAATCTCGATATCAGCCGTTCTGCTACCGCCAAGGGCGAAAGCCTGCTCGATACTATCGACAACCTTTGCGCCATGCATGCCGACATGTTCGTCATCCGCCATGCTTCGAGTGGCGCTCCTTACCTGATCGCCGATCATTTGCGCCGTACCGGTCGCAACGACATCCACATCGTCAATGCGGGCGACGGGCGGCATGCCCACCCGACGCAAGGCCTGCTCGACATGTACACCATCCGCCATTACAAGCAGAATTTTGAAAACCTGACGGTGGCGATTGTCGGTGACATTCTGCACTCGCGCGTAGCGCGCTCCAACATTGACGCCCTGACCACGCTCGGTGTGCCGGAACTGCGCGTGATTGCGCCCAAAACCTTGCTGCCCCGGCATGTCGAGAATTTGGGGGTGCGCGTCTTCTACGATCTTTCCGCCGGATTGAAAGACTGCGATGTGGTCATCATGCTGCGTCTGCAGAATGAACGCATGAATGGCGCCTTGCTGCCTTCGGCGTCTGAATTCTTCAAAAGCTATGGTCTGACGCCCGAAAAGCTGGCGCTGGCCAAGCCCGACGCCATTGTGATGCATCCGGGGCCGATGAACCGTGGCGTCGAAATCGATTCCTTGGTGGCGGATGGCCCACAGTCCGTCATTCTCAACCAGGTGACCTTCGGCATCGCTGTGCGCATGGCGGTGATGAGCATCGTGGCGGGAAATTAACATGAATAACAACATGAAAATCAAAATTGCCAACGGTCGCCTCGTTGACCCGAAAAACGGCCTCGACCAGCAAGCCGACCTTTTCATTGCCGATGGCCTGATTGCCGGAATCGGCCAGACTCCGGCCGGTTTTGTCGCCGATCACAGCATTGATGCCAAGGGCCATATTGTCTGCCCCGGCCTGATTGATCTGGCGGCGCGACTGAAGGGAATTGAATCCGAGTTGAAGGCGGCGGTGAGCGGTGGTGTGACCACCCTGGTTTGTCCGCCCGATGCCAATCCGCCGCTTGACGAACCCGAGCTGGTGGAGCGCCTGGTGCGGCGTGCGGCCGAAACCGCTTTGACGCGAGTGTTGCCGCTCGGTGCCTTGACCCAGAATTTGAGTGGCGAACGGCTGGCAGAACTGGTGGGTTTGAAACGTGCCGGCTGCATTGCCTTTTCTCAAGCCAAGCAGCCAATAACCGATACCCAGGCGCTACTGCGGGCGCTTGAGTATGCCGCTACCTTTGGTTTTGCCGTCTGGCTGCAGCCGGAAGATTACTGGCTGTCACGTAATGGCGTTGCCCACGATGGCAAGGTTGCCGACAAGCGTGGTTTGACCGGTATCCCCGTTGCCGCTGAAACGATTGCCGTCGGTACACTCCTGCAACTGGCGCGCGAAACGGGGGTAAGGCTGCACCTGCAGCACCTGTCCTCGGCGGCGGGGGTTGGTATGGTTGAGGAAGCGCAAAGAACCGGTTTGCCGGTGACTTGCGATATTGGTGTCCACTATTTGCATCTGACGGAAAGCGATATTGGCTATTTCGACAGCAATGCCCGTTTTGATCCGCCCCTGCGGGCTGACAGTGATCGTACAGGTTTGCGGGCAGCGGTGAAACGTGGTGTGGCGGCCATCTGCTCCGACCACACGCCCTGCGACGCCGACGACAAGGCCTTGCCTTTTGCTGAAGCCAAGCCCGGCGCCACCGGGCTTGAATTGCTCTTGTCTCTGACCCTGCAATGGGCGGAAGAGGAAAAGATAGCCCTGCCGGCGGCGCTGGCGCGCATCACCTGCGATGCTGCGGCGATTTGCGGCAGTCCGGCCGGGCAGTTGAATGTTGGTGCGCCGGCCGATGTCTGTATCTTCGATCCTGCTGTCGAATGGCAAGTGACGGCGGAAACCCTCAAGAGCTGTGGCAAGAACACGCCGTTCATTGGCAAGACCCTGAAAGGCAGGGCGGTGACGACAGTGGTCGGCGGGCAGGTGGTTTATCAGGCTTGAGTTTGTTTTTCCACGGAGCACACCTGACGACTGCTTCAGTTTATCGAGCTTGAATCAGAATGATTCCGGCAGGCTGACGTTGATAAACATTTTTTCAAGGCGTTGCTTGTGCGCTGCCTCCATGTTGGCTAGATTCTGGAAAATGTCTTGCAGTTCGCGGTCGGTGCACAGGGCTGCCATGTGCTGGTAGGTCTCCATGGCCAGTTGCTCTTTTTTGATCGCCAGCGCAATCGCATCCTCCGGCTTCATGTCACAGGATAATTCAGGCAATTCCAGTTGTTCAGCCAGTCTGTAGTCTGTTTCCGGCTTGGAAACTTTGAATGGCAAGCTGGGGTCTTCATAAAAGCGCTCCAGCATCTCCATGTGGCCATGTTCCTCGCGCGCCAGTTTCATGAAAATATTGTGCAAGTCGCGATCCTTGATCCTGGTAGAAGCAGCGTAATAGAACGAGTTGGCCTCGATTTCCCGCTTGATCGCCTGCTTGAACACCCGTTTGATTTCCTGTTCGTCCATGTTTGGCTCCCTTGTACGCTGAGAATTGATTCGATTCTACGCCAATGCTCTCGGTGGCCTCTGTGGCCAATTGGTTTTCTTAACACCCAAGAGCGCGAAGCGTGTTCTCGGTGTTGATGCCTTCTGCGGCCACCACTTTGCGGCGCGCGGTCTGGCCACTCTTGAGGGTGATTGCGCTGCGAGGCAGACCCAGAGTTTCGGCGAGGAACTCGATCAGCGCCGCATTGGCCTTGCCATCGACCGGCGGCGCGTGCAGACGAATTTTCAACGCATCACCGTGCAGGCCGACAATTTCCGTCTTTTTAGCGCCGGGCTGAATGTGTAAAGTCAGCGTGACGCCGCTGCCAGTGGTATGCAACCAGTCATTCACAACAAGTACAGAATGGCTTGCGCCAGCACAATGGCGACCAGAGGCGACAGATCGATACCCGAAATCGGCGGCAGAATGCGGCGAATCGGGTCGAGGAAGGGGCGCGTGAACTGGTGGATCGGCGCGGCTAGGGGGGAGCGCGGGTTGACCCAGGAGAGCACGGCTTGAACGATAAGCGCGCCGATAAACAGGCGTATGGATTCGCGAACGATCCCCAGCAATGCCGATGTGCCGAAAAAGAGAGCCATTGCGGTGTCGTCCGCAAAAAGGCGGCGTGGCAGCAGGATATGGCTCAGGATGGACAGGCCAAGCTGCAGCAAAATGGCCGGTAAGAGGCTGGCCAGATCAAAGCCGCCCCAGGGCGGGATGATGCGGCGCAGGGGGCGCACAGCCCAGTTGGTCAGGGTGATGACGAATTGCCCAATGGGGCCGAGAAATGACACACGCAGCACCTGCATGTACAAACGCAGCAGGAACAGGATGGTGAAAAAGCCGATAACCGTCTCGATAAGGAAGATCAGCGCGGTCATTGGTGGCCTTCCTGATCAAGCAATTTGCCCAGTTCGATGCTGCGGGCGTTGGCAGCCAGAGCGCCGGCCAGGATGGTTTCCTGGATGCCGCCGGCCAGCATGGCCTGCAGCGCCGCTTCGGTGGTGCCGCCCTTGGAAGTGACGCGTTGGCGCAGCAGGACGAGATTCTCGCCGGTCTGCGCGGCCAGGCTGGCAGCGCCGGTAAAAGTTTGCAGAGCCAGTTGGCGCGCAGCTTCCGGCTGGAAACCTAGTTTCTCGGCAGCGTGTTGCAGCGCCTCAATGAACAGGAAAACATAGGCCGGGCCACTGCCCGAAATGGCTGTGATGGCATCCATTTGGGCTTCATCCTCTACCCAGAGCGTACTGCCGACTGCGTGCAATATGCTTTCCGCCGCCTGTCGTTCGCTGGCCGAAACTTCAGGGTAAGCGCACAGGCCGGTGACGCCGGCGCCAATCATGGCAGGAGTGTTGGGCATGGCGCGGACGATGCGGCGAAAACTGCCCAGCCAGCGCGACAGGGTATCGAGTCGCAGGCCGGCGGCAATGCTGACGACGATTTGATTGGCTAAGTGGGGCGTCAGGGTTTGCAGGGCAGCCTGCATTTGTTGCGGCTTGACGGCCAGAACGATAATGTCGGCACACCAGGCGCTTGCGTCAGCCGTCGCTAGGCAGGTGACGCCGTAATTGTCGATCAGGCGCTGGCGGGAAACTGGATCGAGTTCAAGAACAGTGATGTTGCCGGGCTTCGCACCCTGCTTCAAAAGGCCGCCGATGAGAGCGTTGGCCATATTGCCGCCGCCGAGAAAAGTGATTTTCATGTCAGACCGTCAGAAAAAAGAAGTTGGTATTTTATGGCTGATCCCGCGCGCCAAAAATGGCGGTGCCAACCCGGACAATGGTTGCGCCTTCAGTGATGGCCGCTTCCAGATCGTGCGACATTCCCATCGACAGGGTGTCGAGTGCTAGCCCACCAGTGCACAATTGCTCGAAAATTTCCTTGAGGCGGCGAAAAGGCAGGCGCTGAGCGCTGAAATCCACCTCCGGTGCCGGGATGGCCATAAGACCTCGCAGTTGCAAGCGCGGCAGGGCGCTGATGGCCTGACAAAGTGTGACGACTTCCTCGGGGTTGCAGCCGCTTTTGCTCTGCTCGCCGGAAACATTGACCTCGACGCAGACTTGCAGCGGCGGCAAATTCTCTGGGCGCTGCGCCGCGAGGCGTTCGGCGATCTTGAGACGGTCGATGCCATGTACCCAGGCAAAATTTTCAGCCACCTGGCGCGTCTTGTTGCTCTGCAATGGTCCGATAAAATGCCACTCGATACCGCAATTGGATAATTGGCGGATTTTGGCGAGAGACTCCTGCACATAATTTTCGCCAAAGGCCGTCTGGCCGGCCTCTAAAGCCAATTGGACGGCAGAATGCGGCCAGGTTTTGCTGACCGCCAAAAGCTGTACACTCCCGGGGTTTCGGCCAGCGGCGCGACAGGCTGCATCAATGCGTTGGCGAACGGCTTGCAGGTTGGAGGCGATTGCGCTCATAATTCGTTGGGATTTCGATCTTAAACCAGTATACACGCCCCGCAAGGATCACCCGTATGGACATTACAGAACTGCTGGCCTTTGGCGTCAAGAACAAGGCATCCGACCTGCATCTTTCTTCCGGCCTGCCACCGATGATTCGGGTGCATGGCGACGTGCGCCGCATCAACTTGCCACCCATGGAGCACAAAGATGTGCACGCCATGGTCTATGACATCATGAATGATGGCCAGCGCAAGATTTATGAAGAAACGCTGGAGTGTGATTTTTCCTTTGAAGTGCCAAATCTGGCGCGTTTCCGGGTCAATGCCTTCAATCACCAGCGCGGAGCAGGGGCGGTTTTCCGGACCATTCCTTCCAAGGTGCTGTCGCTGGAAGAACTCAATTGCCCGAAAATCTTCAAGGATATTTCCGAATTTCCGCGTGGCGTTGTGCTGGTCACCGGGCCAACCGGTTCGGGCAAGTCGACGACCCTGGCAGCCATGGTCAATCACGTTAACGAAAACGATTATGGCCACATCCTGACGGTTGAAGACCCTATTGAATTTGTACACGAGTCAAAAAAGTGCCTGATCAATCAGCGTGAAGTCGGCCCGCACACATTATCGTTTTCCAACGCCCTGCGTTCGGCTCTGCGCGAAGACCCGGACGTAATTCTGGTGGGCGAAATGCGCGACCTCGAAACCATTCGCCTGGCGCTGACAGCCGCCGAAACGGGGCACCTTGTTTTTGGCACGCTGCACACCTCGTCGGCGGCCAAAACGATTGACCGGGTGATCGACGTTTTCCCGGCGGCCGAAAAGGAAATGGTGCGTTCCATGTTGTCCGAATCGCTGCGCGCCGTTATTTCGCAAACGCTGCTCAAAACCAAGGACGGTAGCGGCCGGGTGGCGGCGCACGAAATCATGATCGCCACACCAGCCATTCGCAACTTGATCCGCGAAGCCAAGGTGGCGCAGATGTACTCGACGATTCAGACCGGGCAGGCGCAGGGTATGCAAACGCTTGACCAGTGTCTGGTCGAACTGGTGCGGCGCAATGTCATCTCACCGGCAGAAGCGCGCGGCAAGGCGACGAACAAGGATAATTTCCCGGGTTAGGCTACAGAAGCGATTGGGCGCAGTCGAGGCTGGGCAGCTGACAAAATGCCAGAGTAGACAGTTTTTCAGTATGGCAAGCTGGCGGTGATTGCGGCCAACGACGCATCAAAAAGCAGGAGAGAAAAATGGAACGAGACCAGGCAATGAAATTCATGCACGACCTGCTGCGGCTCATGTCGCAGAAAAAAGGGTCGGATTTGTTCATTACCGCCAATTTTCCGCCTGCCATCAAGATCGACGGCCGCATCACGCCGGTGTCGAACCAGGTACTGACGTCACAGCATACCTCCGAACTGGCGCGTTCCATCATGAACGACAAGCAGGCGGCTGAATTTGAATCCACCAAGGAATGTAATTTCGCCATATCGCCGGCTGGCATTGGCCGTTTCCGGGTCAATGCCTTTGTCCAGCAAGCGCGGGTCGGGATCGTCTGCCGGACGATCAATATGACCATTCCGACCCTGGATGATCTGGGCTTGCCCCCGATCCTCAAGGATGTGGCAATGACCAAGCGTGGTCTGGTCATTTTCGTCGGCGGTACCGGTACCGGCAAGACCACCTCGCTGGCGGCGCTGGTGGACTACCGCAATACCAATACCTATGGCCACATCATCACCATCGAAGACCCGATTGAATACGTACACGATCACAAAAACTGCATCGTCACCCAGCGCGAAGTCGGGGTCGATACCGATGACTGGGTGCCAGCCCTGAAAAACACCCTGCGCCAGGCGCCGGATGTCATTCTGATGGGTGAAATTCGCGACCGTGACACCATGGATTACGCCATAGCCTTTGCCGAAACCGGCCACCTCTGTCTGGCAACCTTGCACGCCAACAGCGCCAATCAGGCCATCGACCGCATTATCAACTTCTTCCCGGAAGAGCGTCGCCATCAATTGCTGATGGATCTGTCGCTCAACCTGCGCGCCATGATTTCACAGCGCCTGATTGCGAAAAAAGATGGCAAGGGACGTTCTGCCGCCATCGAAGTCATGCTCAATTCGCCGTTGATTTCCGACCTCATCTTCAAGGGCGAGGTGCACGAAATCAAGGAAATCATGAAAAAGTCGCGCGAACTCGGCATGCAGACCTTCGACCAAGCGCTTTTCGACCTCTACGAAGGCGGCAAGATCACCTACGAAGATGCGCTCAGGAATGCCGATTCGCTTAATGACCTGCGGCTACAGATCAAGCTGCATGGCAAGGAGTCGAAGGATAGGGATCTCACGCAAGGTCTGGGTCACCTCGATATTGTTTAGCGGTTTTGGGTGCCCGCTCGGCAATACTGCGTTGGCTGCGCGTTCCCGCTCCTCGCCGTAGCGCTGCTACTGTCTCGTCGCGTTAGCGCTTGCCGCCTTGTCTTGCCTTCGCCTTGAGGTGAGAGGGTAAACCGGTTGCTTGCGTGTACGTCTTCTTGCTTACGATTTGATTTGGCAGTGCGTTTGGAATTCGTTATGGAAGTTGCCAACTTTCCCCTTTTGCGCGTCAATCCCAAACCACGGCGGCAACTCCAGTACGAGTTTATCGCGCGTGGTTTGTGTTCAGGAGAAGATGCTCGTTGTGCTGGAAAATATGTCAGTTCCAGTGCTGTGATCGGGCGTCTCGAAAAAATGCTGGCTTCTACAAAAGCGCCCCACTGACTTTTCTCGTTCAGTTTACGCAATATGCCGAGAGTTCGGCTCTACAAACCGCTGGTGGTGCGTCACCAAGTTGAAGGCGGCTATCATTAAAAGCAGATGCTTGTGATTACGTTTGCGCTGCATCCTTCCGGTTACTCCCCGCCACCATCTTGAATTCATAGAGTCGACATTCCAGCGCGCCGTTGTAGAGAGGGGTCTTGCGGCTGGGTTTGAGCCGCATGAGTTTGGGTAGGCGCAAGTCGCCGGTGAACAGGTAGCAGTTCCAACCGGCAAAGTTTTCCTTGAATACGCGGCCGAGCTGCGGGTAGAGGGCGGCAAGTTCTTCCTGTTCGCCGATGCGTTCGCCGTAGGGTGGATTGGCGACCAGGATGCCGGGGTCGTCACAGGGCGCTTCGGCGGCCAGCAGGTCGCCGCCGCCGACTTGAACGATGCCGCCGAATCCGGCTTCCTGCAGGTTGCGCTTGCTGGCGCGGACGGCGTGTTCGTCGATGTCGCTGCCGAAAATGGCTTGCGGCGAAGGCTGCAGGCAGCGTGCTTCGGCGTCGGCACGGATTTTTGCCCAAGGGATGGCCTCGAAGCCGGTGAGTTTCTCAAATCCAAAGGTGCGACCCAGTCCCGGTGCGCGGTTGAGCACCATTTGAGCGGCTTCGAGCAGGAAGGTGCCGCTGCCGCACATCGGGTCGTAGAGCGGGGTTCCGGGTTGCCAGCTGGTAAGCTTCAAGATGCCGGCGGCGAGATTTTCCTTCAATGGTGCTTCCACCGATTGCTGGCGCAGGCCGCGCTGCCAGAGCGGAGCGCCGGAGGTGTCGATGTAGAGCGTGCACTCGCTTTCGGTGAGAAAGGTGTGGATGCGGACATCCGGTTCACGGGTGTCGACGTTCGGGCGTTCGCCGTTCTGGCTGCGAAAGCGGTCGCAAACGGCATCCTTGACGCGCAAAGTGATGAAATCGATGGATTTGAGCGGTGAGCGGATCGCCGTGGTGAGGACGCGAAAAGTGCGGCTGAGGGCGAAAAAGTCAAACCAGCGGATGGAGAGTGCCAGTTTGTAAATGTCTTCTTCGCGGCTGTATTGACCCTGCGCAATATGCCAGAGGATGCGGGTGGCGATGCGTGACTCGAGATTAGCGCGGTAGCAGGTCGGCCAGTCGCCGCTAAAGTGGGCGCCACCGGGCAGGGTGCGGATTTTATTGGCACCGGCGCTGGTCAGTTCCTCAGCGAGTTGAGTTTCCAGCCCGCGCGGGCAGGTGGCGAAGAAATTGGGCATGGTGGACTCTTAATTTATCTCGAGGCTGGAAACGCTGACGCCGGCGTGGGCCAGGAATTCGCGCAGGTGCTTGATGCCTTGGCGGTCGAGGGTGTTGCTGTGGTGCGGGCGGTGCAGGATGGTTTCCACGTGCTTGATTTTGACGCGCAGTCGGGCGCCGGAAAGATTTTCGATTTCGCCGCCGACATGGAGCAGTAGCGATTCGACCTCGCGCCAGTGGATGTTATTGCTGGGCGGGTCGGCAAAAATGCTGCGCAGCAGTTGTTCATGTTTGTGGCTCATTTCATCTCTCCTTCCAGGCCGCCAATTCCGGCGCATTTTTCTTGAGATTTGATTGCAGAGCGCGCTCGGCGGCGTTGAGCAGGTCGATCTGCTCTGCGGTCAAGCGTGTTGGCAGTACGGGCTTCCAGGAAACCAGCAAATCACCACCTGGCTGGCCGGTACGCCCCGGTAGTCCGCAACCCTTGATTCGTGTCGGTTCGGGCTGCAGGCTGGTGGCGGGTAGCAGTGTGACGCTCTTGCGTTTGCCGATCAGCACAGGCACTTCCATCTTGCCGCCGGCCAGCAGGCGGAAAATGCTGAGCGGAACCGTGCACAGCAGGTCCTGGCCGATGGGGTGAAAGAGGGGGTGTGGCAACAGGCTGACTTTAAGGAAAAGATGGCCGGGAGCGCCGCCGTTGGGATGCTCCTTGCCCTGGCCGGCCAGGCGAAGCTCGCTGCCGGCAATGACGCCGGCCGGAACGTGGACTTGCAGATGGCGCTCGGCCGACTGGCGGCCGCTGCCGCTGCAATCGTTGCAGGCGCGGCTGGTGATAAAGCCACGGCCATCGCAGAGACCGCAGCGCGCCAGTACGCCATCCTCGCGGACGCGGCCGCTGCCTTGGCAATGGCTGCACATCACCGAGCGGCTCAGGCCTGAGTCGCCGGTGCCATCGCAGCTGGCGCAGGGAATGCTGCAATCCAGGGCAAGGGTTTTCTGGCAGCCAGCGGCGGCTTCTTCCAGCGTCAGTTCGATGTCCTGATGGATGTCGGCACCGCGTTGTTCGGTTTGAGGTTCGGTCGGTTTGCCGTTCGCCTCGCTCAGTTCGGCGTCAGCCTCGCCATCGCGCAGGGCGGCCAACATTGCTTCGTAGGCGGCGCGGACGGCCTTGAATTTCTCTTCGGCACCTTTGTCAGGGTTGCGGTCCGGGTGCAGCGCCATGGCTAGGCGGCGAAAGCCGCGCTTGATGGCGTTTTCGTCGGCGTCTGCAGGGATGCCAAGGATTTTGTGAGGGGCTCGCATAGGCGTAATTATCCCGGAAAAGTGGGGTCAGCAGGAAAACACCGAGAAAAAGCTGGTACGGGCGTGCGATGCGTTGCCGCATTATGCTGATTGCGAAGTACAATTCCACTATGAATACGCCCACTCGACAATTTGCCTTGCAGGCCGCATGCGCACTTCTTGTGCTGTCGCTGGCCTGGCCCTATTTCGGCATGAAAGCGGCGGCAATTCCCTGGGCAGAGACTTCGTTGGTCATCGGTTTTCTGGCCTTTGTCGTTGCCAGCTTTACCCGGCAGCCCATCTGGTGGCGTTTCATCCATGCTTTTTTTGCGCCGCTGGCGTGGACGGTTGCGCAACTGTCGATTGATCCGGGTTGGTTTTTGTTGGCTGCCATTCTGCTTCTGCTGGTCTACCGTGGCGCGCTGACTGGCCAGGTTCCGCTCTACCTGAGTAATACTGAAACGGTCGATGCGCTGGAGAAATTGCTGGCCGGGCGCCAATTCGGCCGTTTTATTGATCTGGGTTCGGGTGTTGGCAGCACGCTGTTGCCTTTGGCGCGGCGTTTTCCAGAGGCCAGTTTCGTCGGCGTCGAAAATGCGCCGCTGACTTGGCTGTTTGGCCGCTGGCGCAGCCGCAATCAGCCCAATCTGGACTGGCGCTGGGGCAGTTTGTGGAAGGCTGGTCTGGCCGATTTTGATGTGGTTTATGCTTTTCTTTCGCCAGCGCCGATGGCTGAACTGTGGCAGAAAGCCAAGGCCGAAATGTCTCCTGGCAGCCTGTTTGTCAGCAACAGCTTTCCAGTGCCTGATGTCGAAGCGCTGGTGGTAATCGAAGTCGATTGCCGGCCAGTGCGCACTTTGTATTGCTACGAACTGTGATCCGCTTGCCGCGCCGCCCCAAAACTCTGGTCATAACGATCAACCTGGCCGTTGTTCTGACGGTGCTGGTTTTTTTTCTGGTGCAGTTGCTTTATGACCGGGCTGGGGTGCTGGAGCGAACTGAAAAGCGCCTGCAGCATTTTACAAACCTGCTGGCTGGGCACACCGAGCGCTCATTTGGTGGTATCGACATCCTGCTGCAGGAACTGGTCATCGATCTTTCACAGGATCGTCGTGACTGGCAGACCTGGAGCGAGAAGCAGGGCTGGCAATATGTTGCCGAACGCCATACCCGGGCGTTGTCGCAGTTGCGCGATTTGATTCTGTTTGACCAGACGGGGCGCCAGCGTTTCTCGTCGAACAGTTTTCCGACGCCCGATATCAAGGTGTCCGACCGTCCCTACTTCAAAGCACTGCAGGGTGGTGCGGATAAAACCATTTATGGCCCCTTTATCGGACGTTACACGGGGCGCTATTCCTATGCCTTGGCGCACCGGATCAAGGGGGATGGCAATGCTTTTGGCGGTGTCGCTTTTGCCGCACTGGAAAGCGCGTATTTTCACAAGTTTTGCTGGCCTAATCGCCTGGATGACGAATTTGATGCTTTTTTGATCAATGCCGAGCAGCTGGTGATTGCCTCCTGTCGTTCGGCAGATGTTTCCAGTCAGTCGCCGGTTATTGGGCGGAAAGTCGATGCAATACTCGGCCTGGATGCATTGGCGGTCAACGTGGGCCATTTCCGTAGCCATGGCCGTTTTTTTGCTGTTGTCCCCCTGGCCGGATACCCTGGCTTGCGGATTGTTTCCAGTTTGCCGGAGGCGGCGGCACTGAAGGATTGGAAACACCGACTGGCTGAATATGGCCTATTTGCGGGGCTGGTCGTGTTTATTGTCCTTTCCGGTGCCTGGCTGATCTGGCGCCAGTTCAAGGAACAAGGCCAAACGACGGCCCTGCTCGAGATTTATCGCTGCGATCTGGAGGAACGGGTAAGCGCCGCTACCAACGAAATCGCCCGCCAGAAAGAAGAAGCCGAACGTGCCAGTATTGCCAAGAGCCGTTTTATTGCGGCGGCCAGCCACGACCTGCGGCAGCCCTTGCATGCCCTCTCGCTGTTCGCCGCCGATTTGCAGCGTCAGCTCAGTCTGGGGTTAACCCGCGATCTCGATCAGTTGGCGACGCAAATCAACCTTTCCATCGTCAGCCTGAAGGATGTTTTCGACAGTCTGCTCGATATTTCGCGACTCGATATGGGCGATATCGTGCCGGATGTTCATTCCTTCCGGCTACAGGAACTATTTGACCGGGTTTACCTGGTTTTCCGGCGCACGGCGCTTTCAAAGCGTGTCAGCTTGCAAATGCGGCCAACGGATTTTTGGGTTGATTCGGACATTTATCTGGTTGAACGGATACTGTCCAATCTGGTTTCAAATGCGATACGTTACACCCCAACCGGCGGCCGTGTTCTGGTTGCTGCGCGCCACCGCCAGGGTTCTATCCGAATAGAAGTGCGCGACAATGGTATGGGCATTGCGCCCGAAAACCAGAATATGATCTTTGAAGAATTTTTTCAGGCGGAGAATCGTGAGCGCAATCCGGAAAAGGGACTGGGTTTGGGTTTGCCGATTGTTCAGCGCCTGGTGGAGACTCTGAAAGGCAAGCTCGAATTAAGCTCAAGGCCAGGGGGCGGCTCGGTTTTCGCGGTCATTTTGCCCAGGGGTGAACCGCAAAGTTCCGGGCTGGCGAACGAACTGAATGTGACAACACTGGTTTTTTTGGCGGAATGTCCGGAACTGGCGAAAATCGTTGAATTGGCGACTGCCTGGGGCTATCGCTGCAAACTGGAGAAAAATCCTGAACATTTGCGTAACGTCCGGGGGCAGCGCCCTGCCATTGTTTTTGTGCCAGCCGAGCAGGTGAGCCTGATGCGTGCCCAGTTGCCACCGGAGTGGCCGGTAGTTGTAGTGACGGCGGGAAGCCTTGTCGCTGGTGAGGGCATCTTTGTCTTGAAGGCGCCCATCCATCCGGCCAAACTACGCGCTTTACTGCAGCAACTTCAGAATACGTTGTTGAAATCGATTTTGTAGCTATTCGAGGCGACGATGGCTTCTGTTCGGCTGCCGACGCCCAGTACCTTGAAGACGGCGGTGGCGTGTACCTTGACGGTGCCTTCGGTCAGACCGAGTTGCCTGCCGATTTCGCGGTTGGTCAGACCCTTGATGATGAGCGCCAGAACTTCCGCCTGGCGCTGGCTAAGGCCGATTTCAGAGGGTTTGACGCTGCCATTGCTGACGGCTCTTTCCGGAACCTGGCCAAGTCTGGCCTTGTTGGAATTGCCAGGAACGACAATCTGTCCCTCCAGAATATCCTGCAAAGCGGCAAGAATTTCCTCGCCCGAACTTGACTTGGTGATGAAGCCGGAGGCGCCATTGTTCATGGCTCGCGAGACTGTTGGCGGGTCGTCGTAGGCTGATAGGATCGCCACCGGAATGCTCGGGTATTGGCTGCGGAGCAAAGGCAGCGCTGCCAGTCCGTCCAGGCCGGGCATGGCCAGATCCATGAGGATGAGATCCAGATCCTCGCGCTGTGCGAGCACCGCTTGCGCAGCATTGGCGTTTGCAGCTTCGAGAATCTCGACTTCATCCGAGATCTGGTTGAGCAGTCGGCAGATGCCTTCGCGCACTAGCGGGTGGTCTTCGACGACGAGAAACTTCAGCATGATTCTTGTGGATAAATTTGCATTCCCCTACTTTAGCATTTCCTGTGGCAGCCAGCACATTTCTGGTGCGCAACATGGGGTATGATAAAGACGTGTCGATTGGTCGGCAGCTTGATGGACTCAAATCAAAAGGGGAGACTGAAATGTCACAGGAAAATATGGGCGCGGGTGATCCGCTGGCAATGCTGCGCAAGATGTGGGGCAATATGGGACTTAACCTGCCCGGCATGGTGGTTCCCACCTTCGACTGCGAGGAACTGGAAAAGCGTATAGCCGACCTCAAGGCGGTTGAAGCCTGGTTGAGCATGAACCTTTCCATGTTGCAGATGACCATCCGCAGCATGGAAATGCAGAATGCCACGCTGCGCACGGTCAAGGTCATGGGCGAAATGGCTTCGAACGCCGCTGAAGGTGGTCAGGCGAAGACGGATGCAACGGGCAAGGAAGCTGGCGCGGAAGCGCAGATCTGGCCACTGATGCTGATGCAGCAGTTGCAGGAATATATGAAACGCCAGGCCGATGCGGCCACCGAGGCCAAAGACGAAATCAAGGCCAAGACGGCGCAAGCCGGGGCGACTGGCCGCAAAAAAGACGCCAAGTAAGCTATTGGCAGGGAATGAGCAGATCGGCCTGGAGTTCAAGTTCCAGGCCTTTTTGCAGTTTCTGGTCGAGGTAATGTCCCTGGAAAAGCCGCCCGGCGTTGGCGGCGGTTTTGCCCCAGGGCGTTTCCCAATCGTTGGCTTTGAAACGGATGAAGCCAATCTCCACTTCCTTTTGATTCTCTGCCTTGGCGACGCACGGCTGCGTTTTGGCCAGAGCGTTGAATTCGTCGCGGCTGTATTGTTCAATCACCTTGCCGGCAACGCGCGGGCAGATTGCTGGCGTCAGCTTTTTTGGCATTGCCGACAGCACCGTTCCCTTCAGCCAGTATTGCGGTTCTGTCAGTATCCAGCCATCGCCGCCTTCGCGGTACATGACACAGGTGCCGGGTTTGGCCAGTTCCGGCACTTTGAACAACATGCGGCCGGCGAGCCGCATGTTGTCTTCGGCAGCTTGCGCTGTCATCAGGGCAGATAGAAGCAGGCCAAGAAATACAGCAGCGCGTTTGCTCATGCCTAGTCTTCCTCTTCCTTCAACTGGAACTTGGAAGCCAGTTGCTGCTGCACCAGCGGCGGTACGGCGGCGTAATGGCTGAAATCGATGGTGTAACTGCCCTTGCCGCCGGTGAGCGACTTCAGGCGCGACTGGTAATCGCTGAGTTCGGCCAATGGCACCTGGCCGGTAATGGCGGAGGTGCCGTGACCGCGCCCGTCGGTGCCGGTGATATGACCGCGGCGGCTCGACAGATCACCGCTGAGATCGCCAACGCATTCTTCCGGGATGACGATTTCGATATTGACCATCGGCTCCAGAATAATCGGCTTGGCGGCACGGATGGCGGTAATGACGGCTTTGCGGCCAGCCGTGACGAAAGCAATTTCCTTGCCGTCCACAGCGTGGGTTTTGCCGTCGAAAACCGTGACCCGCACATCTTCGACCGGGTGACCGGCGACGACGCCATCGGCCAATGCCTGCAAGACGCCCTTTTCCACCGCCGGCATGAAGACGCCGGGGATGACGCCGCCCTTGACTGCATCGACAAACTCGAAGCCGGCGCCGCGTTCGCGCGGCTCAACCTTGAGATAGACTTCGCCGAACTGGCCGGCACCACCGCTTTGTTTCTTGTGACGATGGTGACCTTCGGCGCTGGCGGTAATGGTCTCGCGATAGGGAATCAGCGGCGGCTTGGTATCCAGTTCAAGCTTGTACTGGCTGGCCATTTTGGCCAGCTTGGCTTTCAAGTGGATTTCGCCAAGCCCGCGAATGACGGTTTCGTTGGTCGTCGGGTGGCGTTCGATGACGAAAGTTGGGTCTTCCAGTGCCAATTTGCTCAACACGTCGAAAAGGCGCTGTTCGTCACCCTTCTTTTTGGTTTCGATGGCCAGACCTGCCATCGGGCGTGGGAAATCGAGGGGCTTGAGGTGAATGTGATCCTCGTCATGCGAGTCGTGCAACACGCAATCGAAAACGATTTCTTCGGCCTTGGCAATGGCGCCAAGGTCGCCGGGCAGCAGTTCGTCGACTTCAACATAATCCTTGCCCTGAATCTGGTAAAGGTGGCCGACCTTGAACGGACGCTTGCTGTCGCCGACAAAAAGTTGGGCGTCCTTTTTAAGCGTGCCCTGATGCACCCGGAAAATGCCGACCTTGCCCATATAGGGGTCGGAAATGATCTTGAAGACATGCGCCAACACATGTTTTTTGGCGTCCGGTACAGCGTCGAAAGCCTCGTTGTCCGGGCTGCCGGGATCGCCCTTGTAGAAGGGCGCCGGATTGCCTTCAAACGGATTGGGTGCCAGTGCCGCCAGAGCATGCAGCAGTTCCTTGATGCCGGCGCCGGTGCGGGCGGAAACGAACAGGATGGGGATGAGATGGCCTGCGCGCAGGGCTTTTTCAAACGGCGCATGCAGTTCGCCGGGGGCAGGTTCGACGCCTTCGTCCAGATAGCGTGCCAGCAGGTCTTCGTCTTCCTCGACAATCTGGTCAATCAAAGCCTGGTGGGCGGCCGCTGCCGACTCGAAATCGGTGTCGCCATCGCTGTGCTCGAGCACTTCGACGACGTCCTGAGCGCCTTTCGTCGGCAAATCAAGCAGCATGCATTCCTTGCCGAAGCGCTCGCGGATGGATGCAACCAGGCCGGGGAGATCAATATTTTCGGCGTCGATTTTATTGATGACGATCATGCGACAGAGTTTGCGCTCGCCGGCCAGACGCATCATGCGTTCGGTGGTGTGTTCGATGCCGTTCTGGGCATTGATGACGATCAACGCCGTGTCGACGCCAGCCAGGGCAGCAATGGCCTGGCCGGAGAAATCGGGGTATCCGGGGGTGTCAATCAGATGGATGTGGGTGTCTTCGCTGGCAAAATTGACAATAGCGGAATTGAGCGAATGGCCGTCTTCCTTTTCCTGGGGGTCAAAGTCGCAGACGGTGCTGCCGCGCTCGATACTGCCTTTGGCGGCGATGGCGCCGGTGGCGTGCAACAGTGCTTCGGCGAGGCTGGTCTTGCCGGCAGCGCCATGCCCCACCAGTGCAACAGCCCGGATTGACTCTGTATAGAATTTCGGCATGCTTTCCCCCTAGATGATGATTAAATTGAAAACAAAGGTCTTGTTAATCTTCCCGAAAAAAATGTAACCGTGGCACAGACGAGCAGGATAGCGAAAAGCGGATGATTTGCGCCAGTGGCAACTGAATCATGCGTTCAAAAAAATATTTTTCAGCGCAAAGACGCCAAGTGCGCAGAGTTCCGCAAAGGAAAGACTTGAATTCGTGTTGGGAGCCATGGGTTTTCTCAGCCAAAGGTGCTTCGAGCGTTATTCCTTTGCGATCCTTCGCGCCTTCGCGCCTTTGTGGTGAGAATCTGGAATTCATCCGTCACTAGTCCTTGCGGGCTTTCTTCGGGCGCTGCCAGCCGTCAAAGGCCACTTGCTTGGCGCGTGAAATGGCGAGTTGGTTGGGTTCAACGTTACGCGTAACCGTGGTGCCGGCGCCGATGGTGGCGCCCGCGCCGATACTCACCGGGGCGACCAGTTGGGTGTCGGAACCGATAAAGACATCGTCGCCAATAATGGTTTTGTGCTTGTTGGCACCGTCGTAATTGCAGGTGATGGTGCCAGCGCCGACGTTGACCCGTTCGCCGATTTCGGCGTCGCCAACGTAAGCCAGATGATTGGCCTTGGAGCGGGCGGCGATCTTGCTGTTCTTGATTTCGACGAAATTGCCGACATGGACTTCCGGCCCCAGTTCGGTGCCGGGGCGCAGGCGGGCATAGGGGCCAACGACAGCATCCGGGCCGACGATGGCGTCTTCGAGATGGCTGAAGGCGGCAATGCGGGCGCCAGCGGCGACTGAGACATTTTTGAGCAGGCAGTAGGGACCAATATCGGCGGCTTCCGCCAGTGTGACTTTGCCCTCGAAAATACAGCCGACGTCGATGCTGACATCGCGTCCGCAAGTCAGCGCGCCGCGTATGTCTAGGCGCGCCGGGTCAGCCAGGCGTACGCCCTGTTCGAGCAGGTTATTGGCCAGCGTGAGTTGGTGAATGCGTTCCAGTTCGGCCAGTTGCACCTTGCTGTTGACGCCGAGGACTTCCCATTCGGCATCAGGCTGGGCGGTATGGATGGGCAGCCCTTCGGCGACAGCCAGTGCCACGATATCGGTCAGGTAATACTCCCCTTGCGCATTCTGGTTGGACAGCTTGCCCAGCCATTCGGTCAGGCGTGCGGTCGGCAGCGCCATGATGCCGGTGTTGATCTCGCGAATGGATTTTTCGGCGGTGGTGGCATCCTTTTCCTCAATGATGCGTACCACTTTGCCGGCGGCATCGCGAACGATGCGACCATAACCGCTGGCATCGGCGAGCGTGACGGTCAGGATGGCGAGACCATCACGGCCGGCCTGCAACAGGCGCTTGAGGGTTTCCGGTTTGGTCAGCGGAACGTCGCCGTAAAGTACCAGCGTTTGCGGACTGACACCCAAATGGGGCAAGGCCTGCATGACGGCATGACCGGTACCGAGTTGTGGCTCCTGTTTGGCCCAGAGCAAGTCTTCTGCGGCCAGTGAGGTGCGCACGGTTTCGCCACCGTGACCGTAAATGACAACAATACGATCGGGCGAAAGACTGCGGGCGGTGTCGATGACGTGCTGCGCCAAAGCCTTGCCGGCAATGGGATGCAATACCTTGGGCAGATTGGAATGCATGCGCTTGCCCTGACCGGCAGCGAGAATGGTGATATTCATGTTCTTGTTGGGTGGCAGGATAATGTTTTCAGGCCGATTTTTTGTCCTCGCCGGCCAGAACTTCAGCCAGTAGCTGCTTGCCGCGCGGCGAGACAAACCAGTGCAGGACATTTTTTTCATTGATGCGGGTTTCGATGATGCCCATTGACTTCATCAGCATCAGGCGCTGGCTAACCAGTTCGCGCCCCAGCCGGGTCTTTTCGCACATTGCGGCGAGATTGCCGTAGACGTAGGATTCTTCGGAAAGGGCTCTGAGAATTTCGATATCGTTGTACGAGAGTGCTTCGCGCGGTTCGATCTTGGCTTCCGGCGGGACTTCAGTTTTTTCTTCCTTGGCAGCTGGCGGGGGAGGCAGCGGTGCTTCGCGGCGCTGCTTCAAGTGCTGCATGTCGCGCTTGACCTGATCAATTTGCGCCAGCAGCTTGATGGCGACATTCTCGAAAATGCGGCGCGAGGCAACGACATAAATCAGGCAAAAGCCGGCAAAGACGTAAAA
>Ga0316605_10000171_pt1 | contig 59129 bp, 51 predicted proteins | sample OWC_soil_day20_n_FD_207666 | JGI IMG/M metagenome (GOLD analysis project Ga0316605, IMG submission 207666) | Wetland soil microbial communities from Old Woman Creek delta, Ohio, United States - OWC_soil_day20_noCT | ecosystem: Environmental > Terrestrial > Soil > Wetlands | place: USA: Ohio...
CCGCGGCCATGTTCGCCTTCCCCAAGGACATGGACCGGGTGCCCGTGGAGGTGAACCGCCTGGACAACCAGGTGCTCGTCCACCTCTACACCCGCGAGTGGCGGCGGTGGTCGTAGGAAATGGGAAACCGCAGATGACGCAGATGGTGCAGACGAAACGACAAAGGCTTCTTCTTTATCTGCGGCCATCTGCGTCATCTGCGGTTTCAATTCATTTTTCTATTCCGAATTCCCGCTTCGAGCTTCGCCCATGAGGCGCCGCGACTTTCTTGCCATGAGCGCCCTGGCCGCAGGAGCCCTGGCCTGCCGCCGCAAGCCCGAGTTCCCCTTCCAGGGCGAGCTCGTGGGCCCGGACCTGCCCTCGGGCCACTGGCTGCGGGGCGGCGCCTTCCCGGACCCCGACCGCTTCGAGCCCATCTCCGCGCTCATCGTGGGTGGCGGCGTGGCGGGCCTCAGCGCCGGCTGGCGCCTGGCCGGGGCCGGGCTGGACGACTTCCGCGTGCTGGAGCTGGAGCCGGAACCCGGCGGCACCTCCCGGTCCGGCCGGAACCACGTGAGCCCCTTCCCCTGGGCCGCCCACTACCTGCCCGTGCCCGACCGCGGGAACCATGCGGTGCTGCGCCTCCTCGAAGAATGCAAGGTGCTGGAGGGGTTCAACGCGAAGGGCGATCCGATGTTCGCCGAGGAGGCCACCGTGCGGGCCCCCGAGGAACGAATCTTCGCCTACGGCCAGTGGTGGGAGGGCCTCTACCTCAGGGCCGGCGCCAGCGCCGAGGACGAGCGCCAGTACCATGCATTCTTCGCGGAGGTGGATCGCTGGGCTTCCTACAGGGACGCAAAGGGCCGGCCCGCCTTCAGCATTCCGCGGTCGCGCTGCTCAGACGCCCCCGAGGCCCGGGCCCTCGACGCCCTCTCCTTCGGGGTCTGGCTGGACCAGCGCGGCTTCACGTCGCCGCGCCTGCGCTGGCTGCTGGACTACGCCTGCCGGGATGACTACGGCTCGCGCCTGGAGACCACCAGCGCCTGGGCCGGCCTCTTCTACTTCGCGGCCCGCAAGCAGGGCCCCGGCGAGGATTCCCGGCCCCTGCTCACCTGGCCCCAGGGCAACGGGTTTCTCGTGGACCACCTCCGCGCGGCCTGCGGCGACCGCCTGCGCTGCGGCGTCATGGCCACCTCCATCCGCCAGGAGCAGGACGGCGTCCTCGTCACGGCCTGGGACGCCCCGAACCAGCGGCGGGTGGGCTGGCGGGCCCGGCGCGTGATCTTCGCCGGCCCCCAGCACGTGGCCAAGCATGTGGTCGAGGGCCTCGCGGCGGAACGGCCCGCCATGGCCCGCATCCGCAACGCCCCCTGGCTGGTGGCCAACCTCACCCTTCGCGCGCGGCCGAAGGAGACGGGGTTTCCGCAGGCCTGGGACAACGTACTGCGCGACAGCGAGGCCCTGGGCTACGTGGTGGCCACCCACCAGAGCCTGCGGGATCACGGGCCCACCGTCTGGACCTGGTACCGGCCCTTCGCGGGCGGTGACTGCGACGCCGAGCGGGCCCGGCTCCGCGCCCTGGACTGGCCGGCCTGCGCGCGCATGGTCATGGACGACCTGCGCCCGGCGCACCCGGACCTGGAAGGCCTCGTGGCGCGCCTCGACGTGATGCGCTGGGGCCACGCGATGGTGCGCCCCGAGCCGGGGCTGCTCTGGGATCCGGCCTTCCTCGGGCTCTCAGCGCCCTTCGGCGCCGTCCACTTCGCGCACACCGAACTCAGCGGCCTCGCCCTCTTCGAGGAGGCCCAGGACCATGGCCTGCGTGCCGCCGAGGAAGTCCTAGCGGGACTGGGCCGGCGCGGCGGCAGCTGGCGCTGAGGCGCCCTGCGTGCGGGCCTCGAAGGTGGCCTCGCCGTTCGCCGTCACCCGGACCACCCAGAGCGGGTCGTAGCTGTCGAGGGACCAGTAGGGCAGCGGCCCCTTGACGCCCAGGCCCCGCGCGATCTTCTTGAACAGGTCGTGGTGCCAGCAGACCACCACCACCTGGCCCCGGTGCTTCGCCAGCAATTCCGTGGCGAGGGCCTCGGTGCCCTCGTGGTTCCACACGCGCGGAACGAGGCCCAGCTTCGCCGCCACCGGCGCCAGGGTCTGCTGCGTGCGCTGCCGGTCCGAGACGAACAGGACCGCCGGGTGGAAGGCCGCCAGGATCGGGACCAGCGCCTGCGCCCGCCGCTGTCCTGCGTCCGACAGCGGGGAATCGCTGTCGAGGAGGGACTGCCGCTCGGCGTGGCGGATGAGCACCACGGTGGTGTCTTGCGCGGGGACAGGACCGGCGCCCTGAGCAGAAAGCCCGGCCGCCAGGAGAACCAGGCACGCGAACAGGCGGATGAGGCTGGGCCCATGGGGGCGGACGCGTGGGGTCATGGCGGCTCCTGGCCTTCAGGATAGGGCGGCGGCGGGATGTCCCGGGCTGTGACGTCCGGCACATGCGCCGCGCTGCGTCGCGGGGATGGCGACACCTGTCGCCATCGTTTTTCTCACAGCCCCTTCCGTCAGGACGGAATCCGGCCCCGTTCACGATGTGCTAACACCATTCATTGATTTTTTTATGCGTCATTTGGAATGACCTAATTTTTCTTGACGCCCACGTCCGGTAGGCGTGCCATGGGCCCACCAACCGACCTACCCCAAGTCGATTCCCCCTCTCCCGAGGAACAATCGATGTCCACGGCCGAAGTCCCTCCCCTTCGTCGCCCTCCGGCGGAAGCTCCTTCCACCTCCCTGGAAACCCGGGTGGCGGGGCTGGCCGAGGCCGTGGCGCGGCTGGAGGCCCGGGTGGCCGCCCTCGAATCCCCTGGGCTGACGGGGACCGCGCTCGACGTGCCAGGGGAGATCCACCTCCCCGGCGCGCTTCCGGATACGCTTCCGGCCGCCCCGCGCATCCTGGGCCTCCTCGGCCGCGTCTGCCTCATTCTCGGAGGCGCCACGTTCATCCGCGCCCTGGTGGACGCGGGCAGCCTCCACCGCGGCTGGGGCGTGGCCCTGGGCCTGGCGTACGCGCTCACCTGGGCCGTCCTCGCGGACCGATCCCGGTCGCCCCTGACGGCCGCGTTCCATGCCCTGGCCTCCATCCTCATCACCTATCCGCTCCTCGTGGAATCCACGGCCCGGTTCGGCATCCTGGCCCCGGGGTTGGCGGCGGCCCTGCTGGTGATCGCCACCGGCCTTCACGCCTCCGTCGCCTGGCGGCGGGACCTCCAGCCCATCCTCTGGACGGCCACGCTGGCCTCCCTCGCCTCCGGGTTCCTCCTCATGGCCGCGCGGCGCACCGTCGAGCCCTTCGTCGCGGGGTTCCTGCTCCTGGGCGCTGGGGCCCTGTGGCTCACCTACGGCCGTCGCTGGCACGGCCTCCGCTGGCCCACCGCCCTGGCCGCCGACCTCGGCGTGCTGATCCTCACGTCGCTCGCCGCCTGGCCCGGGGGAACGCCGGAAGCCTACCGCAGCCTTTCGGCCGCCTGGGCCATGGCCCTCGCCCTGGCCCTCGTCGCGCTCTATGTCGGGAGTTTCGCCCTCCGCATGCGCCAGCGGCAGCGCGTCGTGAACGCCTTCGAGGCCACCCAGACGGTCCTCGTGCTCCTCGTGGGGTTCGGCGGCGCCGTCCGCGTCGCCCTGGCCACCGACGCCGGACTGGGCCTCCTCGGCGCGGGCGTCTCGCTGGCCGGCGCGGGCTGCTACCTGGCGGCCCGCCCCTTCGCGGAAGACCAGGAGGAGACCCGGGCGAACTTCAACTTCTTCACCTTCCTCGCCCTCACCTTCCTGCTGCTGGGCGGGCCCATCGTCCTGCCCCTGCCCGGTTTCGCGATCCTGGGCGGGCTGCTGGGCTTCGCCGCCATGGGCGTGGGCCTGCGGTGGCGCCGCGCGTCGCTCATCCTCCAGAGCGGGATCTACCTCGCGGCCGCCCTGCTGGCCTCAGGCCTGGCCCTCTGGTCCTTCCGGGCCTTCCTGGCCACCACCGCCCCCGCGGTGCCACCTTCTGCCGCGGGCGCGGCCACCTTGGCGCTCCTCTCGGCCACCCTGGGGCTGTTCCTCCTCCGCCGCCCGGAGGATGTCCTCGCCGCCAAGGTTCGGCCCGTGATCCTCTCGCTGGCCGCCCTGGGCGCCCTCGCCCTCGGCGCGCTGGCCATCTTCGGCGCCGGCCGGGTGCTGCTGCCGCCCGGCGGGGACGCGGGCCTCCTCGCGGTGCTGCGTACCGCCACCCTCTCGACGCTGACCCTGGCCCTCGCCTGGTGCGGCCGGCGCCTGCCGGTTCTGGCCACCGGCTGGCTGGTCTATCCGCTGCTGATCCTCGGCGCGCTCAAGTTCCTGTTCGAGGACGTGGCGGTGGGCCGGCCCTTGACGCTCTTCCTCGCCTTCATGGCCTTCGGGGCCACGCTCATCCTGGCCCCCCGGCTGCTGAAACATCCCAACGTGTCCCCACCGGAGGTGGATCCATGACATCCCGCCTGCTTCGATCCGCGAGCCTGGCCACATGCTGCCTCGCTGGCATCCTCCTCTCCCTGCCCGCCGCCGCCGAGCCCCCGGGAAGCAAGGCCGAGCCCGCCGCCCAGGAGGGCCTGCAGGTGCCGCGGCCGCCGCTCACGGAGGGGATCTTCCCCTGCACGTCCTGCCACGACGGCAAGTCCATGAAGGTGAACCCGCGCCGGCGCGAGCTGGTGGACATGCACGGCGACATCGCGCTGCACCACGGCCCGGCGACCCGCTGGTGCCTGGATTGCCACGATCCCGCTGATCGCGACCACCTGCGCCTGGCCAGCGGGGAGAAGGTGCCCTTCACCACGTCGTACCTGCTCTGCGGCCAGTGCCACGGCGACAAGTTCCGCGACTGGCGCGTGGGCATCCACGGCAAGCGAACGGGCTCCTGGAACGGACCGAAGCAGTACCTGCTCTGCGTGCACTGCCACGATCCCCACTCACCTCATTTCAAGCCCCTGAAGCCCATGGCGCCACCGGCGCGCCCCGAACAGATCCAGGCCCGGAAAGGGGGTGCCCGATGACTGAACCCAGACTCAACCATCCAGACCAGGGCTGCGGCGGCCGGCGCGAGTTCCTGGGCACCGCGGTGGCCGCGGTGGCCGCGGCCCTCACCGGCTGCGGGAAGATCAGCCACGAGGAATTCCTGCAGCACAACTTCAAGGAGCTATCCAAGGACGAGGTGCTCTCGGTCATCGCCCGGCTTGAAAAGGAATACAAAGAGAAATTTGGCAAGGAGGTGAAGGTCGCCACCACGCCGCCCCTCCCCGGCGTCATCTTCGGCTATGCCCTGGATCTCAGCCGCTGCGTGGGCTGCCGCCGCTGCGTTCATGCCTGCGTGAAGGAGAACAACCAGTCGCGGGAGCCGGAAGTCCAGTGGATCCGGGTGCTGGAACTGGAGAAGGAGGAGGGCGTCAACCTCCAGCACGCGGACCAGTACTACAACCCCGAGGAAGTTCCCCGCGAGGGCCATTTCTACATGCCGGTGCAGTGCCAGCAGTGCAAGAAGCCGCCCTGCGTGAAGGTCTGCCCCGTGGGCGCCACCTGGCGCGAAAAGGACGGCATCACGGTGGTGGACTACAACTGGTGCATCGGCTGCCGCTACTGCATGGCCGCCTGCCCCTACGGCGCCCGCCACTTCAACTGGGGCGAGCCGCACCTGCCGTCCGCGGACGTGAACCCCGACACTCACTACTTCGGCAACCGGCCGCGGCCCAAGGGCGTGGTGGAGAAGTGCACCTTCTGCATCCAGCGCACCCGCAAGGGCCTGTACCCGGCCTGCGTGGAGGTGTGCCCCACCGGGTCGCGCAAGTTCGGCAACCTGCTCGACAAGGACAGCGAGATCCGGTACGTGCTTGAGAACAAGCGGGTCTTCAAGCTCAAGGAAGACCTGAACACCCAGCCCAACTTCTTCTACTTCTACGGGGTGTGAGGCCATGACCAGCTTGCGGACCTTCGGTCAATTCATCACCGACACCTTCCGGATCCTCGCCACGGGCAGCCGGTACTACTACGCCTGGATCGGCTTCCTGCTGCTCCTCATCGCCATCGGCGGTGGCGCCTACCTCCGGCAGCTGAACGACGGGCTCATCGTCACCCAGATGCGCGACCAGGTCTCGTGGGGCTTCTACATCGGCAACTTCACGTTCCTGGTGGGCGTGGCCGCGGCGGCCATCATGCTGGTCATCCCCGCCTACATCTACGACTGGGAACCCATCAAGGAGATCACCATCCTGGGCGAGATGCTGGCCATCGCGGCCCTTGTGATGTGCCTCGGCTTCGTGATGGTGGACATCGGCCGTCCCGACCGCTTCTGGCACATCATGCCCCTGGTGGGCCGCCTGAACTGGCCCCAGTCCATGCTGGCCTGGGACGTGATCGTGCTGAACCTCTACCTGCTGCTGAACTGGTTCGTGGTCACCTACCTGCTCTTCTGCGCCTACACGGAACGGCACTACGTGAAGAAGCTGGTGCTGCCCCTCGTGCTGCTCTCCATCCCCATGGCTGTGAGCATCCACACGGTGACGGCCTACCTCTACAACGGCCTGGCCGCCCGCCCCTTCTGGAACTCGGCCATCCTCGCGCCCCGCTTCCTCGCCTCGGCCTTCTGCTCGGGGCCGGCCATCCTGCTCATCCTGCTGCAGGTACTGCGCAGGACCACCAAGCTGAGCATCAAGGACGAGGCCATCTTCAAGATTGCGGAGCTCATGGCCTACACCATGGGCTTCAACCTCTTCCTCACGGCGGCGGAGGCCTTCAAGGAGCTCTACTCCGGCACCGAGCACATGGTGTATTTCCAGTACCTGCTCTTCGGCCTGAAGGGCCACACCACCCTCGTGCCCTTCGCCTGGGCCTCCATCCTTTGCGGACTGGCGGCCTTCATCCTGTTCCTGGTGCCGAAGACCCGCACCAACTGGGTGACCTTGAATCTCGGCTGCGTCCTGATCTACGCCAGCGTCTACATCGAGAAGGGCATGGGGCTCATCATCCCCGGGCTCACGCCGGACGTGCTGGGCGACATCTACGTCTACAAGCCGTCGTACACGGAGATCGCGGTGGCGGCGGGCATCTTCGCCATCGGCTTCCTGGTCTTCACCCTCATGCTGAAGGCCGCCGTGCCGATGATGCTCGGCGAGTTCACCCTGACCAGGGGCCGCCGCGCCGCCGAGGCGGATCCGACCTGAGCGCGACAAGGTTTTAGAGATTCACCACGGAGACACAGAGCTCACGGAGATGCCACGGAGGCTCCGTGTCTCCCATCCAGCTTCGCTGGGCGCGGCGCGCCCAGGGGCCGCATGCGGCCCCGCCAACCGGCGCAGGCGGGATCCGCGCGATCGCGTGGCCGTCCGCCCGCGCCGGCTGGCCTCGCGAAGCTCGTCCATCCGAGCCTCTCCGAACCCTCCGTGCCTCCGTGGTGAATCGGTGAATCCCTGACAACGGGTCACCTCAGATGCCGGGATCCTCATCGTGGGATTCGTCGGGATTGTCCTGGAGGATGGCCCGGAACCGGTGCAGGTTTGCCAGGAACAGGTCCACCAGCTGCGGGTCGAAGTGCGCGGCCCGTCCCTTCCGGATCAGCTCCACCACCTGCTCCTCGGGCCAGGGTTCCTTGTAGTGCCGGCGGTTGCTCGCGGCGTCGTAGACATCCACCAGCGCGGTGATGCGGGCCTCCATGGGGATCGCCTCGCCGCCGATCCCTTTCGGATAGCCTGAGCCGTCCCATTTCTCGTGGTGCCCGATGGCGATCCGCGCGCCCATGCGGATGAAGGGCACGGTGGACCCCTTGAGGATGGTGGCGCCCATGCTGGTGTGCCGCTTCATGGTCACCCACTCGTCCTCCGTGAGGGCACTGGGTTTCTGGAGGATGGCGTCGGGCACGCCGATCTTCCCGATGTCATGCATGGGCGCGGCGGACTGGATGGTGTCGACGGCCTCTTCGCCCCAGCCCAGGAGCCTCGCCATCTCGGCGGCGTAGAGCCCGATGCGGCGCACGTGCATGCCCGTCTCGTTGTCGCGGTGCTCGCTGGCGGCGATGAGCCGCAGCGCGATCTCCTCGCGGGACTGGCGGATCTCCAGGGTCTGTTCCCGCACCTTCCGGGCCAGCTGCGCCTCGCGGTCGCGGAAGGCGATTTCCAGCATCCGACGGCGCAGCGCGCCGTTCACCTGCACGAGGATCTCCCGGGGCTGATAGGGCTTGAGCACATAGCCGAAGGCGCCCTGCTGCAGGCATTCGATGGCCGTCTCGGCATCCTCCAGGGAGCTCACCATGATCACGGAGGTGTCCGGGATGCGCGGCTGGATGGCCTTCACGAGGTCGAGGCCCGAGGCGCCAGGCATCTGGATGTCGCAGAGGATCAGGTCGATGGTGTCCTCGGCGAGGACCGCGAGGGCGGTCGGCACGTCCTCCGCCTCCCGGCAGCGGTAACCCGCCTTGGTGAGGATCCGCTGCAGGGACAGCCGCACAATCGGGAGATCGTCCACCACGAGCAGGCTGGTCTGGTCTGGCACGACCTGGATTTCTTCGGACATCAGGATCCCTCGTCCACCTCTACGGCCCCTGCGACGATGGCTGAAGTCTAGCCGCCTGACCAGGGAATGCCTGCCGCCCAACCCGCAGCCTGTGAAAAATTGGCAATTAATGCCCGCATTGTAACTCCCGTGTGATACTCGTTTTTTACTGAGACATTCTTTCCCTGGATCCCATGCCCCTGGCCCTCCCCTCCACCTCTTCAGCTCAGAGCGCGCCCTCCCGTTTCTCTCGCCGGCTTTTCCTGGACATGGCCCTGCCCTCGGTCGCGGGCATCGCCCTCCTGCTGGTGGTGACCTGGATCGGGATCACGGTCCTGCGCCGCTCCCAGATGAAGGCCATGGCCACCTACCGCGTGGAGGCCCTGCGCCGGCACCTGGCCACCCAGGGGGAAGGGCTGGACGGGCTCGGACAGATGCTGTCCAAATCCTGGACCTCGCTGAAAGCCGATGGGCAGGCCTCCGAGCACGCGGTGCATGCCGCCCTGCCCCTGCTGCGGCAGCAGGACCTGGTCTCCAACCTCATCCTCTGCGCGCCGGATGGGAACTTCCTCACCCTGATCCGGACCACCGTGGGTTGGGACCTCGTCGAAGGCGGCCCGGCCTTCGGCCCCGGGCGCGGACGCCTCACCAAGCAGGTGGACGCGCCGGGCAGCCAGGTGAGCTGGGTTCGCCTGCCGGAGAACTACCCCCTGGACCGCCCCTGGTTCCAGGAGGGCATGGTCCTCGACCGGCCCGGGTGGATGAGCCACCCCTACCAGTTCGTGGATACCCCCATGGGCGGCCTCTCCTATCTGGTTCCCGTCATCAACGCCGAGGGCACCCGCCTGGGCCTGGTCTGTCTGGACAGCACCCAGAACCGCGTGAGCCGAGCCATGTCGACGGTGCTCGACAACCCCTTCGGCCGCGCGATGATCACCAACCCCGCCGGCCAGGTCGTCGTCCCGCCCCAATGGCCCACCATGCCCGACGCGGAGGACGCCTACCGCGTGCCCGCCGTGCGGGACATCCCCTGGGCCGCGGGACTTCTCGACAAGGCGCCGAAGGACCAGGCCCCCGCCGAGGCCACCGCTGTCATCGGCGGCCTCACCTTCCTCACGTATCGCGCCCCGGTGGCCCTGGGCTCGACCTTCCAGGGCGAGCTCTGGGTGGCGTTCCCCATGACCCTGCCGGGCCCCTTCCTGCCGGGCGGCGGCCTCGCGCTGGTCGGGGTGGTGGGCATCCTGCTGCTGGCGTGGTTCACGTACCTCCGCTGGATGAGCCGGCGCTACGACCAGCCCATGCAGCGGCTCCTGCATTCCGCCGAAGCGGCCAGCCGGGGCGTGGACGTGCCCGACCTGGACTCCGACATCTGGGAACTCCGGCAGGTGGGCCACAGCCTGCAGCTCACGGGCCGCGCCCTGAAGGCCCGGCGTGGTCTGGAGGATCAGCTGCTGCAGACCCAACGCTTCGAGGTCATGTCCGCCCTCTCCGGAGGCGTCATCCACGACTCCAACAACGTGCTCTCCATCGTCATGCTGCGCATCGAGCGCGCCCTGGAGCGGGGTTGGGGCCCCAAGTCCGCCGAGGACCTGAAAGAAGGCCTGGATGCCGCCAAGCGCTGCATCGCCATGAACCGTCAGATGCTCAGCCTCGGCCGCAAAGAGGATGACACCATCCAGTGGGTGGACCTGAGCGAGTGCCTGAAGGACATCAGCCTCCTGGTGCGGCCCGCCCTGGGCCGGGAGATCGTCCTGGCCATGGACCTGGCGCCCGAGCCGCTGCCGGTGGCCATCCGCACCGTGGAACTCACCCAGGCCGTGCTGAACCTCGCGCTCAATGCTCGGGACGCCATGCCCCAGGGCGGCCGCCTGCTGATCCGGACGCGGCGCGTGAGCGGGGAGGCCCACCTGGAAGTGGAGGACGGCGGCGAAGGCATCCCCGAGGCCATCCATTCCCGCATCTTCGAGCCGTACTTCACCACCAAGCCCAAGGGCAAGGGCACGGGGCTGGGCCTCGCCGTGGTCAAGCGGGTGGTGGAGCGCCACAGCGGGCGCATCGAGCTGCACCGCCGCGAGGGCCGGGGCCAGTGCTTCCTCCTCGTCTTCCCCCTGGCCCCGGAATAGCTACCGGGCCCACTCGAGGGAATCGCGCTTGGCCGTGTAGTGGGCGCCGAGCCCCAGGGCGATGGCCCGCTCGCAGAGTTCCAGCGCCGCGTGGAAGTCGCCCAGTTCGCTGTGAGCCTGAATGCCCCGCTCGAAGCAGGTGAGGCCCTCCAGCATGCGCCGGTACTCGTGGGGAAACGCGGCCTCCAGCTCCGGCAGGTAGCCGAGGGCCTGGTTCACGGACTCGACGCAGGCCTCCCACAGCCCGGCCTGCCCCTGCGCCTCGGCGCTCAAGTCGTAGGCCACGGCCTTCACCGCGTTGGGCAGGCTGCCCTGGCCCTCGAAGGTGCGGCGCAGATACTTCAGGGCCGACTCCGGGCCGCTGAACGCCGCCTCGCGGTGGCCCGCCAGCAGGTCTTCCAAAGTGTCCTTCACGGACTTGCGGACGGGCTCGTTGCGCTTGGCCATGCTGTTCCTAGGAAAAGACTGGGTCCACAGATTCCACAGATTCCACAGATTTAAGAAGCCAGATCGGGGTGATCCGAAGGAGGTGAGATCGCCTTCGCCTGAATCTGTGTGAATCTGCGAAATCTGTGGACCAATTCTTTATTCGTACTCGATGGTGGCCGGCGGCTTGCTGGTGATGTCAAACACCACCCGGTTGATGCCGCGCACTTCGCGCACGATGCGCTGGGCGATGCGGTCCAGCAGCTCGTGGGGGAGGCGAGCCCAGTCGGCGGTCATGAAGTCCTCACTGGTCACGGCCCGCAGGGCGCACATCCATTCGAAGGTGCGCTCGTCGCCCATGATGCCCACGGTCTGCACGGGCAGCAGCACGGCGAAGGCCTGGCTGGTCTTCGCGTACCAGCCGCTCTCCCGCAGCTCCTGCAAAAAGATCGCATCGGCATTCTGCAGGATGGTGGCCCGCTCCCGGGTGATGGCGCCGGGCAGGCGCACGGCCAGTCCAGGCCCCGGGAAGGGATGCCGCTGGTTCATCTCCTCGGGCAGGCCCAGCGCCAGGCCCGTGGCCCGCACCTCGTCCTTGAAGAGCTCGCGCAGGGGCTCGACCAGCTTCAGCTTCATCCGCTCCGGAAGGCCGCCCACGTTGTGGTGGGACTTCACCAGGATGGCGCCGCCGATGCCGCTGGATTCGATGACATCGGGATACGTGGTGCCCTGGCCCAGGAAGTCGGCCTTCACCTTGCCCGCCTCGCGCTCGAAGACCTCGATGAACTTCCCGCCGATGATCTTCCGCTTCTGCTCGGGGTCGGTGACGCCCGCCAGGGCGCCCAGGAATTCTTCGGAGGCGTCCACCCAGATCACGTTCAGCTCGAAGGGCGCGAAGTAGGCCTGCACCTGCTTCATCTCGTCCTTGCGCATGAGGCCGTGGTCCACGAAGACGCAGGTGAGCTGCTTCCCGATGGCCCGGTGCAGCAGCAGGGCCGCCACGCTGGAATCCACGCCGCCGCTGAGGCCCAGCACAACGGTGCCTTGGCCCACCTGGTCGCGGATGACCTTGACCTTCTCCTCGATGAAGTTCCCGGCGTTCCAGTCCAGCGCCATGCCGCAGTGCTTGAGGAAGTTCAGCAGCAGGGGCATGCCCTGGGCGCTGTGGGTGACCTCCGGATGGAACTGAAGGCAGTAGATCCCGCGCTTGGGATCCTCCATGGCCGCCACGGGCACGCTGGGGGTTTTCGCCGTGACGCTGAAGCCCGCCGGGGCCACCTCCACGTGGTCGCCGTGGCTCATCCACACCTGCTGGAGGTGCGGCAGGCCCGCGAAGAGCATGGAGCGCTCCGGCATGGCCTGGATCTCGGCCTTGCCGTACTCGCGACTCGCCGAGCGGTGCAGCTGGCCGCCCAGGTTGCGGGCCAGCAGCTGCTGGCCGTAGCAGATGCCAAGGATGGGCACGCCCAAGTCGAGGATGGCCGGATCCAGGTCCGGCGCGCCGGGCTCGAGCACCGAGTTGGGGCCGCCCGAAAGGATCACGCCCTTGAGGTCGGCGCCCGCAATCTCCTGGGCCGTGGCGCCGGAGCTGTACACCAGGCCGAAGGCGCCCAGCTCCCGCAGGCGGCGCGTGATGAGCCTCGTGTACTGGCTGCCGTAGTCGATGATCGCGATGCGTTCGTGGTGCATGGGGCCTCTGGGAATTCGTCCGGGACGATCGTCGCGACGGTCCTGGAGCCACCTCCAGTGTGCCCCATTCGGGGCCTTCGAGGGGTCCCGCCCCGCCGTTCCGGGCGGGCTAGGCTCCCGCCTTCCTGGCCTTGAGATGCTCCAGCAGGGCCTTGAGGGAGGGCTTTTCGTAGGGGCCCTTGGCCTTGGGGATCGCTTCCTTGACCATTCGGATCGCGTCGTCCAGGCGGCCCTCCAGCACGGCGACGTGCACCTCCCTGCGCAGGTCAGCCAGGGTGTCCGGCAGCCAGAACTTCAGGGGCTTTCCACGCGACGCCCCCGGCGGCGTGGCCATCGGCATGGACGGTGGCGGGTCGAGCGCGGGGCCAGACTGCGAGGCGGCGGCCATCGCCAGGGCTTCCCGTTGCGCCAGGAACCGCGCCACCTGACCCTGGTACGAGGCCACGGCCTGCCGCTCCCAGGCCTCGACCGCCATCCGGGCCGCCTGGTCGCCCAGCGCCTTGGCTTCCTCCTCCCGGCCCAGGGCCAGCAGGACGCTGCCCACATTCAGGCGCAGGGCGACATCCGAGGGCGCCAGGCGGATGGCCTCCTTCCCCGCTTCGGCCGCCTTTTCGGGGTTCCTGGGCTCCCGCGCGTGGAGCCGGCAGAGGGCCAGCTGGATGCCCGGGAAGTCGGGTTCCAGCCGCCTCGCCTCTTCCAGCCACCCGAGAATGGCCTCGGACGGGGCCGTGGCCGGAAGACTCTGCAGGGCCAGCTCGGCCAGGTGCAGGGGCGCCCGGAAATCCGTGGAGCCGGCCTCCCGGGCCGCCCGCAGGGCCCGTTCCGCGCCGGCCCAGTCCCCCTTCCGCAGCGAAGCCAGGCCCAGGGCGACCTGCACCTGGGGAGCGCGGGGATCCAGGGCCTTGGCTTGGTCCAGGAGGAGCCCCGCATCCTCCTCCTTCCGGGCCTGGGCCAGGACTTCGGCCCGGAGGGCCAGGGCCTCGGCCTCGCCCACCGGGCGGACCTTGAAGTCCTTGTCGGACAAGGAGACCTGCAGGGCCAAGTCGAGGAAGGCGAGCGAAGGCCGCGACACATACTGGGCGATGCGTCCCTCGAACGCCGCCAGGTCGCCGAAGCCCTGCTGGGCGGCGGCCAGGGGATCGGACTGGGCGGAGAGGGCCCGCAGGTAGGCCCCGAGTGTGCCGGCCTTCCGGGCCGCTTCGTCCAGGAACAGGTAGTGCACCATGGCCCAGCTCTGGGCGTAGAACTGGTTCGCCTTGCTTCCTTCCATGTACTCCGGAGAGTCGTGGCTGACCTGGAGAACGGCCTTCAAGGGCATGCGCCCGCGCCGGAGGGTACCCAGGTGGTGGAAGGGGATGCGTCCCAGGTAGACACGTTTGGAGCGGATCTCGGTCGATCCGTAGAACTCCGCGACGCCCTCGTCCAGCCAGGTGGGCAGCGAAGCGAAGTTGTTGTGAACGATGGCGTGGGTGTACTCGTGGAAGACCACGGCGAAGGGCTGATCCTCCTGGCGGCCCACATCCAGCCGCACAATCGCCAGGTCGCGCTCCCGGCCGCGCATGTACAGGCCCGATGACCGCTTGGGATCCTTCCCCGCGAACTGGTCCGGCACGAAGCGCCGCATGGAAGCCTCGTTCTCCGTCACGATGACGATGACCGGCTTGTGAAGATCCACCACCAGCCCAGGCAGGGCGGCGGTGAACACGCTCCGGATGCCCTCGAAGCCTTCGAGGGTGCGCCGCGCTTCGGCTTCACCGGCATCGCTGTAGGCCACGAAATGGGGGGAACGGACCTCGACCCAGGACTCACGCTTGGACGCCGCGACGGCGGGCGATCCACCGGACCATGCCAGGAGCAGAAAGAGTGCGAGGGCCCGGTAGGGTGCGTTCTGGAGCATGTTCATCAACTGATCCCGTCCTGGAAACCCGGAGATGTCAACCCGTGCTGGGACTTACTGCCAAAGGCTGAAATCCGCCACGCGCAGGAAGGCCTGACGCAACCGGTGGAGGAGGCTGAGGCGGGCGGCGCGGAGCGCCGGGTCGTCGCACTTCACCATGACGGAAGTGAAGAAGGCCTCCAGAGGTTGGGCCAGGTCTGCGAGGGCTTGCAGCAGGCTGGCCTGGTCCTTCTGGGCCTCCAGCTTCTGCAACCGGGCGGCCAGGTCCTTCTCGCTGGCGTCCTGCAGGATGGCGGCGTCAAAGGCCTCCACGGGCGTCTCGTCCTTGAGAATGTTTCCGATGCGCTTGGCGCTCTGGGCCAGGGACGCGAAGCGGGCGTCGTCGGCGAAGGCCGAAAGGGCTTCGCAGCGGGCCTTCAGGTCTGCCAGATCCTCCCATCCCGTGGCCAGGGATGAGCGGCGCACGGAACCGGCGTACCCGGCCAGCTCCAGCTGGTAGGCCACGCGGTCCTTGAAGAAGGCCAGCAGGGCCTCCGTGGTTTCCGAGGCGGGCTTGGTGGCCTTGTCGCCCACGGCGCGAAGGGCTGCCGCGATGAGATCGGTGGGCGTCAGGGCCCAGCCGCGCTCCCAGAGGATGCGCACGATGCCCTGTCCCGCCCGGCGCAGGGCCAGGGGATCCTTCGAGCCGCTGGGGATGAGGCCCACGGCGAAGCAGCCAACCACGGTGTCGAGCTTGTCGCAAAGGGACAGCAGGCCGCCCATGGGCGTGGAAGGAATGGCATCGTCGGCGCCGACGGGGCGGTAGTGCTCCTTCACGGCCATCCACACATCTTCGTGGGCACCCTCGTGCTTCAGGTACTCGCCGCCCATGATGCCCTGCAGCTCGGGGAACTCGCCCACCATGAGCGTGCGCAGGTCGCACTTGGCCATGCGGGCCGCTTCCAGGGCGCGGTCGATGTGCTCGTCGTCGTTCGATAGCCGCGTGGCCAGGGCCTTCACCAGGGCCACGACGCGGCCGGTCTTGGCGTGGTAGCTGCCGAGGTCGCGCTGGAAGGTGAGGGCCTGCAGCTTCTCCAGGCGGTCCGACAGGGGGTGCTTGCGGTCTTCCGCGAAGAAGAAGCGGGCGTCGTAGAGCCGCGCCTTCAGCACCCACTCGTTGCCCGCCTTCACGAAGCCAGACGGATCGTCCGTGCGGTTGGCGGCGGTGAGGAAGAAGGGCAGCAGGGCGCCCTCCGCATCCTCGATGCAGAAGCTCTTCTGGTGCTCGCGCAGCGAGGTGACCAGCACTTCTTTCGGCAGCTCCAGGAAGCTGGCCGGAAATTCGCCGCGGACGATCTTAGGGAATTCCACGATCTCCGCCAGGGTGTCCAGCAGCTCCGCATCGGCCACCACGCGACCCTTCACGGCGGCGGCGAGGTCTTCCAGCTGGGCGGCGATCCGCGCGCGGCGAACATCGACGCTCACCACCACTCCCGCGGCCTCCAGGGCGGCCTCGTAGGCTTCCGGGGTGCTGATCCTCACCGGTTCCGGGTGCTGGCGGTGGTAGAGGCGGTGGCCCCAGGTGGTGTTGGTGGCGGTGACGCCATCCACCGTGATGGGCACCACCTGCTCGCCGAAGAGGCAAAGGATGTTGCGGATGGGCCGCACAAACTCGAAGTCGGACTTGCCCCAGCGCATGGCCTTCGGCACGTGCAGCCCGGCGATGAGCCCCGGCAGGGCCTCCGCCAGCAGGTCCACCGTGGGCCGGCCCTTGCGGGTGATCGTGACCACCGCGCAGGGTTCCTTCTTCCCCGCCGGCTGCTCAAACCGCACGGCGCTGAAATCCACGCCCCACTTCTCCGCGAACTTCAGCCCCTGGATCGTGGGTTTGCCGTCCTCGCCCACGCACATGCGCTGGGGAGGGCCGACCTGGGTTTCGGTCTGGTCGGGCTGAGACTCAGGGAGTCCTCCAACAACCCACGCAATTTTTCGTGGAGAGTATGCCCAAGCCCCGAACAGCTTTGTTTCGACGAAAACAGAAGAAGGCGTATGAATTTCTCTAGGGTTTCCAGCCCCAAGTAACTTTGCATGAGAGAACAATTCTGAAATCGAATTCCGGTCCTTCGCGAGCCATTTCCAATTCAGAGATACCGGCATCTGTCCTTCGACCCATGCCTTATAGCTGGCTGCGAACTCCTCTGACAACGGTCTCAAAAACCGCGCCGGAATCTCCTCACAGTGCAGCTCCAGCAGGAAAGTCTTGGTGCCGCTCACTTCGCACCCCCCATCCCGGCCTTCGCATCTGCGACATCTGCGCCATCTGCGCCATCTGCGGTTTCAAGCTTTGCGGTTTCGAATTCCAGAGAAGCCTTCGCGCACCCGCACGCCAGGTCCCGCACCCGCTTGATGATGCCGGGCCGCTCGGTGGTGCTCACGGCGCCGCGGGCGTCCAGCACGTTGAAGGTGTGGCTCATCTTGAGGGCCTGTTCGTAGGCGCTGAGGAAGTGGCCGTGGTCCTTGAGCAGGCGCCAGCCCTCCTTCTCGAAGGCGTCGAAGAGCGTGCGGTGCAGGTCCAGGTCCGCGTGCTCGAAGCTGTAGGCGCTCAGCTCGAATTCCTCGCGCTGGCGCATCTGGCCGTAGGTGACGGGGAAGACGCCGTCGTCGGTCTTCACCTCGCCGTGCACCAGGTCGAAGATGTTGTCGTAGCCGCCCAGGAACATGCAGATGCGCTCGATGCCGTAGGTCAGCTCGGCGCTCACGGGCCGGCAGTCCAGGCCGCCCACCTGCTGGAAGTAGGTGAACTGGCTGATCTCCATGCCGTCGAGGACCACCTGCCAACCCACGCCCCAGGCGCCCAGGGTGGGCGATTCCCAGTTGTCCTCCTCGAAGCGGAGGTCGTGCTTGGAGAGGTCGATGCCCAGGGCCTCGAGGCTCTCGATGTAGAGGTCCTGCACCTTGGCGGGGCTGGGCTTCAGGATCACCTGGAACTGGAGGTGCTTGTAGACGCGGAAGGGATTCTCGCCGTAGCGGCCGTCCGCCGGGCGGCGCGAGGGCTCCACGTAGGCCACATTCCAGGGTTTGGCGCCCAGCGCGCCAAAGAAGGTGAGCGGGTTCATGGTGCCGGCGCCCTTCTCCAGGTCGTAGGGCTGGCCGATGAGACAGCCCCGGTCGGCCCAGAACCGCTGCAGGCGGAGGATCAGTTCCTGGATGTGCATGGGGGCTCGCCAAAACGAGCATTGTAGCGGGTTTTCACCACTTTGGTAAGCTCGGGGCATGGTGATCCGCCCCGCCCTTCCTGCCGATGCGCCCGCCCTCGCGGCCCTTGGGGAACGCCTGTGGCGGGAGACCTATGCCGGCCTGATCCCCGCCGCGAACCTCGAGCTGCACCTCGCGGAGACCTTCGGCCCCGCGCAGCAGTCGGCGGAACTGGCCGATCCCGCCTGCCGGACCCTCGTGCTGACCGGGACTTCGGAACCCCTGGGCTACGCCCTCCTCCGCGCCGCCCGCCCGGCCACCCCTTCCGTCCCCTTCGAGCGGCCCCTGGAGGTGGCGCGGTTCTACCTGGATCGCCGCCTGCACGGCACCGGCGCCGCCCTGCGGCTGATGGAGGCCGTGCTCGCCCTGGCCGGCTCAGAGGGCCACGACGGCGTGTGGCTGCAGGTCTGGGAGCAGAACCCCCGGGCCCGCCGCTTCTACGCGAAAGCAGGGTTCACCGAGGTGGGCGAAGCCACCTTCCGCGTGGGCGAGCAGGTGGACCGGGACCGGGTGCTGGCGCGGGGGCTTCCGATCCTGTGAGGCCTTGCCGTCACGCCTTGATCACGTGCGTGTCGGCGAAGAGGTCATGCAGGCAGCGGCGGGTGGCCTGGAAGATCAGCAGGGCGTCCGCCACGTGGATGATGTTGCCGAGGCCCTTCACCTTGAACACCATCTCGATCACGCCGGCCACCACCACGAAGGGGAGCCATCGGAGGAAGAAGACGCGCCAGAGGCTCGGCGTCTCCCCGCTGCTGGTGATCATGCGGATGCGGAGGGCCCGCTTGCCCAGGGTCTGGCCGTGCTTCACCAGAAGGACGATCTGCGCGATGAGCAGGCCCAGGAGAATGAGCATGGCCAAGACCAGCACGATCATCATCGAGCCGACCCCGCCGGAGACCATGGCCAGCGGCACGAGGATGGCCATGGCGATGGCAGGCACGGCAAAGGCCAGGCCGTCCACCACCGCCGCCCCCAGGCGGCTGAGACGGGTCGCGGCTTCGACCTCGTAGGTGTCCTGGGACTGGGATGGATTCATGGCCACGCGCTCCTTCTTGACAGGGTGCAAAAGGACGGCGGCCCTGGCAAGGAATCCCTGGCCCCTCCCGCCCCACTGTGACGCCCGTCCTTTGATCCCCGCCCGGGGCCCTGTAGAATCCTCGTTTCCCGGGGATTCCAGTGACCCGAACCACCTCAAGCCTCGCCACCACGTCAACTCCGGCCTGCGCCCGGCTGAGGGCCGCGCAGGCTGAGGCGCCGGTCAGCCCCAGCGTGCGCCCGTGATGGGCCATCGCAAGATCGCGCTCCTGGCCATCGGCGGCAACGCCCTGCTCAAGGAAAAGGAACGTGGGCTCCAGGAGGAACAGCTGGAGAACGCCCGGGAGACCGCCGAGATGCTGGCGCGCGTGGTGGCCGAGGGCTACGCGCTCTGCGTGGTGCACGGCAACGGGCCCCAGGTGGGCAACCTGCTCATCCAGCAGGAGGCCGGGTCGGGCCAGATCCCGCCGTACAGCCTGGACATCTGCGGCGCCATGACCCAGGGTTCCATGGGCTACATGCTGGAGCGCATGCTCATCAACCGCCTCCGGTTCCTGAAGCTGGACGCGCCGGTGACCTCCGTGCTCACCGAGGTGGTGGTGGACAAGGAGGACAAGGGCTTCCAGGATCCGACCAAGCCCGTGGGCCCCTTCTATCCCGAGTTCCGCGCCCTGGAGCTCATGCGGTCCAAGCGCTGGAAGATGAAGGAGGATTCCGGCCGCGGCTGGCGCAAGGTGGTGCCCTCGCCCCGGCCCATGGAGATCGTCCAGCTGGAGGCCATCAAGACCCTCCTGCAGTCCGGCAGCTCGGTGATCGCCGGCGGCGGCGGCGGCATTCCCGTGATCCGCGACGCCAGCGGCTTCCTGGTCGGGGTGGAGGCCGTCATCGACAAGGACCGCCTCAGCGCCCTGCTCGCCGCCCAGCTCGACGCCGACCTCTTCATCATCCTCACGGGCGTCCCGAAGGTCGCCCTGGATTTCGGCAAGCCCACCCAGGTCTGGATGGACCGCATCACCGCCTCCGAGGCCCGCAGGCATCTGGCCGAGGGCCAGTTCCCCGCCGGCAGCATGGGCCCCAAGATCGAGAGCGCCCTCGCCTACCTCGATGGCGGCGGCCACGAAGTGCTCATCACCACCGCCGAGGCGCTGGCCACGGAAGATCCCGCCACCGTGGGCACCCGGATCGTGCGCGACTGAACCGCCCAGGAGTTCCCATGTACGCCATGATCATCGTCCGCTACCGCCGCCCGCTGCCCGAAGTCGAAGCGGTCACAGAGGCCCACCGCGCCTACCTCCGCACCCTCCAGGCCCAGGGCATCCTCGTGGCCTCCGGGCCTCTCGATCCCCGCTTCGGTGGCATGTGGCTGGTGCGGGTGCAGGACGAGAACCCCCTGGCCGACCTGGACACGCTGCGCGACAACGATCCCTTCTGCCAGCACGGCCTCGCCAACTACGAGCTGCTCCCCTGGAACGTCATGCAGGGGAAGGAAGGCCTCGACCGGATCTGAGCGCCGCGTCCACCGCCTCCAGCAGATCCTTTTCGCCGAGGGGTTTGTGGAGGATGCCGCTCACGTCCTGATGCTGCAGAGCCGCCAGCACAGCCGGATCGTGGCTGGAGGTCACGACCAGCACTGGCAGGCTCGGGTTCGCCTTCCGCACCATGCGCGCCACGGTCAATCCGTTGCAGCCGGGCATCTGGTAGTCCGTGATGATGAGATCGGGTTTTCCGGAATGGATGCGCGTCGCGACCTCCGCGGCGGTCACATCAACCCAGATCTCCACCTCATGGCCGGCCGCTTCCAGGAAGGCCTGGATGAGGTTCCGCATGAGCCGGCTGTCATCGACGACCACGATCCTGGGCATGCGGGCACTCCGGCGAGTCAGGTGGACACGGGCGTCAATTCCGCCCGGTGTCGCGCAGGAAGGCGACGTACTTCAGGTCCACCTCGCGAATATGGCGCTGCAGCCAGTCCGAGATGAAGATCGTCACGTCCATGGTCACGGGTTCGCCACTGGCCAGGCGGATGGCCAGGTCCTGGGTCAATCCGGTGAGCTGGTCGTGCTCCGCCCTGTGCGCGGACAACTCCGGATAGCCGACGTCATGCAGGAAGCGCTCCTCCGTCTGGAAATGCTCCGCCACATACTTCATGAGGAAGGCGAGGCATTCCCGCGCCTGCTCGCGGGACTGACCCAGACGGAAGGCTTCGGCGAGCCGGTTGATGGCCTCGAACAGGGACTTGTGCTGGGCATCGATGAGCTCGATGCCGGTCTCGTACCTGGCGTTCCAGATCGCGACGGTCATGACGTACCCCGCGGTGCAGTGTTGGCATCGGCACCAAGGGCCGCAAGCCTGAGGTTCCGCAGATGCACTGATCCCAAGGGCTCACACGACCTCAGGGGGGTCTGAGCGGGGCCCGGGAGCGGGGCCAGGTCGGGTGGCTGGAAGGCGTGGGACCTGTCGCGGAAGGGGTCCCCTGAGCCGTCATGCGGATCCGTCGCGAATTGTGCCGACCAAGACGTCCGCTATTCGTGGAGGAAACTGTGACAAAAATCACTCATGGGTAATGAATATCTCAGATTGCGGCCCCTCGCGCCGATGAACCATGTCTAGTCACCCAGGAGACCATGCCCCTAAAGGTTTATTAATGCTCGGCTTGATTGGTAATAAAACACGCTTATTCGAGTCATTGCCTGGTTATTTTTCGACTACCTCATTTTATTCCAGCCCTGCGATTCCACCCCAGCCCCGGAGGAAGCCATGCTGACCAACCTCAAGATCGGAACCCGACTCACCGTGGGATTCTCCCTCATCCTGGCGCTGCTGCTGCTGGTCGCCGGCGTGGGCATCAACCGCATGGGCGCCATCGAAAAGAACACCGAGGACATCGTCACCCACTACAACGTGCAGCTGAACCAGGCCAACCTCATGGCGGAGCAGGGCTACGTCATGTCGCGCATCCTCCGCACCATGCTCCTCATGGAGAACCTGGCCGACCGCAAGGCCAACGCGGCGCGGATCGAAAAATCCCACGACGAGTACCTGGCCGCCGCCAAGGTGCTGGAGGGCACCCTCAACAGCGCCGAGTCAAAGGCCCTCTTCGCCACCAGCCAGGAGCTGCTGCGCACCTACGACCAGTCCCTCAGCAAGATCGTCGAGGCCTCCGTCGCCGGGCGCGACAAGGACGCCAACCGCCTCCTCTTCGGCGAGACCCGCACCCTGGAGCACAGCTTCCAGGCGAGCGTGGACAAGCTCACGAAACACTTCGAGGAGGGGATCGCCAAGCGATACGCCCTGGCCCAGGCCAACCATGAGCAGGCGGTGATCCTCACCGTGAGCTTCTCCGCCATCGCCCTGGCCCTCGGCATCTTCCTGGCCTACTTCATCACCCGCAGCATCACGCACCCGCTGCGGGCCGTGGGCGCAGTGATCGAGACCGTCGCCCAGGGCGACCTCACCCAGCGGGTGGAGATCAGCTCCAAGGACGAGCTGGGCGACCTGGGCCGCACCCTCAACACCACCAACGAGGGTCTGCGCGAAATGGTGCTGCAGATCCAGGAAAGCGCCCTGGCCATCTCCACGGCCTCCGGCGAGATCTCCATGGGCAACACCGACCTGAGCCGGCGCACCGAGGAACAGGCGGCGAGCCTGGAAGAGACGGCCAGCAGCATGGAGCAGATCACCAGCAACGTGAACCAGACCGCCGACAACGCCCGCTCCGCCAATCAGGAGTCCGGCAAGGCCCGCCAGGTGGCCCAGGACGGCGGCACCGCCGTGCACCAGGTCATCGGCGCCATGGAGGCCATCAACCAGAGCTCCGCCAAGATCAACGAGATCATCGGCGTGGTCGACGAGATCGCCTTCCAGACCAACCTGCTGGCGCTCAACGCCGCGGTGGAAGCCGCCCGGGCCGGGGAACAGGGCCGAGGCTTCGCCGTGGTGGCTGCCGAAGTGCGCAATCTGGCCAAGCGCAGCGCCGATGCCGCCAAGGAGATCAAGGTCCTGATCCGCGAGAGCGTGGCGAAGTCGGTGGACGGCAACAAGATCGCGGCCCACGCCGGCGAGACCATCCAGGAGGTGGTGGCGAACGTGCAGCGGGTGACCTCCCTGGTGGGAGAGATCGCCAACGCCACTCAGGAGCAGAGCACCGGCCTGAACGAGATCAACAAGGCCGTGGTGCAGATGGACGAGGTCACTCAGCAGAACGCGGCCCTGGTGGAGGAATCCGCCGCCGCTGCCGAATCGCTGGATGCCCAGGCCCACGCCCTCACGGAGATCGTGAGCCGCTTCAAGACCGGCGTCGAAGTGCGGCGCACGGAAGCGCCCCGCCCCAGGCCCAACGGGGTCGCCCACCATGCCGCGCCCGCCAAGCCGGCCGCGCGGGCCAGCGTGAAGCGCAGCCCCGCCCGGCCCGAGCTGGCCACCGCGAAACAGCCCGTTCCCACCCCGAAGAGCGATGACGACGGGCAGTGGGAAGCCTTCTGATCCTGCCCCGCGGGAGGAATCGACCTCATGAATGCCCACGCCGAGGCCGTCATCACCCCGGGATCCGACCTGTCACACCGATTCGGAGCACACCATGGCCATCACCGAAGGAAGTTCCCAGGGACTCCACCAGGTGCTCTGCTTCGCCCTCGCCGGCGAGGCGTACGCCCTGCCCATCCTGAAAGTCCGTGAGATCCAGGCCCAGGCCACCCTCACGCGGATCCCCAAAGCGCCGCCCTACATGCCTGGCGTCATCAACCTGCGGGGCGCCATCGTGCCGATCCTGGAACTCAGGCACCGGTTCAACCTCGGTGAAGCCCCCGAGGACACCCGCCCCGTGATCGTGATCGTGGAGGTCCAGGGGCGCACCCTGGGGATCCGCGTGGATTCGGTGTCGGATGTCCTCGATCTGGACCCGGCGGCCATCCGCCAGGCCCCGGAACTCGGCGCCCAGGGGGCCCTGGGACGCGAGTTCATCGCAGGCCTGGCATCGTTGCCCGGCGCCGACGGCACCGAGGCGATGCTCATCCTGCTCGACCTGGACCGGCTGCTGTCCGATCACGAGCTCCTCGCGCTCGAAAGCGCGGTGGTCTGATTCCCATGACCCGCAAGCCCGCTCTCACGCCGCCACGGGTCGCTCTTGAGGGCGATCTGGACCTCTTCTCCATCCAGCAGCAGTGGGGGCAGGTCCTGCCTCTGCTCGAGGCGCAGGACGGAACCGCCACCCTCGACCTCACGGCCCTGGGCGACCTCGATCTCTCCGGAGTCCAGCTCCTCGGCGCGCTGGCACGGGACCTGAACGCCAAGGGCGTCCGCCTGGTCATCAAAGGCGCACAGGAGGGCTGGCGGGCCCGGTTCAGCGCCCTCGGCGCGGGGTCTCTTTTCGACGAGGGTGCTCCATGAGCCGATGGAGCCGCCATGTTCCAGTCCTGGAGCCGAAGCCGATCCCGGAAGCGCCGGAATCCGCGGGGCGCCTGCGGGAAGCCCTGGTGCGGACGGCGAGGCGGGAAGCGGGCATGCTGGACGGTCAGGTGGACTTCCTCACGCCGGAGCTCATGCAAGTGGACGGCCTGGTCCGGGAGGCCGCCGGCACCCTGGAAGACGCGCTGAAGACCCTGGATCAGAGCGTGCAGCACCAGCATCGCCTTGCGGATCAGGTGCAGCAGGCCATGAAGATCTCCATGGAGGGGGGCAGCCTCGACGCGAGCAGTCAGATTGTCGGCGCGTCGATCATGCACACCCTGGATGGGTTCGTTTCCAACATGCTGGAGATCTCGAAATCCTCCGTGCTGCTGGTGGATGAAGTGGAAGACATCCGCCACCGGTCCCAGCAAATGGAGGAAATGCTCGGGGAACTTTCGGAAATCGCGGGTCGGACGCACCTGCTCTCCCTCAATGCCAGCATCGAGGCGGCTCACGCCCGGCAGTTCGGCGCAGGGTTCGCGGTGGTGGCGGGGGAGGTGTCCAAGCTCGCCGATCGCAGCACAGCCCTGAGCGCCACGATCCAGGAGCAGATCCAGGGCACCCGTGGGGCATTGGAGCGGACCGATTCCCATGTGCAGGCCATCGCCAGCAAGGACATGAACCTCGCCATCCAGTCGAAGGGCGAATCCGAGCTGCTGGTACAAGCCATGCAGGCAAGCCACGAGCAGGTGAAGCTGCTGGTGGGCGAGCTCGAGGCGAACGCGCAGACCATCGCCCAGCAGGTGGGGCATGTGGTGCGCAGCCTTCAGTTCGAGGATCTCGTGCACCAGACGCTGATGGCCTGCCTGAAGGAGCTGGGGAACCTACAGGAACAGGCCCAGGCCTGGAAGGATCTCGAACAGCGGCTGGCGGAAGGAGCGGATGAGGCCGGGGCCCTGGCCTCGCTGGAAACCGCCCTCGCGGCGATCGAGGATGCCCGGGTGCAATTCCGGGCGGTGAAGCGCGGTTCGCTCGCCGCCGGTGACGTAGACCTTTTCTAGCAGGAGCCAGCAGATGGGACCATGCATCCTCACCGTAGATGACTCGAGCACGATGCGCCAGATGATCGCCTTCACCTTGAAGGGGGCGGACTTCGAGGTCATCGAAGCCGGGGACGGCGTTGAGGCCCTGGAGGTGGCGAAGGGCAGAAAGCTCTCCCTCATCATCACGGACGTGAACATGCCGCGGATGGACGGCATCACGTTGGTACAGCGGCTGCGGGCCCTGCCGGAGTTCAAGTTCACGCCGATCCTCGTGCTGACCACCGAATCGGATGGGTCCATGAAGCAGAAGGGGAAGGATGCGGGCGCCACGGGCTGGATCGTGAAGCCCTTCAGCCCCGAGAAACTCCTTGATGTGGTGAACAAAGTCATCTGAGGCACCCATGTCCGACGCGATGGCGCAGTTCCGAGATGCCTTTTTCGAGGAGGCCACCGAGCTTGCGGATGGCATGGAGGCCACCTTGCTGTCCCTCGACCTGGCGGCCGTGGAGGCCGAAGACCTCCATTCGCTGTTCCGCGCGGCGCATTCCATCAAAGGGAACGCCGGCACCTTCGGCTTTCCCGCGGTGGCCGCGTTCACCCACCAGCTGGAGAGCACCCTTGAGCCTGTGAGGCAGGGCGTTCGGCCCATGACCTCGGAGCTGCGGGAGCTGTTGCTCCAGGGCGTGGACCTGATCCGCAGCCACCTGCACCACGCCCGGCTGGGCGACGAGCTGCCCCTGAAGGAGCAGGTGGCGCAGGGAGCCCTGGTGGCGAAACTGCAAGAGGACGGCGTCGTCCCGCCACCCCTGGCCGTGGCGCCTCCGCCCGCGAAGGCCGCCCAGGGCGGCGCGGGTTTCAGCATTCGTTTCGACGCGCCGCGGGACGCCTTCCGTCGAGGCGTGAACCTCGAGCGCCTGTTCCGCGACCTCGCGAAGCTGGGCCGCCTCCAGTGCTGGGCCGACCTGAGCCGGGTGCCTGCGGTGGCGCAAATGGATCCGGAGGATTGTCATCTCGCCTGGGACCTGCGCCTGGAGACGGACCGGCCCCAGATGGATGTGGAGGAGGTCTTCGAGTTCGTGGCGGAAGGCGACAATCTGCGCATCCAGCCCCTGACGCCGGAAGGGTCGGTGCCGCCCCTGGGCGAGATTCTCCAGGCGGAGGCGGGCGTGAGCCCGGCGGACATCCGGGAAGCCCTGGCACAGCAGAAGCCTCTGGGCGAGCTGCTGGTCGACATGGGGAAGGTGCAGCCCGAGGCAGTCGGAAAGGCGCTGGACCACCAGCAGAAGAAGCGGAACCAGGCGGAAGCCTCCACCGTGCGGGTGGCCACCGAAAAGATCGACCGGCTGGTGAACCTGGTGGGCGAGCTGGTGATCACCCAGGCCATGCTGGCCCAGGCCTCACAGCAGCCGCACTCCCTGCAGGGCGAGGAGCACCTCAGCGCCGCCCTGCTGCAGCTGGACCGCCAGACCCGCGAGCTGCAGGAACGCGTCATGGGCATCCGCATGGTGCCCGTGGAGATGGTCTTCTCCCGCTTCCCGCGCATGGTGCACGAGCTGGGCCGCCAGCTGGGCAAGGACGTGGAGCTGGTGATGGAAGGCCAGGCTACCGAGTTGGACAAGACCTTCATCGAGATGCTGGTGGACCCCCTGACACACCTCGTCCGCAACGCGGTGGACCACGGCATGGAGACCCAGGAAGAACGGCGGCGGTCCGGCAAGCCGGCCATGGGGACCATCGCGCTGCGGGCCTCCAGCCGTGGCGGACACATCCACATCGAAGTGAAGGACGACGGGAGGGGCCTGAACCGGGACCGCATCCTGCAGAAGGCCGTGGACCGCGGGCTGGTTCCGGAAGGAACGAGGCCCTCCGACGAGGAGCTGAACCTGCTGATCTTCGAACCTGGATTCTCCACGGTCGAGCAGGTCTCCGACCTCTCGGGCCGGGGTGTGGGCATGGATGTGGTGCGGCAGAACGTGCGGAGCCTGGGTGGCCGCATCGAGGTGGAAAGCCAGGCCGGCCGAGGGACACTCATCCGGCTGGTGCTGCCGCTCACGCTGGCGATCCTGGACGGGCTCACGGTCAGGGTGGGAGAAGAGACCTACGTGTTCGCGCTGGCTTCGGTGCTGGAGAGCTTCCAGCGCCAGGCCAGCGACGTGCAGACCGTGAAGGGAGACCGCGAGGTGATCTCCTTGCGCGGTGAATTCATTCCCATCGTGCGCCTGCAGCGCCTCCTCGCCTGCGGGTCTGGCACCCAGGGTGGAAACGACCGGGTTCTTCTGGTCCTGGTGGAATCGGAGGGCCGGCGGGCGGCCATGGCCGTGGATGAGCTGCTGGGTCAGCAGCAGGTGGTGATCAAGAGCCTGGAGACCCACTACCGGCGGGTGGAGGGCATTTCCGGAGCGACCATCCTCGGTGATGGGCGGGTGGCGTTGATCCTGGACGTGCCGGGACTCATGCGCCTCGAGGCCGGGGCCGCAGCGGTCGAGGCATGAGCAGGACGGCCGGCCTCGCGCGGGATCCGCTGATCCTGGACCGGGAACCCCTCTCGGCACGCACCTTCGGGGCGCTGCGTGACCTTCTGCACAACCATTCCGGCATCGCCCTTTCGCCCCACAAGATCACCATGGTGCAATCGCGGCTCGCCAAACGGCTGCGGGCCCTCGGCATCTCAACCTATGAGGAGTACTTGCACCTGCTGGAGGCGCCTGATAGCCCCGAATGGGGCGAGTTCATCAACGCGCTCACCACGAACCTCACGAGCTTTTTCCGGGAGGGCCACCACTTCTCCCGGCTGGTGGAACTGCTGAAACCGGACCAGGGAAGGTCTCGCCACCTTCGAATCTGGAGCGCGGGCTGCTCCACCGGGGAAGAACCCTACACCCTGGCCATGACGCTGCTGAAAGCCTTCGGACGCACGACCTCCATCGAGATCCTGGCCACGGACCTCGACACGGCGGTGCTGGCCACGGCTGCCCGGGGCATCTACCCGATCGCGAGGGTGGAGGGGCTCTCCGACGAATGGAAGCGGTTCGCCTTCCTGCGCGGCATGGGCGCACAGCGCGGGCAGGTCCGGATCCGGCAGGAAGTCCGGAACCTCGTCACCTTCCAGCAGCTGAACCTGCGCGACGCCGCCTGGCCCCTGGGGGGGGCGCCCTTCCAGGCCATCTTCTGCCGGAACGTGATGATCTATTTCGACAAGCCCACCCAGCGCCAGCTGCTGGGCCGCTTCCGGGACCTGCTCGAGCCGGATGGTCTGCTTTTCGTCGGTCACTCCGAGGCTCTGCTGGACAATGCGCTAGGGTTTCATTCGCTGGGCCAGACCATCTACCGGCGGAAAGCGGACTCGCCATGAGCCCCCCACCCGCTCCCCTGGTGCTCGGCCGGGCCTCGAAGTACCTGGACCGGCACTTCAACCGGCAGGCCATGAAGATCCTGCCCGGGGAGTTCTACGCCACGTCGGAGGACGAGGTGATCGTCACCGTGCTGGGCAGTTGCGTGGCCGCCTGCATCCTCGACCCCATCGCCATGGTGGGGGGCATGAACCACTTCATGCTGCCTGTGCGGCAGGGCCAACGGGATCCGGACGTGTTCTACGCGGCACGGTACGGGGCCGCGGCGATGGAATACCTGGTCAACAACCTACTTCACCTCGGAGCCCAGCGCGACCGGCTCGTGGCCAAGGCCTTCGGCGGCGGCCGGGTGATGGATGGCATGACCACGGACATCGGCGCCCAGAACATCGAGTTCATCCGGGGCTTCCTGCGCAACGAGGACATCCCCCTCTGGAGCGAGGACATGGGCGGCCCCCACCCCAGGAAGGTCTACTTCTTCCCCCACACCGGACAGGTGCTGGTCAAGCGCATGGAGCGCACCCACAACGACACCGTCGTCAATCGCGAATGGACGTATTTCCAGGAAGTCACGCGGGCGTCGATGGGTGATGATGTGGAGCTGTTCACATGAGCCTCGAACGGAAACGGCGCGTACTGATCGTGGATGACAGCGCACTGGTCCGCCAGGTGCTGATCGGCATCCTATCGCGCCATCCCATGCTCGAGGTGGTGGGCATCGCGAAGGATCCCTACGATGCAAGGGAACGGATCAAGGAGCTCGATCCGGACGTCCTCACCCTGGATGTCGAGATGCCCCGCATGGATGGGATCACCTTCCTGGGCAAGCTGATGAAGGGCCACCCCATGCCCGCCGTGATGCTGTCGAGCCTCACCACCAAGGGCACCGCCACCGCGCTGGACGCCCTGGCCCTGGGCGCGGTGGACGTCATAGGGAAGCCCACCCTGGATCAGGCCAAGGGTCTGGAGGCCATGGGCGCGGAGATCGCGGACACGGTCTATGCGGCGTCTCTCGCCCGCGTGCAGGGACGGCCCCCGGCGCCCCGGCCGGAGGCGGCAACGCCACCCGCCGCTTTAACCCCGCTCGCCCTCCGGGCCAAATCCGGGCGGTCCCTCATCGCCATCGGGTCCAGCACCGGCGGCACCGAGGCCCTGCGCCAGGTCTTCGAGGCCATTCCCGAGAACCTGCCTCCCATCGCCGTGGTCCAGCACATGCTGCCAGGCTTCACCGAGGCCTTCGCCGACCGGCTGGACCGCGGCTGCCGTGCGCGGGTCAAAGTGGCCGAGGATGGCGAGCCCCTGAAGTCCGGCACCGTCTACCTCGCGCCGAACGAGATCCACCTGACGGTGGCGCGGGGCGGCGGAGGATTGGTGGCTCTGCTGACGGGGTCGGACCGGGTCTCCCGGCACCTGCCCTCCGTGGATGTGCTCTTCGCCTCGGTGGCCGAGGCCTGTGGTCCCCACGCTCTGGGCGTGATCCTCACCGGCATGGGGGATGACGGGGCGCGGGGCCTGCTCCAGATGCGTCAAAAGGGTGCCCGCACCCTGGGCCAGGATGAAGCCACCTGCGTGGTGTACGGCATGCCCAGGGCCGCCTGGGCGCGCGGAGCGGTCGAAATCCAGGCCCCTCTGGGCGGCATCGCCAGCCACCTGGTCACATGGTGCCAGCATGAACACTGAGCCTGCGGACCTCCTCGCCGAAGCCTCCGCGGAACCTCCACGGGCGCGGCGGGCCAAGCTGGTGACGTCCAGGGCCTTCCTCGCTCTGTTTGGCATCTGGTCGGTCATCGTCGCGGCCTTCATCGTGATGCTGCTCTATTTCTCCTTCAACGAGTACAAGCAGATCGCCCTTGCCCGCGCCGTGGACAGCTACCACAAGGACCTCGTGGTCCGCCGCTGGGCCTCGGAGCGCGGAGGGGTCTACGTTCCCCTGGATGAGAAGACGCCGCCCAACCCCTACCTGGCGCATCGGCCGGACCGCGACGTCACCACGACGGACGGGAAGCGCCTCACCCTGGTCAACCCGGCCTACATGACGCGGATGGTCCACGAGCTGGGTCAGGAAGCGTACGGGTTGCGCGGACACATCACCAGCCTGAATCCGGTCCGGCCCGAGAACGCTCCCGACGCCTGGGAACAGAAGGCCCTGGCGTCCTTCGCGAAGGGCGGCCGGAACTACTTCGAGGTGGTGCGGGAAAAGGATCAGAAGGTACTGCGCTATATGGGCGCCTTCCTGGTCGAGAAGAGCTGCCTTGCCTGCCACGCCCACCAGGGCTACAAGGTGGGTGACGTGCGCGGCGGGGTCAGCGTCACGGTGCCCTTGGGCCACAGCCTCACCATGTTCGGGCTATCCCACCAGAGCATCTCCATCCTGGCCGTCCTGGCCTTCTGGGCAATGGGGGGCACCGGTATCTACCTGTGGGTGCGCCGGCTCGCCAGATCCGCCTCTGAACAGCACGTCATGATGGACGAATTGGAGGAGAGCACGCTGCGGTTCCGCCTGCTTTTCGATTCCTCCCCGGCGCCCCTGGTCATCCACCGGTCCGGCCGCATCCTCCATGCGAACACCGCCGCTTCCCGTCTGCTGGGGGCCGCCGGGCCCGGGGACCTGGTCGGCCGCGAGGTGCTGAAGCTGGTTCACCCCGGTCACCGCGGCACGGTGGTTCAGCACGCCGGGGAGGGCATGCGCTCCGGGGAGACCCGGCAGAGCGGCCAATCCGGGCCGCCCGTGGAAGCGCTGTTCGTCACCCTGAAGGGGCAGGAGGTGTGGGTCGAGGTCCAGTCCGTGCCGCTGGACCTGCCCGGAGGCCCGGCCACCCTCATGTTCGCGCAGGATCTCACCGAGCGCCGCAAGGCGGAGGAGGAGCGCCGGAAACTCGAAACGGAGGTCCAGCACGCCCAGAAGCTCGAGAGCCTGGGCGGCCTGGCCGGGGGCATCGCCCACGACATGAACAACGTGCTGTCCGCCATCCTCGGCATGGCCTCCCTCCTGCAAGCCAAGCACGGATCGGACCCCGCCCTGGCCAAGTCGTTCAAGGTGATCGAGAGCGCCGCGGGTCGCGGCCGCGACCTGGTGAAGGGGCTCACCGACTTCGCGCGGAAGGGCCTCCAGGAGCCCGAGCGCATGGACCTGAACGCCCTGGTCCAGAAGGAACTGGACCTGCTGGTGCGCACGAGCCGCCAGCGCTTCACCTTCGATGTCCACCTGGAGGAGGGCCTGCCGCCGATCATGGGCGAGTCGAGCACCCTGGCCAGCGCCATCATGAACCTCTGTGTGAACGCCTTCGACGCCATGCCCCGGGGCGGCACCCTCTCCATCAGCACCCGCCTGGAAGGCGACCAGGTGAGCCTTCTGGTCGCCGACACGGGCGAAGGCATTCCTCCGGAGATCCTGCCCCGGGTCACCGAGCCGTTCTTCACGACCAAGCCCGCAGGGCGCGGCACGGGCCTGGGCCTGGCGATGGTCTATGGCACCGTGAAGGCTCACGGGGGAAGCCTCGCGATCCAGAGCCAGGTGGGCAAGGGCACCCAGATCACCCTCCGCTTCCCCGCGAGCCGGGAAGCCATCGCGGCTCCAGATGCCGCCACCCTGACCCCGCCCGCCGAGGTCGAGCCGCCGCTCCGCATCCTCGTGGTCGACGACGATGAGCTGATCCGCAGCATCCTGCCCGACATGCTCTCCCACATGGGCCACCGGGTGGACACGGCCACCGGCGGCCTGGACGCCCTGCAGAAACTGAACGGCGGCCTGAGGCCTGACCTGGTGATCCTCGACCACAACATGCCCGGCATGAGCGGCGCCGACGCCCTGCCCCGCATCCTGCAGGTCTGCCCGGAGGTGCAGGTGCTCATCGCCACGGGCTTCCTGGACACCGAGCTGAAGCTCCTGCTGGCGGACTTCCCCTCGGTGCTGACCCTGCAGAAGCCCTTCTCTTTGATCGAGCTGCGCAAGATCCTGGGCCGGCTCCGGGCGGGCGGGCCCAACCGAAGGGCCTGACCGCCGGAATGGACCGCCGTGGCCCCGGGACTCCGCCTCAGGGCCTGGGCGGCTGCCGGCTGGCTTCCACCGCCTTTCGCGCACGTTCCCGCTCGGCCTCGCTGGGCGTGCCCCAGACGACGCGGCTGGGCTTCTGCTTGAGGATCGCCAGCAGTTCTTCCACCGAGGCCAGGGAGCGGCGCAGGCTCTTGAGGCTCGCCTCCAGCTCGGGCTGGTCCTCCGTGATGAAGCGGCCCATGAACGCCTCGGCCTGCTTGAGGGTGGCGGCCAGGCTCACGAGGATCTGATCCAGCTCGGGGCCGCGTTTCTCCAGCAGGCTCCGCACCGCGCCCATGCTCTGGTCGAGGGAGGCCAGGGCCTTGTCCGCCCCATCCATGCTGCGGTCCGCGTGACCCATGAGGCCGCGGCCCTCCTTCGCCAGGGCCTGGAACTCGCGCAGGGTGGCGTCGAGGGAGTGGAGGGAGGCCTTCACGTTCGGGTGATCCAGCACGTCGCCGAGGCCCTTCCGCTCGAGGCGCGCCCGCAGGTCGTCCACCCCGGTGTTGAGGCTGGCCATGAGCCGGTCCGCCCGCTCCAGCACCCCGGCGATGGACACGCCGGCATCGCCGGGAATCTCGTCGCCCGGGGCCAGGGGCGTGGTGCGGTCGGCCACCTCCGGCAGCCGGAGGTCGAGCATGACGCTGCCCACGCCCTTCGGCGCCAGGTTCGCCCGGGTGCCGCGCCAGAGCCGGATGTCCTCGCGCACGGCGATGCGCGCGAGGAAATGGTAGTCCTTCCCCTCCTGGCGCATGTCCACCCGCTCCACCGCGCCCACCCGGTAGCCCTTCAACTGCACGTCCGTGCCCGGCGCCAGGCCTTCCATCTGGTCGAGGCGCACCACCAGCGGGTAGGTCCGCTCAGTCACGGCCCGGGCGTTCTTGTAGGCCACCAGGCCCAGGAAGAGGCCGAGGGCGGCCAGGACCAGCAGCCCAAGGCGGGCGTCCTGCTTCTCGAATCTCATGGGGTCTCCAGGACGGGCGGGAGGGGCCGCAGGTCGAGGCGGCCCGGGGCCACCTCCGCGAAGGGGCCGGGCGCCTCCAGGGCGATGAGCAGGGTCTTCTCCGGATCCTCGGCCCAGCGCCCGATCACGGCCAGGGCCGTGGCCCGGTCAGCGGCATCCAGGCCCTCCAGAGGGTCGTCGAGAAGGATCAACTCGGGATCCAGGGCGATCACCCGGGCCAGGTTGCCGTGCCGGCGGGCCGAGGCGCTCACGGCGTGGGGCCGCAGGGAGGCCACGGGTTCCAGGCCCAGGCAGGCCATGGCTTCATCCACGCGGGCCTCCACCTCCTTCGGCGCCATGCCGAGGAACCGCAGGGGAAGCGCGAGGTTCTCCCGCAGGGTGAGATTGGAGAGGAGGCCGCCGGAGGCGAAGGCGAAGCCCACGCGCACGCGCCCCGCCAGGCCGAGCGCGCCGTCGCCGGGCCACACGTCCCGCCCGCCCACCCGCACGCGCCCCGCGGCGGGCCGCTCGGTGCCCGCGATCACCCGCAGGAGGCGGCTCTTCCCGCAGCCGCTGGGCCCGGTCACCAGGTGATTGCCGCCGCTCGGCACCGCCAGGTCGAGACCCTCCAGAAGCCGCCGGCCATCGGGCGCGTCGAGGGCGAGGCCGCTGAGCTCGAGCATGGGATGCGGCCCCATCAGAAGTAGAGGAGGGCGGCGATGAGGCCGTCCAGGGAGAAGACGGCCACCAGCGCCGACACCACGGTCTTCGTCACGGCCTGGGGGATCTCCGTCTGGCTGCGGTGGATGCCCAGTCCGAAGTGGCAGGCGTGGAACGTGATGGCGCCGGAGAAGAGGAAGACCTTCAGCAGGGTGGCGGCGAAGTCCCGATTGGACAGAGCCTGTCGCACCGACTCCATGAAGAATCCGAAGGTGACGCCGTACTTCAGCTTCGCCACCAGGAAGCCCCCGGCCAGCGCCGCGGCGTCGAAGCACACCACCAGCACGAAGACCGACACCAGGACGCCCAGCCACCGGGGCAGGAGCAGATACTGATAGGGATTCACGCCGTGGGCGGCCAGGGCATCCACCTCGCCGTTCAGCTGCATGGCGCCCAGTTCGGCGGCGATGGCGGTGGCGCTGCGGCCGATGACCAGCACTGCGGTCAGCAGCGGGCCCAGCTCCCGCAGGATGATCAGCACCATCAGCGTGCCGATGTAGTTCTCGGCGCCGAGGCCCGAGAGCTGGCTGAAGGCCTGGATGAGCGTGACCGCGCCCAGCAGCAGGGCCGTGCCGGCGATCAGCCAGAGGGCGTCGAGGCCCGTGAAGCGGACCTGCAGGCGGAGCTGCCCGCCCACCACGCCGAACTGGTTCGTGCGCAGCAGCAGGGCGTGGCGCAGCGTCCGCAGCACCAGGTGCGCCTGGTCGCCCAGGAACTCCAGGAAGCCGCGCACAGGCGCGCCGAGCCGCGCAAGGAAAGCCATGTCACACCCAATGCCACACCCGAGGGGATGGCTCAGGCTAGCAGAAAACCGATCACTTCGGCGTGAACCCGTCCGCGTAGTCGATCACCGTGATCGTCCGGAAATCCCGGTGGGGCGCGGTTCCCGCCCCCGCCTGGTGCAGGTCGGGATGGAAGATGTTCTTCCGGTGGCCCCGGCCCGCGACGCCACCATCCACCAGCAGCTGGATCACCACCTGCCGGGCTTCGGTTTCCCCCGTGCTGATGTTCTCGGCCACGAGCCCGTGCCAGGTGCCCAGCCGGTTGAGCCGGTCGGACAGCCGGCTGCCGTCCGCGCCCACGTGCTCCAGCGCGCCGCGGGGGCCCAGGTCCTGGGCGTGCAGGCGGGCCGCCCGGGCGAGGCCTTCGTTGAAGCGCAGGGGCCCCAGGGGCCGGGTGGATTCCAGGAACGCGATGGCCTCGTCCAGGGCCGCCACGCCCTCCTCGGTGCGCAGGGGCACGCGGCCCGGCCGCTTCCAGAGGGTGCCCTCGAAGTCGTCGCGCAGGGCCCGGAGATGCTTCGCGTAGGCCCGCGGCTGCACGCGCGCATCGCTCATCTCCTGCACCACCGCCCGATCGAAGGCCGAGGCCTTCCCCGCCGCGAGGTCAGGAGGTTGGGCCTCCAGCAGCAGGCCCGCAAGCATCAGCAGAACCACCTTCATGGCCACCTCGGAACGAACCCCCAGCATAGGCGGGTTCGCTCCGGGCGGCCTTCGCGAAGGCTCAGATCGCAGGCCCGTCGATCTCCGCGAACAGCGGGTGGGTGAGGTAGCGCTCGCCGGTGTCGCAGAGCACGGCCACCACGGTCTTGCCTTCGCCCAGCTCCTTCGCCACTTCCAGGGCGGCGAACACGATGGCGCCGGTGCTGATGCCCGTGAGCAGCCCCTCCTCCCGGGCCAGGCGGCGGGCGGTGGCCACGGCGTCGTCGTAGCCCACGGGCCGCACGCGGTGGAAGGCCTTCCGGTTCAGGATGGCCGGCACGAAGTTCGGGCCGATGCCCTGGATCTTGTGGGGGCCCACCTGCCCCGCGCTGAGCAGCGGGGAGGTCTCGGGCTCCACGGCCACCACCAGGGTGCCGGGCTTGCGCTCGGCCAGCACTTCGCCCACGCCGGTCACCGTTCCACCGGTGCCCACGCCCGCCACGAAGGCATCCAGCTCGGGGACCTGCTCCAGGATCTCCAGGGCGGTGGTGCGGCGGTGCACGGCGGGGTTCGCCGGGTTCTCGAACTGGCGCACCAGGAAGTAGGTGGGATCGGCCTCCGCCAGCTCCTGGGCCTTGTCCACCGCTGCCTTCATGCCGCCGGACCCAGGGGTGAGCACCAGCTCGGCGCCGTAGGCCTTGAGCAGCGCCCGGCGCTCCAGCGTCATGGTGTCGGGCATCACCAGGGTGATCTTGTAGCCCTTGGCCGCGGCCACGAAGGCCAGCCCGATGCCCGTGTTGCCGCTGGTGGCCTCCAGCAGGGTCATGCCGGCCTTCAGCGCGCCCCGGGCCTCGGCATCCTGGATCATGCTCAGGGCGATGCGATCCTTCACGCTGCCGCCGGGATTGGCGCTCTCCAGCTTCACGTAGACCTTGGCGGAGCCCTTCGGCACCACCCGGTTGAGGCGCACCACGGGGGTGTAGCCCACCAGGTCGTAGGCGTGCTCCACGCGGTTGGGCCGGGCGGTGGCGCGGTCGGTGGAGGGTTCGAGAACGTGGCTCATGGCTGCTCCTGTGAAAAGGCCGAGGGCGGATCCCGAAGTATCGGGAGGGAGGCTTGCATTGTCAAGTTTGTCAATTTTTTTAATTATGTATTAACTTGTTTCCAAGGGAGGGTCCGGCCATGAAGGGTTCGGCGAAGGGGCGGTACGGGCTGCAGCTGATGGTGGATCTGGCGCACCAGGTGGGGCGCGGGCCCCAGCTGGTGGAGGCCATCGCCACCCGCCAGACTCTGCCCCCGAAGTTCCTTCGGGTGCTCCTGGGCAGCCTCAAGGCCGCCGGCCTCGTGAAGGTGCAGCGGGGCCCCAACGGGGGCTGCGAGCTGGCGCGGCACCCCAGCCACATCTCGGCCCTGGAGGTGCTGGAGGCCCTGGAGGGCCGCCTCGGCTCCGAGGCCCTGCCCGCGGACGCCACGGCCGGCGCCCGGGCCGTGCGCGAGCTCTGGTCCCGCAGCATCGAGGCCGCCCGCGGCGTGCTGCAGGGCGCCACCCTCGCCGACCTGGCCGCGCGGCAGCACGCCCTGGAGGTGGACAGCCACGGCTACTCGATCTGAGGCCGGCCGGGCCCCGGCTACACTTCGGACACGCCCGGGAGGCCCCCATGAAGAAGCTCCTGTTGCTCATCCTCGTTCTGGGCGGCCTCGGCATCGCGGGGTCGTACGTCCTGAACGGCCGTCTTCCCTGGGTGACCCTCTCCGAGGAAGCGCAGCAGATCGCGGTGCTGCGGGAGGAATTCAGCGCCGCCTGCCAGCAGTGGCAACAGGCGGGCCGGGCCGCCACCTTCGGCATGGACACGGACTCGGTGACCGACGCGCCCCTCGCCCGCCTGGCGCGGGTGGAGGCCTCCCTCGCGGAGCTCACGCCGAAGCTGAAAACCAGCGAAGCCCGGACCAAGGCGTCCAGGCTTCGTCAGGACATCGCGGCCTTCCGGCGCGAGATGCGCTAGCGGCGCGGATCAGGGCTTCAGGGCCAGGATCATTCCCTCGGGAACGGCGTGGCCCTTCGCCTGTACCTCGCCTCCACGGTAGACGGCCCAGCCGGGCAGGTTCCGCGGGATGGAACGGGTCATGGCCCACTGCTGCACGCGGCTGTTGGCCACCACGAGCACCATCATGCGCTTCGGATTCCAGGGATTGGGGAAGGCGGCGAAGAGGCCGTCGTCGGGCCGGCCGTAGGTGCGGCCCTGCCAGGTGAACCAGCCGGCGCCCGCGTCGAAGGGCAGCCTGCCCTCGGCCTGGAGGCGGGCCACCACGCCGTTGTCGGCGGGACCGCCGAAGAGGATCAGGTCGGAAGCCGCCAGGTCCGCCTCGCGGATCTCAGCGTCGGTCTGCAGGGGCAGCAGCACCTCGGTCATGTTGTCGGCGAGGGTCTCCCGATAGAGGGTGGCGAGGGTGCGCTGGGCCTCCAGTTCTCGGGCCGTGCCATAGACCAGGCGCGTGGCGCTCCAGTCGTCCAGCACGTTGCCGGGCACCCAGAAGTTGGCGCGGGGCAGCGGCAGGTCGTTCCCGGCGTTGAAGACGAGCCTCGTGGGCTGCGTGGCGCAGGGGAAGGTGAAGGCGGCCTTGGCGTCCTTCACCTCGAGGCGCTCCAGCCTGGCGCCCTTCTCGGTCTCAACGTTCACGAAGGCCACGAAGGGATAGGCGAAGCCGGTCTGCTCGACGTCGAGCTTCACCTCGAAGGCCTCGCCGGCCTTCTCCACCCGGGCCAGCACCTTCGGCGCAGGCAGGTCCGCCCGCTCCAGCCACGGCTTCAGGATGGGCGCCACGTCGCGGCCGGCGGCGTCCGACATGGCCTTCAGCAGGTCGGTGGTGCGGGCGGCCTTGCCGTTGAACCGGCTGTGCGCGGCCTGCATGGCCTTGGCGAAGGCTGCGTTGCCCAGGTGGAGGCGCAGCTGGTGCAGCGCGAAGACGCCGCGGATGCGGGGGATCTGATAGGCGCCGTAGCGGTCGTAGTCGGTGGTGGTGGCCAGGGGCGCCCGGGCGCCCTCCTTGGCATCCAGGTAGAGGTGGCGGGTGTTCAGATCCGCCAGGGTCGCGCTCTGCGTCTCGAAGGCCTTCGCCGGTGAGGCGGGCAGGTGCTTCAGCTGCTGCCAGTAGGCGGCGGAGCCGCTCACGAACCAGTTCTCGGCGTCGGTGGCGGGACGCACCGTGCCCGTCCAGAGGCCCTTGACTTCGAAGCTGTAGGCCTCCTTCGCCGCCGTCACGTCGGGCGCGGGAGACGCCTTCGCGGGCTTCGCCGGATGCCAGGCCGCCTTCGCCGCCTGGAGCTTGGCGGTCACCCAGATGGGGCTGAAGGCGGTGTAGCCGTGGGTGAGGTGCGGCGTGGCGCCAGGCAGGTCGGCGATCCAGCGGCCGCCCACGAGCTTCTCGCGCTGGGTGGTCTTGCCCTGGTGGGCGATGAAGACGAGCTTCTCGGCCATTTCAGCGCTGGTGAGCTTGGCGTCGCAGGCGTGGGGCCGGTTGATGGGGCTCGTGGCCATCACGCGGGTGGCGATGTCGATGTCGAAGCCGGTGCGGCCGTAGGTCTTGAACACCTCCTGGAAGGCGATGTCGCGGTTCCAGGTGTTGAAGGCCAGGTCCGCCGGGGCGTTCTCGGGGTTCGCGCCGTACTCGCTACGCACATCCAGGTCGCGGTTGTTGTTGTTGGCCCAGATGAAATCCTTGTGGTTGCCCGGCGTGTCTGCAGGCTTGCCCTTGGTGCCCGTGCGCCACATCCGCGTCTTCTCGGTGCCCAGCAGGAAGCAGGCCCCCTCGTCGGTCTTGGCATCGGCCATGGTCCAGTCGTTGGTGTAGAGGCCATTGTTCTGCTTGAAGAGAATGGCCGCCGCCTCGTCGATGCTGGTGGCGTACTGGGCGGCCTTGCGGATGCGGTTGCTCTGGGGCGTTCCGTCGGCGTTGAAGGGCGTCTGGCCCACGGTGGTCTCGCCCATCACCAGGCCCGTGGCGTTGAGGTACCAGTCGGTGCCGCTGTGGATGCCGCCCGCGAAGGTCTGCATCACCAGGCGGTGGCCCTTCTCCGGCACGATGTCGAGCATCACGTTCCATTCGGTGCCCGTGTAGCCGTTCCACATGAACATCTGGGTGAAGAGGAAGCGGCCGCTCTTGGTGGCGCCCTTGGTGGCCACGAAGGACGAGCAGTGGTCGCCCTTCCCGCCCTGCGCCACCTCGTCGTCGCCGGTCATGAAGGTGCGGCCCGTGAGGGGATTCGGCGCGTGGGCGAGGCCGTCCTGCAGCGAGCTCATGTCCACGGCGCTGTTGAGCGTGACGATGTCCAGGAGGTCAATATCCCGACCCTTGAATTTGGCGCCCGCCTTCACGGCCCCATCGGCGATGCCCTTCATCTCCTCTAGGAACTCCACGTCGTACTTGCGGAAGAAGAGGGCGTCCGCCGTCTGGCGCTGGTCCGCCCAGCCGCGCACGGGATCCGCCGCGTTCTTCTGGACGCCCAGCTTGGTCATGTAGCGCACGATCTCATCGGCCATGAGCTCGCCGTGCTGGCGGCCCCGGACATAGGGAGCACCCTCGATGTGCAGGAAGGTCCAGCCGCCCATCTCGTAGCGGAAGCCCTTGCCCGCCCAGCGCACCGTGTCCATGGGGATGAAGGCGGTGACATCCTCCACCTTCTCCAGCTTCACGGCGCTGAAGGTGGCGGTCCCCGTGGCCCGGCCGTTGCGGCCGAGGTGCAGCTGCACGCGGTCGGTGGGGCTGGTGGCGAGGAACAGCACCGAAACCGCGCGTTCGGAGGTACCGGCCACACTCTGGGAGGCATTGGTGAAGGGGAAGCTTTCCATGGAGAGACAGGCCCCCAGGGCCGTGGGGTAGCGGGTGAGGGGATCGGCCTTCACGGCTTCGGCCTTGATGGTGGCGCTGAGGCGATACAGCTCACCCACCTTCAGGGTCACGGGCGCCGAGGCGAGAGTCGCTTCCGAACCCTCCGCCGCGGCCACCAGCCGCAGGTCCGTGGCCGTCGCGGTGGACCCGGCCTTCAGGCCCCACCCGGAGAGGGGGAGGTCCGCGGCGAGCACCAGGCTCGGAGCCAGCATCGTCACAGCCATCAACAGCCCGGCGCGCAGCGTTCGGATCATGGGAGCCTCCACCCTCCAGGATGCCAAAGCCTGCGCCGAATTGCCTCGCTTTTTGAGGCAAGGGCGCGGCGCCCGCCCCGGGCCCCGGCTAGTCTGGAACCATGACGCTGCGCAAATGGACCTTCACCGTGGACCCCGAGGACGCGGAGCTCCGCCTGGATCAGCTCATCGCCAAGCGCACCGAACTGTCCCGGCGCTCGGCCCGGGAAGCCCTGAAGCTGGGCGGCGTCCAAGTGGACGGCAAGCGCGTGAAGGTGGCCGGCAAGGTGGTGAAGCCGGGCATCGAGGTGCGCGTGGCCTTCGATCCGGATCTGCCCCCGGTGCCCACCACGCCCATCCCCGTGGTGTTCGAAGACGCCTGGCTGCTGGCGGTGGACAAGCCCGCGGGCCTCGCCACCCAGGGCACCTGGGCCACGGACCGCCACGACCTGCTGGCCCTTCTGAAGACTCAGCGACCGGATCTGAAGCTGTTCCTTCACCACCGGCTGGACCAGGGCACCTCGGGCCTGCTGGTGCTGGCCAAGGACGCGAAGGCCAATCCCGGCCTGGCGGCGGCCTTCGCCGGCCGTGACCTGGAAAAGCTCTACCTCGCGCGGATCTCCGAGCCCCTGGAGGCCTGCACCGTGGAAGCCCCCATCGGCCGCCTGCGAGGCGCGGATCCCGGCCGCTTCGGGTGTTCCGGCGACCTCCTGGATCCCAAATCCGCCCGCACGGATTTCCGTCCAGCGACAGCGGAGGAACGGGAAGGTCTGGTGCCCGGCCACTGGATCGTGGCCCGCATCCACACCGGCCGCACCCACCAGATCCGCGTGCACCTCACCCATCTGGGCCGGCCCATCCTGGGCGACGCCCTCTACGGCGGGCAGCCCTCCGACCGGATCTGGCTCCATGCCTGGCGCCTGGTGCTGAAGCACCCGGTCACCGGCGAGCCGCTGCAGCTGGAGGCACCACCGGCGCGGTTCCGGTCCTGAAGAACCGCGCCGGTGACCGCCCTCAGGGGGTGTGGTCCACCTTCTTCTCGGCAGAGTTCCCGCTGGCATCCCGCAGGCTGATGCTCCACATGTAGGTGAGCCCCGGCGTCAGCGCCGCCGGGGTGGCCAGGCCGTCTGCATTGAAAGGCACGGAGAGCTGGGTGGCAGGCATGTCGCGGTCAGAAGGATACTGCCAGACCGTCCCGCCAGCCTTCAGGGCGATCCAGAGCCGGTAGCTGTACGGGAAGACGGGCGCCGGATCCGGCGCCGCCCAGTTGAAGGTGGGCACCGTCGGCGTGCCGGTCATGGCGAGGATCGACGGGAAGGCGTCCAGCACCGAGGCAACGGTCACCGGGAGAGGCTCCGAGGAGGTGTCGCTGTAGCCCACCTGGGCGGTCACGATGTCACCCAGGGCTGGACGCTGCGCCCCGTGGTTGAACCAGCCGCCGAAATCCCCGCCGGTGGCAGGTCGGCCGAGGTCAAGGGTCGCGGGTCCGATCAGGAGCGCCACGTTGACGGGCATCTTGGTGTTGCCGCGCACGTCCACCTGCAGTCCGAAGGTCTCGGAGGTGGTGCTCCCGACGGTGTAGCTCTGGTGGGAGGTGCCGAGGTAGGCGATGGCGTTGTCGCCGGGCAGGGAGAGGTGCTGGCCCGGCAGATCGCTCGACACAGCGAGGATTGAGGCGGCATTACCGCTAGGTCGCGCGATGTCGCCGGCGAAGATGTTGCTGAAGTCCCCGAGGTCGACGAGGCCGTTGCCGTTCTGATCGAGGATGGCGAAGAGGAAATAGGAAGGTCCGGCAGGCACCCCAGACAGGGAGTAGGGCAGGGTGCGCGTCGGCGCGGCAGGCGTGGTTGGAACGGAGTAGGTCGCCACATAGGGCGTCTGGGTGTCCTGGTTGAAGAGGCCGACGTGGAGGAGGCCGGTCGCTGTGCCAGGGAAGGTCACCGTCCCCGAGACGGTGTTGACCCCTGTACCCAGCGCTGGCGTGACAGGGCCGACGATGGCCGACGCGGCGCTGGTGGAGGCCGGGGTCTTCCCGACCAGGCGGAAGTAGTAGGGCGTGCCGTTGGTCAAGGTCGAGACGAAGCAGACGGGATGTTCCTGGCCCATGGCCGGGACGGAGATACTGCCCGTGACCGTGGCGAAGGTGCTCGAAGTGCTCCACTCAACCAGGTAGGACTGGGCCACTTCCACCCCCTGGGCGTTCTTCAGGGCGCTCCACCGGACGGCGGCCCCGCCGGCCATGGGGGCCACCTTGCTGAGGGATGCCGTGAGGGCCGTCAAGTCGACGGCGGCGGGATCGGCCAGGAGCAGGTCGGCACCGGCCACATCCGCGAAGCCCACCACCACGTTGGCCAGGGTGCCGATGGGATGAGAGGCATTGGGATTCCCCTTCCCGAGGGTGTCCATCCAGGCCGTGAGGGTGTACGTGCCCGGGGGCACCCCGCGGATCTCGAATGGGCCGCCACCGGCCACGCTGACGCCGGGGATGATTCCGCTGGCGCCGCCATCCAGGCGGAGGTAGATGCGGCCCGTGGCCAGTCCCCCGTAGGAGACGGTGCCAGAGACCTTGTAGCCGAGGGCCGCCTGGACATCCCGGTCCAGGGCGTTGACGCCGCCCGACACCGTCACGGGAAGGCTGGCGGGCAGGAACAGGACGTTGGTGCCGGCCGGCATGCTGGGCGTCAGGGTGTAGCTGCCCGCAAGAATGCCCGGGAACGCGAACGTCCCGTCGCTGCCCGTCACCACGGTGGTCGGGGTGGGTGAGGTGTCCAGGCTCATGGTCACGCCCGGAACTGCGGTCCCGTCGCCCACCAGGCCGACGCGGCCGCTGATGGTGTGGATGGGATTCACAGTCAGGGTGAGCGTGTCGCTCTGCGTGGAGCCCACCGGGTTGGTGGCCACCGCGTAATAGCTCCCGGAGGCGGAGGTCGCCACGGAGTACAGGATGAGGGTGGCCTCAGTCTTGCCGGGGATCGGCGCGCCGTTGAAGTACCACTGGTAGCCCGTGATGACCGGGGAGGCGCTGGCGGTGACGGACATGGTCGCGTTCGTGCCCTGAGTCACCACGAGGGTGGCGGGCAGGTTCTGTGAGTAGCTGGGCATGGTGCCGACGGTGACGGTGAGGGCCTGGGTGGCGGGGCTGCCCGAGGCCGGGGTCACGGTGAGCGTGTACACCGTGGTCGTCACCGGGTTCACCACCACGTCCGTGAGGCTCGTGACGGCCCCCACGCCGCTGTCGATGCTGCCCGTGCCGCCCACGAAATCGAAGTGAAGGGTGGCTGCGCCACCGGACACCACCGCAGGGGGCGTGGCGGAATACGCGTTGATCCAGGGAATCGCCAGCACATCCACCGAGGCTGTGCGGGAAACACCGGTCCCGGCGCCGTTGGTCACGGTGCAGCCCAGCACCAGCGTCCCGGCGGAATCGGCGGTGTAGACGACCTGGTTGGTGTTCGTGGCGGAAGTGAACGTCCCGCCCTGGATGGTCCAGGCGAAGGTCATGCCCGGCTGGGTCGGCACCGAGGCCTGGATCCCTTTCCGTCCGGCGGCGGCGGTGGCCACCGTCGTGATGTCCGCCACCGGGGCGGGGACCACCGTGGCGATGGTCGTGGCGGATCGGGTGCCGTCCGCGTGGCTGGTGGCCGTGATGGTGTAGGGGCCCTGGGCGGCCGGAGCCGCCCAGATGCCGGTGGCCGGATCGATGGTCCCGTCCGAGGCGGACCAGGTGATCGCGGCATCCAGAGCGCCGGTGACGGAGCTCGTGAAGGCCTGGCTGGCGAGGGCGGTCACCATCGGCGCCGCAGGGCTGATGGCCGCCACCGCGACGGTCTGGGGGCGCACGGTCACCGGGGCCGTGGCCACGGCGCCCGCAAGGTTGGTCACGGTCAGGGTGTAGGTCACCTCGGCCAGGAGGGCAGGGGTGGGATAGGCCGTGCCGCTCGTGACGGTGCCGATGCCGTGGTCCACCACGCCCGTGCCGCCCGAGAAGGTCGGCGTGAGGGTCACGGTCGCGCCGTAGAGCGGCGTGGTGCTGCTGGCCGTCAGGCTGGTCGCCTGGGGCGCCGCCACCACGTCCACGGTGGTGGTTCCCACGGCGGTGGTGAGGGCCGCGTTGCTGACGGTGCAGGTGAGGGTCAGGGTGCCCGCCGCGCCGGCCGTGAAGGTGATCTGCGGGGTGGCGGCTCCGGCGGTGATGGTTCCGCCCGTGATGCCCCAGGCATAGGTCATCCCGGCCTGGGGCACGATGGAAGCGGTGAATCCGGCGACACCGGCGCTGGCGAGGGCCGGGGCGGTGATGGCGGGCACCTGGGGAGGTGGCGCGACGGTCACCGTGGCGGAGGCTGTGACGGAGGTGCCGGCGCCGTTGTCCACGGTCAGCACGTAGGTGGTGGTGACGGCGGGGGTGACGGTCAGGGTGGCCCCGCTGGTCACGGCGCCGATTCCCTGGTTCACGCTTCCCGTGCCCCCGCTGAAGGTGAAGGCCAGCGTGGCGCTCCCGCCCAGGGTGATGACGCCGGGCGTGGCCGTGAAGCTGGCGATGGCCGGCGCGGGATTCACGGTCAGGGTCGCCGCGTTGCTCGTCACGGTCCCGCCCGCGTTGCTCACGGTGAGCGCAAAGCTCGAGCCGCTGTCCGCCAGCACGGTGGCGGGAGTTGTGTAGCTGGCCGAGGTGGCGCCGGCGATGGCCGTGCCGCCCTTCTTCCACTGGTAGGTGAGCGAACCGGTGCCGGTGGCCGCCGCCGTGAAGGTGGCCGTGGCGCCCTCGAGCACCGTCTGGTTCGCGGGCTGGGCACTGATGGCTGGCGGCGGGGGCGGCGTCGGCGTGCTGCCGCCACCGCCTCCGCCCCCGCAGGCCAGGGAGAGAATCAGGGCGCTGAGCACAGCCAGCAGGGACACCACGCTCGACGCACGGTTCAGGAACCTCATGGTCGCCTCCAATGCCACAGACGCATCTGCCCGGTACCGGACCGGATGCCATTGCTTAAAAGATTATCTGCCGATCATGTTAGTCGTTTTTTACGCTTCACTCACCAGTCTTTGTTCACAATTTTGCAAATTGAGATGGTGTCCGCGTGGTGCTTTGAACCACCGCGGCGAATCGTGGCCTACTTAGGGTGCCTCCGCCCAGCCAGGGCGCGGCCTTCACCACCGACGACCGGGGAGCCCTCCTTCCATGCCGCACGCGCCCAAGCTCCCCATCCTCTTCAACCCGGCCTCGGGGATCGCGCCCAAGGACCCGGACGCCCTCCTCCGGCCGCTTCCGAAAGAGCTGCGGGACCGGGTGGAGCCCATCCCCTTCGGCCCGCCCTGGGACTTCGAGCCCCCTATCGCCGCCGCCGCGCGCCTGGGCGGCCCCCTCTTCGTCTGGGGCGGAGACGGCACCCTGCACCACGCGGCCCGGGCCCTCCAGGCCTGCGGCGGCCCCGTGGCCCTGGCGGCCATCCCCGGCGGCAGCGGCAACGGCCTGGTGCGCGGCCTGCGCACCCCCCTGGAGCCCGCCGGAGCCCTGCGCCGGCTGCTGGAGGGACGGGAGCTGCGCATGGACCTGCCCCGGCTCGACGGAGTCCCCTTCCTCAACCTCTGCGGCACCGGATTCGAGGCCGCGGTGGCCCACCGCTTCGACGCCATGCCCGGCCGGGGCTTCACCACCTACCTGCGTGCCTGCTGGCAGCTGTGGCGCACCTGGCCCGAGGCCAGCCTCGCCTGGGAGGCGGAAACCGCGCCCTGCCCCACGACGAAGGGCCGGGCGGAGCGCATCCGGGCGGCTTTCCGTGCCCCTGAGCCAGAGCTGCCCGCCGCCGCCTGGAGCCTCTGCTTCGCGAACCTCCCCACCTACGGCAGCGGCCTCTGGATCGCTCCGCAGGCCGATCCCACCGACGGCGCCCTCCAGTGGGCCACCCTCGGCCGGCCCGGCTGGCTGGACCTCCTGACCGAAACCCCCGCCCTGTTCCGGGAGGGGGGCCACACGCCCCTCCGCCGCGAAGGCCGGGTGCGCAGGGCCACCCTGCGCCTGGAACGCCCCCTGCCCTGGCACCTGGACGGCGAACCCGCCCCCGAACGCGACCGCGCCGACCTCACCATCGACGCCCAGGCCTTCCGCATGCACGTCACCGACGCCTGCCCCTGGACCTGAGCCAAACACGCAGGAACGTTGCGCCAGGCAAAGACGCGCGGCGCAGAACACCTGGGCGGATGACAAGCGAAGGCCCGCGTTGCGTCGGCTGGAGGCGCCTATAGAAAATCCACCCACCACCAATGGTTAGTACAAAGCGAAGGCCCGGCTTAGCCGGGCCTTCGCGCGGGGGTCCGGGGGTGTGCGCGCCAGCGCGGAACCCCCGGATGAAATCAATGCGGATAGACCGCCGGCCCCTTCAGGCTCGGGCCGCGGAACTCCGCGCTGACGCTGGGGCTGGCACCCCAGATCCCGGCCACCTTCTTCACCATGCTGAGGTCTGTCTTGAGCGGATCCCAGTCGCGGCGGATCGTCAGGGTGTAGGGGTTCTTGGCGTCGGACCACCAGGCGGGATCATCCACCACGATGTAGATGGCCAGGGCCACCTTGCCCGGATTCTTGTAGGTCACGAGCACCGGCTGGTGGGCGATGGCCGCCTGCAGCATGCCCGGACCGGGCCTGCCCGACTTGTCGACGAGCATGAGGCGGAACCACGCCAGGCTCGGATGCTGCACCTCCACCTGAACGGTGCCGCCCACCGGGACAGAGATCCCGTAGGCGCGCCATCCGGCAGGCGTCATGGTGTAGTCGGTGAGGGCCTCCACCGAATCCCCCACATCCGTCACGGGCAGGAAGCCCCTGCGGGACAGCCCCTGGATCTCGGCCATGATGTCCCGCTGCCGCCAGTAGTAGCTGTCAGGCATGGAGCGGCAACGCTCCCAGGCCGGAGGGACGACCACCTGGGTGCCCGGATAGAGGGACACCCGGTTGACCCGCCCGCCGGGAAGCTCGGTCATGGCGGAGGGACGGGGACGGGCCACGCGCCCCTCGGTGCCACCGGCGGGAGCCACCCTGGGTTTGGGCGAGGGCGAGTAGGCGGCGCCGGAAGAGGCGGCCGGAGGAGGCACCTCCCGGATGGCGTCGGTGCGCTGACGAGGCGTTTTGCCTTCCTGTGGTGAAGCACCACAGATGCCTGAGGCCAGGACCAGGGCCGCGAACACGGATGTTGCGCGGGATTGCGGGAAACGGAGTCGCATGGGGTGCCTCCTTGGGTGGGTTTGATGTCTTTCATGCCAGAGCCGTGCCACCCGCCAGCCCATGTCCGCCCGCAGACCGCCAAGGCGGTATCCTGGCGGATTCAAGCATGGGGGCGTTCACGTGTTCGGCAAGATCCAGCACATCCATTTCGTGGGCATCGGCGGCATCGGGATGTCCGGCATCGCCGAGGTGCTCGCCAACCTGGGCTACCAGGTCTCCGGCTCCGACCTGAAGGAAAGCACCGTCACCCAGCGCCTCCGCGGCCTGGGCATCACCGTGCACCTGGGCCACCACGGCCGCGCCATCGAAGGCGCCCAGGTTGTGGTGATCAGCTCCGCCGTCAAGGGCGACAACCCCGAGGTGGTCGCGGCCCACGCCGCGAAGGTGCCGGTCATCCCCCGCGGCGAGATGCTCGCGGAGTTGATGCGGATGAAGTACGGCGTCGCCGTGGCGGGCTCCCACGGCAAGACCACCACCACCAGCATGGTGGCTCAGGTGCTCAGCCAGGGCGGCATCGACCCCACCATCGTCATCGGCGGGAAGCTCGGCACCATCGGCAGCAACGCCAAGCTGGGCAAGGGCCCCTTCCTGGTGGCGGAGGCCGACGAGAGCGACGGCAGCTTCCTCATGCTGAACCCGACGCTGGCCACCATCACCAACATTGATCGCGAACACCTGGACCACTACAAGGACCTGGAGGAGATCCAGGATGCCTTCGTGGCCTTCGCCAACAAGGTGCCGTTCTACGGATCCGTGTTCCTCTGCATGGACGATCCCCACGCCGCGGCCGTGCGGCCGCGGCTCAAGCGCCAGGTGCGCACCTACGGCACCCACCCCCAGGTGGACATCCGCGCCCGCGACATCCGGCAGGAGGGCTTCCGTACCTTCTTCAAGGTGACGGCCCACGGCGAGGACCTGGGCGCCTTCAGCCTGGGCGTGCCCGGACACCACATGGTGCTCAACGCCCTCGCGGCCATCGGCATCGCCCTCGAGCTGAACGTCGAGCACGAGGTCATCCGCGCCAGCCTCTCCAGCTTCACCGGCGCCGACCGGCGCTTCCACCTGAAGGGCGAGAAGGGCGGCGTGCTGGTGGTGGACGACTACGGCCACCATCCCACCGAGATATCCGCCACCCTGGCCGCGGCCCGCGCGGGGTTCCCCGACCGCCGCATCGTGGCGGCCTTCCAGCCCCACCGCTACAGCCGCACGAAGGCCCTGCTCGAGGAATTCGGGACCGCCTTCTTCGAGGCCGATTCCGTGGTGGTGACCGAGATCTACCCCGCCGGCGAGCAGCCCATCCAGGGCGTGGACGGTGCCGCCGTGGCAGAAGCGCTGCGCTCCCACGGCCAGAAGGAGGTCCACCTCGTGGGCCGGGTGGAGGATCTCCCCGAGGCCCTGAAGCGCCTCACCCGCAGCGGCGATCTGCTCATCACCTTCGGCGCGGGCTCCATCACCCAGGCCGGTCCGGCCTTCCTGGACCTGGCCTGACCATGGTGACTCGACCCCTCAGCGCCCTGCTCTGCACCCTGGTCTCCGCCCTTCCGCTGGCAGCGGGCCTTCCGGCGGGACTGCTGCCCATGGCGGACCACCGGCCTGAGGTGCCCCAGCCCGACCTCGGCGCCCGCTATACGCCGCACCACGCCCTGGTGGCCTACGCGCGAAGCCTCGCCGCCGCCGCGCCCGACCGGGTCCGCATCACCACCCAGAACCTCACCGAGGAGGGTCGCGAGCAGGTGCTTCTGGTCATCAGCGCTCCGGAGAACCTGAAGCGCCTGGATGAGCTGAAGGCCCTGAACGCCAAGCTGGCCGACCCCCGGCGCTGCTCCGAGGAGGAAGCCCGGCGGATCGCGGAGACCAGCCCCGCCTTCGTCTGGCTGGGGTACTCCGTGCATGGCTCGGAAGCCTCCGGCTCCGAGGCCGCGCTGGCCGTGGCCTACCACTTCGCCGCCGCCCGCAGCGCGGAGGTACGCCAGCAGCTGGAGCGCGTGGTGCTCCTGCTGGACCTCACCCAGAATCCCGACGGCCGGGCGCGCCACCTGCAATCGGTGGCCGAGGCCTCCACCCCCTTCAACGTGCACGACCCGCTGGACGCGCAGAACACGGCCCGCTGGCCCGGCGGCCGCTTCAACCACCGGATCTTCGACCTGAACCGCGACTGGGCCTGGCAGGCCCAGGGCGAGACCCGCGCCAAGACCCGCGCGTTCTTCGAGTGGAACCCCCAGGTGGCGGGGGATTTCCACGAGATGTGGGCCGAGGCCAGCTACTACTTCCCCCCCACCATGCAGCCCATCCACGAGGCCCTGCCCGCCGCCCACGCGGGACGCTGGCAGACCACCTTCGGCCAGGCCGTGGCGAAGGCCTTCGACGCCGAGGGCTGGGCCTACTTCTCCAAGGACGTCTTCGACCTCTTCTACCCCGGCTACGGCGACACCTGGCCCACCTTCCAGGGCGCCGTGGGCATGACCTTCGAGGTCGCGGGCCAGGGCGGCCTCGCCTACAAGCGCCTCGACGGCGAGGTGCTCACCCTGGAAGCCCGCATCCGGCGCCACACCGCCGCCAGCCTGGCCACCGTCGCCACCGCCGCAAACGGACGCCAGGCCCTGCTCTGGGATTTCCAGAGCGCGCGGCGCGAACGGACGGCCCTGGGCGACCGGGCCGGCGCCTTCCTGCTGGCCGAAGGGGACGACCCTGGACGGGCCCGGGCCCTGGTGGCCCTGCTGGAGCAGAACGGCATCGAGGTGCTGCGGACCACGGCCGACCTGCCCCTCGCTGGCCTGGAACCCATCGGCCTCGCCTCGTCGACCGGCCTGCCCGCGGGCAGCTACCTGGTGCCCCTGGATCAGCCGCGGGGCGCCCTGGCGCAGGCCCTGCTGGAAGCTGAGGCCCACATGGGGCCCAAGCCCACCTACGACACCACCGCCTGGAGCCTGCCCCTGGCCTTCCACGTGCCCGCCTGGCACGCGAAGACCCGCCCACGGGTGGGAACCGGTCCCCTCCAGGTTGGCGACACCGTGGCCCTGCCCGAGGCCCGCTGGGGCTACCTGCTGCCCGGCGGCGAGGAAGGCCAGGAACGCACCCTCGCCGCCCTGCTGCAGGAGGGCTTCCGGGCCACGGCCCTGGCGGAACCCGCCGTGCTGCGCGGCCAGAAGCTTCCGGCGGGCACGGTGATCCTCCCGAACCGCTCCAATCCACCCGGTCTCCGGGCCCGGCTCGAAGCCCTGGCCCGCCTCAACCGCCACCGCGTGCTGCCCACCGACACCGCCCAGACGGAGGCGGGCCCCGACCTCGGTTCCAACCGCACCGTCATCCTGAAGACGCCGCGCCTCGCCGTGCTCATGGACCGCCCGGCCAATCCCACGGCCTTCGGCGCCCTGGCGCACACCCTCACCGAGGCCGGCCTGCCCTTCGTGCAGCTGCGCGCGGATCGCCTCGCGGGTGCCGCCCTGGCCCGCTTCACCCACGTGGTGCTGGTGGACGACGGCGCCCAGGGCAAGGCCTGGCAGCAGGTGCTGGGCGAATCCGGCGCGGGCAAGCTGAAAGCCTGGATCGCGGACGGCGGCAACCTGCTGGCCTTCCAGGGCGGCGCGGCCTACGCCTCCCGGGCCGGGCTCACGCCCACCGGGTACCACCTGCTGGCCAAGGCCGCCGAGGAGGCCCGGCTGAAGGAGAAGGACCCCAAGCGCGAAGCTCCCAAGGCTGACTCCGCCGACCTCGTGCGCCCCTGGGACAAGCGGGAGGACCGCGCCCTCGAGGAGAGCATCCCGGGCGCCTACCTGAAGGTCCGGGTGGACGGCTCACATCCACTGGCCTGGGGCCTGCACGCCGGGCGGGGCGCCGCCGTGCTCGACACGAACAACCCCATCCTCGAGCTGAGCCCCGGCGGCGAGAACCCCCTGTTCTTCGCGAAGGAGGATCTCAAGGTCTCCGGCCTCCTGCCCAAACCCCTGGAAGCCAGGCTGCAGCAGAGCGCCTACGCCGTGCGGGAAAAGTCCGGCCAGGGCGCGGTGATCCTGATGGCGGGCGATCCGGTCTTCCGGGCCCAGACGCCCTTCACCCGGCGCGTGTTCTTCAATGCCATCTTCTTCTGCAGCTACCGTCCCGCCTTTGAGTGAGCTGACCATGGGCCTCCGCTTCACCCTCGCAATCACAGGCGCCTCCGGCTCGGCCTTCGGCGTGGCGGTGCTCCGCCGCATGTCCGCCAGCCCGGCGGTGGACAGCGTCGCGCTGCTGCTCTCGCCCACCGGGAAGCGCTGCCTGCTCGATGAGACGGGCCTGACGCCCAAGGACCTCGCGGCCCTGCCCAAGGTGGGCCTGCGCGACGAGCGCGACCTGGGCGCCGACATCTCCTCCGGGTCGTACCGGCACGACGGCATGGTCATCCTGCCCTGCAGCGCCGGGGCCCTGGGCCGCATCGCCGCGGGCGTGAGCGAATCCCTGGTGAGCCGCGCCGCGGACGTGTGCCTGAAGGAGCGCCGGCCGCTGGTGCTCTGCCTGCGCGAGACGCCCCTGAACCGCATCCACCTCGAGAACATGCTCCGGGTCCACGACGCCGGCGCGGTGGTGATGCCCATCATGCCTGGCTACTACAGCGGGCAGAAGGAACTCGCCGACCTCTTCGACACCTTCGCCACGCGCGTGCTGGATCAGCTCGGCCTGCGCGAGGACGATCCCCGGCGGTGGAAGGCCTGAACAAATCCGGGCTGGAGCCTCAGCCCGCCCCTTCCATCAGCGCTTCCTCCTCGCGCTGGGCCTTCCGGGTGGCCCAGAAGGCCCACAGGGCGCCGAGGGCGCCGGTGGCCGCGCCCACGGCGGCCAGGAGGAGCATGCTGCCCCAGGAGAAGAAGCCAAGGCGCGCCAGCTCGACCAGCATGGGCGAGAGGCCACCGAAGCCGCGCGAGAGGGGCAGCCACAGGCCGAAGAGGCCCAGCAGCGCGATCAGGCTGCCGCCCAGGCCCAGGAAGGCGCCTTCCAGGAGGAGCGGCGTGCGGATGAAGTTCTCCGAGGCGCCCACCAGCCGCATGATCGTGATCTCTTCTTCCCGGGCGAGGATGCTCATGCGGATCACGTTGCCCGTGGCGAATCCGGCTGCCAGCAGCAGCACCACGCCCAGCGTGGCCAGGGCGGACCGGAGCATCCGCGCCATGCGCTGGAGGTTCTCCAGGCGTTCCTGATCCACCAGGACGTCGCCCACGCCGGGCAGGCCGCGCAGGCTTTCGCCCACTTCCACGCCCCGGCCGCCGCTTGCGAGGTCCTGGCGGAGGCTCAGCTCCAGGCTCTCGGGCAGGGCGTCCTTGCCCGCGCTTTCGAGCAGCAGGCCGGCCTCCCGCGTGGCCGACATGAAGCGCTTGCGGTTCTCCTCCGCCGACATGCGGCGGACCTCGCTGAAGCGCGGATCCCGGCGCAGGCGCGCCTCGGTCTCGTCCAGCGTCTTGCCCTCGGCGGCATAGGCCACGATCTTCGCCATGCCTTCGAGCCGGCCCACGAACCGGTCGAGGCTCTCCACCAGCAGCAGGCCGCCGCCCGCCAGCAGCAGGCCCGAGGCCAGCGTGAGCACGGCGAGGACATACTGGCCCCGGTGCCGGTAGAGGTCGCGCAGCACGTCCTGGAGCAGCAGGCCCAGCAGGCGCAGGCCTGTCACGAGGCGTTCCCGTCCACCGCCACGCCCTTGATCTCGGACCCGGCCGGAGACACGGTGATCTCCTTGGCCGCGGTGCCCGCCAGGGGCGATTTCCAGAGATAGATCGTGCCGAAGCCAGTGGCGCCTTGGCCGCGCAGGCCCAGCAGCCAGTCCTTGGTGCCCGGATGGGAGAGAACCCGCAAGTCCGCCTGCCCCGTGGCGCTGCCGAGGGTGAGGGCGGGGGCCTGGTCGAAGGACAGGCCGAACTGCCCCGTGCGGAACCCCTGGATGGGTGCCTCGGTGCTTGCCGCGTCCGTGTTGTGCCGGGCCACGAAGAGGTAGCCATGGCCGGTGTCCAGGGCCAGGGAGCCATAGATGCCGAGGGCGGTGGTGCTGCCCAGGATCACCTGGGTGGGATCGAAGGCGGAGGTGGTTCCCTTGCGCAGGCGCGGGCCCGTGAGGGCATCGATGCCCACCGTGCCGCCATCCTCCATGAAGGCGTACACCACGCCGGCAGCCGCGGCCACGCCGTACCCGCCGGAATCCCCGCTCATCTGGAGTGCCTGCAGGGCGATGGAGGCGTCCTGGGCATGGGAACTCGCGCTGGCCACCACCCAGATCTGGGTGTTGCTGTCGCCGTTCTCGGTGATGTAGAGGGTGTCGGTCGCGGCGTCCAGGCTGACCTGGCCGAACTTCCCGTTGGTCAGCCGCCCGGTGCTGGACAGGGCGAAGGAGACCACTTCCGCGTTGGGCACAGTGCCCGACTGGGAGCGGATGTTCTTCACGCGCACGATGGTGCCGGTCTCGGATACCAGGTAGAGCGTGCCCCGCTGGCCATCGAAGCAGAGCCCACCCCAGGCCAGGTCGGTCACCTTCCCGAATAGGGTGGAGCTGAGCTGGAAATCGGGCGCGGGAGCCGTGGCGCTGTCGTAGAGGGTGTTCAGGTCCTTCCAGACGAACACCTTGCTGGTGGTGGAATCGAAGGCGTAGAGGGCGACGCCTGTGGTTCCGCCCGAGGCCGTGTCGGTCTCCTTGCAGCCTGAGCAGAGCAGAAGCATCGAGGCCAGCAGGCCGGTCAAGAAGCGCGAAGTCATCGGGGCGACCTATTTGGTGGTGAAGAGGGCCTTCAGGTGGGTATTCAGGGTGCGCACCATGTCCGCGTCGCAGCCCGCATCCACCGCGCCGCGGCTGATGGCCAGGGCGAGACCCTTCACGGCCTCGGGACCATCGCCGGAGATGATCTGCTGGGTGGCCTTGGCCTGCAGCCGGTTGACCATCTCGTGCTGGCCCTCGGGCAGCACCATCTTGGCCGCCTGGGCGATGCGCTGGGTGAAGTTCATCAGCTTCACCATGCGCTGGGGGTCGTCCACCGGCGCCGCGGCGGGCTTGGGCGCCACCAGGGGCGGTTCGCCCCCCGCAAAGCCGCCGCCCACGGTCTCGGGAAGGGGCTCCTCGCTTTCAGGGAAGCCCTGCATGCGGGGCACCGGCGGCGGCGCCTGGATGCGCACGATGGCCGTCTCGTCCTCCCGGGATTCGGGCACGACCGGGCCGGAGGCGGATCCCCCGCCGAGCAGGGTCGAGACAGGGATCAGGTCCCGCGTGGGTTCGGCAGCGGGGGCCGCGACCGGGGCCGGGGCCTCGACCTTCGCCGGCTTGCCGGAACGGATGCCCTTCATCACCACATGCCCTGCCATGACAAGGCCGTACAGATCCTTCGCGACGGTGAGCACGGGTTTCTGGGTCAGCTCGGAAAGCTCGGACACGGTGTAGTAGCCGGTGGCCAGGGCCAGGAGGCGGCTCTCCCGGGGGTTCACGCCCTGGGGCGTCTCGCCGGGGAGCAGGGTGGAGGCGGGGTAGAGCTCGACCGAGGGCACCTTCTGGCTGATGACGCGCCATTCGTCCATGCGGCGTCCCAGTTCCATCAGGATGGAAGCATTCGATTTGGTGATCGTGGCCGGCATGTCGGGCACCACCTCCTCGAAGCGGTAGGTGCCGTCCAGCCAGAGCGCCACTTCCATGAGGGCGTCGAAGCCTTCTCCTGCGTGCGTCACCGCGTGGATGATCCGGCCGTCCTTCAAGTAGATGCGGGCCCTGGAAGCCTCCTGCTGTACGTGGAAACAGCCGGATTTTCCACCCTGGCTCACGAGCTGGATGATGTCGGGCAGCGGCGCCTCGCGCATGGAGCCTTGGATCACACCCTGGGACATGGGCTGTTCCTCTCGGAAGATGGAGGGGCGTAAAGGGATGACCAACCTTACCACGGAGTGCGCCCTTCCCCCCGGGGTCCTCCTGAGCGATGCTGGGGGTCCTATGGGCCATCGCACCGACTCCCCCTTCGCCTCCATCGAGGAGGCCATCGAGGCCATCCGCCAGGGCCGGATGGTCGTGGTGGTGGACGACGAGGACCGCGAGAACGAAGGCGACCTCACCATGGCCGCCGAACACATCTCGCCGGAGGCCATCGCCTTCATGGCCACCCATGGCCGGGGACTCATCTGCGTGGCCCTCGAGGGTGCCCAGCTGGACAAGCTCCAGATCCCCCTGATGGTGCGGGACAACACCAGTCCCTTCGAGACCGCCTTCTGCGTGTCCGTCGAGGCCCGGGAGGGCACCACCACCGGCATCAGCGCCCATGACCGCTCGCGCACCATCCAGGCCCTCATCGCGCCGGACGCCAAACCCCAGCACTTCGTGAAGCCCGGCCACGTCTTCCCCCTGCGGGCCCGGCCCGGAGGCGTGCTCACCCGCACCGGCCAGACCGAGGCCAGCGTGGACCTGGCCCGCCTCGCCGGGGTGCATCCCAGCGGCGTGATCTGCGAAATCATGAAGGACGACGGCACCATGGCGCGGGTGCCCGACCTGGTGCCCTTCTGCCGGCAGCACGGCCTCCCCCTGGTTACCGTGGCCGACCTGGTGGCCTACCGCCTGCGCCAGGAACCCCTCGTGAAGCAGCTCGAGGTCCGCGCCATGCCCAGCGTCTGGGGCGAACTCAAAGTGCACCGGTTCCAGAGCCTCCTGGACGGCGGCAGCCACCTGGCCTTCGTCCTCGGGAATCTGTCCGAGGCGGAAGCTCCCCTGGTGCGCGTGCACGTGGAGACCCTGCCGGATGACCTTCACGGCTTCGAGACGGGCCTCTTCCAGAAGGCCATGGCGGCCCTCGCCAAGGAGGGCCGGGGCGCCCTGGTCTACCTGCGCCGGCATGCCCACACCCCCGGCGTCGCCGAGGAGGGCCCCGCCCAGCCCCAGGTCATGAGCGACCGGGATTTCGGCGTGGGCGCCCAGATCCTGCGCCAGCTCGGGATTGGAAAAATGCGCCTCCTCAGCAGGCATGAAACCAAGTACATTGGCCTCCGTGGCTTCGGCCTCGACCTCTGCGCCCATGTGCCCCTGGAACCACCCGCGGATCCCCGGTGATTGACGCCCAATTCCTGACCCAGTCTCCCCTGTTCAGGAACCTGGACGAAACGGAGCGTGCCCAGATCCTGATCATCGGGCGCATCACCCCGTACAAGGCCGGGCAGGTCATCTTCCGCGAGGGGGACGCCGGCGACGGGCTGTTCATGGTGGTGAAGGGCTCCGTGCGGATCTCCAAGCGCAGCGTCACCGGCGAGGAGGCCCTCGCGGTCCTGGAGCCGCCCGCCTTCTTCGGCGAGATGGCCCTCATCGATTTCTCCGCCCGGGCCGCCGACGCCATCGCCAACGAGGATTCCCAGCTGTTCTTCATCCCCCTCCAGGAACTCCGCTCCCTGATCGAGGCCCAGCACAAGATCGCCCTCAAGATCCTGTACGCCCTGTGCGAAGTGCTCGCCCAGCGCCTGCGGGAGACCAACGAGCGCTACATGAACATCTTCACGATTGCCCAGTGGGGGGGCGCCAATCCTGACGGCCCCATCCCCGTCCCCTGAACTTGAAAGGAGTTCCCATGTCCGACCTCGTCGCCCACATCACCGACAGCGAGTTCCCCACGGCTGTCGCCAACGGCGTCACCCTCGTGGATTTCTGGGCCCCCTGGTGCGGCCCCTGCAAGATGATCGCCCCCGTCCTCGACGAGCTCGCCGCCGAGATGCAGGGCAAGGCCAAGTTCGTGAAGATGAACGTGGACGAGAACCCCCAGGTGGCCGGCCAGTTCGGCATCATGAGCATCCCCACGCTCATCGTGTTCAAGGACGGCAAGCCCGTGAACAAGCTCATCGGCGGCCAGCCCAAGCCCCAGCTCAAGGCCTTCGTGGAAAGCGCCTTCTAGCTCCCTACGCAATCCGTGAAAACGCCGGGGCGACCCGGCGTTTTCATTGGCTACTTCCGCCGCAACACCATGCGGATCTGGTTGCCCTTCTCGTTGAAGTGCACCTCGTCCATCACCAGCAGGATCAGCGGCAGTCCGCGCCCGCAGTGGGACCCCACCTCGGAATCCTTGGGCAGTGGGGAGATGCTGCTGGCGTCGAAACCCGGGCCTTCGTCGCTGATCTCCAGCTCGAAGCGCTCCGTGTCCATGGCCAGGCGCACCTCGATGAGCCGCCCGGCATAACGGGCATCGGCCATCCGCTCGGTGCGGAGCCGCACATAGGGATCCTCCTGGGAGAGGAGGTCGCTCTTCAGGCTGGACTGCAGTTCCAGGTTGCCGTGGTCCAGCGCGTTGACCAGGGCCTCGTGGAAGGCCATGGCGATGACATCCAGGTTGCTCGAGGAGGCGAAGCCCATGGGCACCAGGCGGTCGGTCAGGTGCCGGACGAGGCTGGGCACGTCCAGCTCGTCGGAGCGGAAGAGGAAGTGCCGCCGTTCGTTGACCAGGCCCCGCAATCCATCGTCGGCCAGGCGGAAATCCCGGTGGAGGTCGACCAGGTGGAAGACGCTCTGCACCATGTCGCGGATGGCGATGGGCTTCATGAACAGGTTCGAGGCGCCCATGCGCATGGCCCGGATGGCGTACTCCACCGAGGCCTGCCCGGTCATGAGCACCACGGGAAGGTGGGGCTGGGTGGCCTTCACCTTGTGGATGACGTCGAAGCCATCCAGGCCCTCCATGTTGATGTCGCTGATCACCAGGTCGAACTCGGGCGCCGCGGGATTCTGCACCAGCTCCAGGGCCTGGGCGGCGTCGGGGTAGGCGTGGACCTCCATCCCATAGTGCGACAGGGCCGAGTTCACCATGTCCAGCACCGCCGGATCGTCGTCGATCAGCAGGATGTGCGCGGCCCGACGCTTCATGGGGGACTCCCTTAGCGAGATTCTATCCAAGCCGCCCGGCAGGCGGCGGCAAGTGGGCGGCGATGAGCGCCCAGGTCCGGTCCAGGGCCCCGGTCAGGGCCGCCGGCAGGGGGGCGGCCGGCCGGGGACGCAGGGGAAGCCCCGGAAGCAGCGTCTCGACC